>JAEEGG010021143.1_pt1 | contig 12946 bp, 9 predicted proteins | sample 9134161 | NCBI WGS metagenome assembly JAEEGG01 (sample SAMN16246543, study PRJNA631951) | gut metagenome | biome: gut microbiome; feature: rumen; material: CR-attached | host: Bos | place: Iran: Karaj | collected 2018-10
TGCTTATGCCCTGATCTTCTGGATTCAGAACATCGGACTCTGGCTGTTCCCATTGTTGATTGGTAAGGTGCTCGACCAGACGAACCCAGGTGTAACTGATCCTACACAATTCGACTACACTGCACCTCTCGTGATGCTGGCTTCACTTGGTGTGGCAGCTCTGGTTCTCGGTTTCGTGCTGAAGATTGTTGATAAGAAAAAAGGTCTTGGACTTGAACTTCCTAACATCACAGAATAATTATGAAAATAGGTTTCGATAACGAGAAATATCTCAAGATTCAGTCTGAGCATATCAAGGAACGCATTGCCCAATTCGACGGAAAGCTGTATATGGAGTTGGGCGGTAAACTCTTCGATGATCATCATGCATCGCGTGTACTGCCTGGTTTCAAGCCTGACAGTAAGCTCCGCATGCTGGGCCAGTTGCGTGACAGCATTGAGATCGTGATTGTGGTGAGTGCTAATGATATTGAGAAGAATAAGGTGCGCGCCGATCTCGGCATTACTTACGATGAAGATGTACTGCGTCTGCGCGACGAGTTTATGCGTCGTGACTTCATGGTTGGCTCTGTGGTTATTACCCACTATACAGGTCAGCATGCAGCCGATCAGTTCCGTCATCGTCTGGAACGCATGGGTATCAAGTCATACTTCCACTACCCCATCGACGGCTATCCACATAATGTGGAACTGATTGCCAGCGACGAGGGATTTGGTAAGAACGACTATGTGGTGACTTCTCGTCCACTGGTCATTGTGACAGCTCCTGGTCCTGGTAGCGGTAAGATGGCAACCTGCCTCTCACAGCTCTACAATGAGAACAAACGCGGCATTCGTGCTGGTTATGCCAAGTTTGAGACTTTCCCTGTGTGGAACCTGCCACTGAAGCACCCTGTAAACATCGCCTATGAGGCTGCAACTGCTGACCTGAACGATGTAAACATGATCGACCCCTTCCACTTAGAGGCATACAACAAGACAGCTGTCAACTACAACCGCGACATCGAGATCTTCCCCGTATTGAATGCACTCTTCGAAGGCATCTATGGTGAGAATCCTTATAAGTCGCCTACTGATATGGGCGTCAATATGGTGGGCTTCTGCATCTCTGATGATGAGGTCTGCTGTAAAGCATCGAAGGACGAGATTATCCGTCGATTCTACGATGCCACCAATAAGATGGCCGATGGTGCCGACAATGAGAGCGAGGTCAATAAAATCCGTATGCTCTTCAACCAGGCAAAGATTACCACTGCCTTCCGTCCTGTGACGGTTGCAGCTTACGAGAAGAAGATTCAGAGTGGACAGAATGCTGCTGCCATCGAACTTGAAGACGGCACCATCATCACTGCTAAGTCAACTCCTCTGTTAGGTCCAAGTGCTGCCCTACTTCTTAATGTTACGAAAAACCTGGCTGGCATCGATCACGAAGTGAAACTGATTCCGCAGAGTCTGATTGAACCTGTTCAGAAGACTAAGATTGAATATTTGGGTGGCAAGAATCCCCGACTGCATACTGACGAAGTGCTTGTTGCACTCTCCGTACTTTCCAAGGACGATGAGAACTGTCGCCTCGCACTGGAACAGTTGCCTAAACTTCGTGGCTGTCAGGTGCACACAACAGTGATGCTCTCAGAGGTTGACCGCAAGATTTTCAAGAAATTAGGCTGTGGTCTCACCAGCGATCCTGTGAAGAAGAAGTGATTTATGCCTGAGGCGATCCGACATCGGCTAAACGATTCTCCTATTGCACGTTGGACTGTGCTCTTCATCGTGGCTACTGCCATGATGATGGGCTACTTCGTGAATGACGTGATGTCGCCTCTGGAAACTCTCCTGGAGATGCCTCGCAGTCAGGGTGGCTTAGGATGGACGCCTTCCGACTATGGTTTCTTCTCTGGTGCAGGCAGCTTTATCAATGTATTCTTGTTGATGCTCTTCTTCTCGGGACTGATTCTCGACAAGATGGGCATTCGATTTACAGGCATACTGGCTTGTTCGTTGATGGCTCTTGGCACACTGGTGAAATACTACGCCGTCACAACTGATTTCGGCTATTCAAGTGTCGCCCTCTTCGGCACACACCTTCCTACCTCTGCAGCCTGGGCAGCATTGGGCTTTGCTGTTTTTGGTGTGGGTTATGAGATGACTGGCATCACAGTCTCAAAGGCGATGGTACGCTGGTTTACAGGTCATGAGCTCGCTTTGGCAATGGGTATCCAGTTGGCAATGGCCCGCTTGGGCACTGCAGCAGCCTTGAGTATCTCTGCTCCTATTGCCCGTCATTTCACCCTCTCTACACCTTTACTGTTATCACTGGCATTTCTCATCATCGGTCTGTTGGCGTTTCTCGTTTTCTGTGTGATGGATCGGCGCTTGGATGATTCTAGGAATCCTAGGGCTCCTAGGAACCCTAGTGATACTAGCGAGAATAGTGAGGAATTCCGTTTATCCGATATTGCAGTCACCCTGCGTAACCCTGGGTTCTGGCTGATTACCATCTTTTGCGTACTTTTCTATTCCGCCGTTTCCCCTTTCTTGAAGTTCTCTACAAAGCTGATGGTTATCAAATATGGTGTTGATCCTGATATCGCAGGTTTCTTTTCATCGATAGCGCCCTTTGGTACGATACTGATGACCCCACTTTTCGGATTGGTATTTGACCGTTTCGGTCGTGGTGTAACCCTTGTCATTACAGGAGCCCTCATGCTCACTGCCGTACACTTCGGATTCTCTATACCCATGCATAGCAGTGCTATTGCCATTACACTGATGGTGATTCTCTCCATCGGCTACTCTCTGGCACCTGCAGCCCTCTGGCCCTGTGTTCCAAAGATTATTCCTTTAAAGTGTTTGGGAACAGCCTATTCGATGATCTTCTTCATCCAGAATTTTGGAAGAGCCATCATCCCTATGCTCGTAGGAAGGGCTAATGAAACAGATCCCAGTTACACGACATCAATGCTTATCTTCAGCTTAACTGCACTGGGAGCTGTCATTACTGCCATCGTGATGCTCTATACTGATCGTAAGAAAGGGTATGGTCTGCAATTGCCCAATATCAAATCCTTATAGACTCCTACTTACCTGACAAGCGGACAATTAAGGGCAGGTGATCACTGTAGCCTGGTTGATAGCGCATCCCATTGTAGGTGCGAAACGGTTTCTTTCCACCATAACGTTTCTCTTCTTCAAGGAGAAAGTGGGGTGCATGAATCACTGCACTTTCAAGTTTCATACTGATAGATTTTGAACCAAGAATGTGATCGATAAGCTCCCACTGACCTCTATAACGATAAGTGCCATGAACATCTTGTGGTGCTGAAGCCGATGCTGTAAAATCAACAAGTCCATGCTGACAAAGCTGCTGAAGAACCTCACTCTCTGGTCCATCGTTAAAGTCACCTGCCACCAGGATCTTAGCATCAGGTGATGTGGTGTAGATAGAGTCTATTTGCTGACAAAGTCGATTAGCGGCTGTCTGGCGAAAAAGTTGACTATACCGTTCTCCGCCAAACCGACTAGGGAAGTGGATGGCAAAAACATGAATTGTATCCTCACGGGTAAGACCACAGACGTATAGAATATCACGGGTGGGTCGCATCCCTTCAATAGGCTCTACCCGGATAGACTGATGATGAATGGGCGCAAATGTAAATGGAGAATAGAGCAATGCCACATCGATACCACGCATATCTGGCGAATTGGTCATCAGATACTCATACCCAGCATGACGCAACAGAGAACGATGACAAAGATCATTGATAGCCGAGTCATTCTCTACCTCACAAAGGGCGATCAAGTCAGGAATGCCATTATCAGCGCAAGAAAGCAAAGTCTGAGCTATATGATTCTGTTTACGCCAATAGCGCTCCTTTGTCCAATGTCGCGTTGCTTCTGGCAGGTAATCTTCGTCCTGTTTCCCTTCATCATCATGATAATCAAAGAGATTCTCACAATTTAGCTCCACTATCGTCAGAGACTGAGCTGAGACTGAGAGTGGAGCTAAAAATGTAAAAAATATCAGTAAAGGGATGATCCACATGTTAGCAAACCTTTTCGAGGCGCTTCATCATGGCGAACATGAACAAAGCAGCAATCACGCATACTGCGATGAACACGCCCCAAACTACAGTGAGGTTGATGTCACCCCAGAGGTAACCACCTACACCTACCAGCTTATTACCGATAGCAGTAGAAACAAACCAGCCACCCATCATCAGACCCTTGAGTTTTGGAGGAGCCACCTTTGACACAAATGAGATACCCATAGGGCTGAGCAACAGTTCACCGAAGGTAAGAATCAAGTACGTGCTAATCAGCCAGTAAGGAGAAACGAATGTACCAGCCTCACCAGCAATCTTCTGCTCGTTAGGTGTGAGCAGTCCCTGCGATGCGACCATCATCAGGATGAAAGCCGAAGCAGCTACCAACATACCATAAGCAATCTTACGTGGCGGTGTTGGCTCCTTGCCCTTAGAGGCCAAACCTGCAAAAAGGGCCATAGAGAACGGAGTGAGTGCAACCACATAGAAAGGATTGAACTGCTGGAAGATAGGAGCTGAAATAGCCACCTCACCAGTTGCCTGTGAGTAATTATAGCCAAGGATGGCAAGAGCCACAACGATGACACCAGCCGAAATGCCCTTAGCCTTCGACGTCTTGCTCTGGAAGAGTGAGAAACCGGCATAAACGATGAAGATAATCATCACCAGGTTAATTACATCGAATGGCATGGTGTCGGCACCTGTAGCCGACTTAGCCGTAAACTCATCGGCAAAATACGTGAGTGACAGACCATTCTGGTGGAAAGCCATCCAGAAGAAGATGACCACAGCAAAGACCAAGCAGAGGGCTACAACACGCTGAGTGGTTTCCTCCTTGCTCAACTCTGGTTCATTACTTGCAGCCTGTGCCTTGTCGGCTTTACCCTTACCACCCTCAACATGGCGGAATGTGCCACGGAAAGCGTAGTAGATAGCTATCGACAGAATGAGTGAAGCACATGCCACAGCAAAGGCAAAGTGGTAAGAGTCATTGACCGATGTGCCCAGATTCTGCTGAGCCCACTCCATGATACGTACAGCTGCTGTAGGTGCAAACAGAGCACCGATGTTGATTGCCATGTAAAACAGTGAGAAACCGGCATCGCGCTTGTTGGCATATTGTGGATCGTTATACAGGTCACCCACCATCACCTGGAGGTTTCCTTTAAACAATCCGGTACCAAAGCCTATCAGTACCAGTGCCAGGAGCATCACAATCAATGCGAAAGTGTCACCGCCAAGAGGCACAGACAGAAGTACGTAACCAGCAAACATAATCATGATGCCGATGGTGACCATACGACCGAAACCAAAACGGTCGGCCATCCAACCACCCACAATAGGGAGGAAGTAAACGAGCATCAGGAAATCGCTATAGATTTCGCCTGCCCAACCAGCATCCAAACCATAGTTAGCTCTCAAGAAAAGTGCAAAAACGGAGAGCATGGTGTAATAACCAAAACGCTCACCTGTGTTGGCCAACGCTAACGCGAAGAGACCTTTGGGTTGATTTTCGAACATGATTTATTTAATATTTGAATTTTTAGTCCTGATAATATCGAAAAGATAAGTAAACTTCACTATGATGTTGCCAAAGTTGGAACTACCAAAATAGTCACGCTTCGTACTGCCATACATATTGCCAAGACCATAGTAATATCTGCCTTCTACAAGAAAATGGCCCAACTTGCGGTTGCTGAACTCCAGACCAGCTGCAAAAACAATACCATAATCGACTTTGTTCTCAACAGCCATTGTATCCTGAGCCACCACATGTGATGCACGAATACCGGCATACTTATATTCTGGTACATAGGCACCATCTTTCACAACAGGATTGAATGCCGGATCCCTGACGTCGAAATTCGTCTCACTCTTGTCACTCAAGAAGAACCCAACCTGAGGTCCAACTTGAAAAAAGCCCTGAAAACCCTTGCGCTCTCGTCCCCAACCCAAACGAGCCAAAATGGGCACTTGAATATACGACATCTTTCTGGTATATTGCAAATTCTGCGAGGGATCGGTATGAAGGGGCACAGGTTGATCCTGAAGAGTCAGAATTTTCTCTTTCCATCCAATCTGAGCATAGTTGATTTCAGCCACGATGGCACAAATGCTCTTAAAGTACTTTTCACAAGTATAGCGCCCAGTGATACCAAACGTCGCACCTCCCAACATACCTTGAGGCACTTTGGGCGTAAAGGCTACGTTACTCATTACATAACCACCATTGATACCAATAGCAAAGTCCTTGCGGTACTCTCCTACCTGAGCTTCAGCACTCAAAGGCAAAAGGGCGAAAAAGCAGCCCAATACCTGTTTGTATATCGTCATATTGTCTGTAGCCTAATTAAATTTGATAGTCTCGATCGCCGTATCCGTACGGTAATGTACAAACATCATTGACCTATTTCTCAAGCCACCATTGCCGAAACGTTCAAACTGCAAAGGTGTCTGAACAGGAGGATAGCCAAACAGCCCGGCAGCCCCATTGAAACTCTTACCATACTTATACAATCCCTGCAAGAAGAAATAAGCATGATCAAAACCCGTTAAGGCAAAACGAGGCAGGGCTCCCATCATATCAGCATGGAAATTCCAGCGATACTTCTGTTGCAAGCGCTGAGTAGCTGGTGATACCGGATTGAAGTAAAATACCGAAGGGATAAAGGTATTATACTTATAGTAATTATCAAGATGCGTCTTGGTGTACATCAGCCATTCTGTATAACCGAACATGGTAATGTCAAGATCAGGATGATTTACCTTCATACCATTGATTTTTGAGAAGGCAATACCCAATTCAGGTGAACGACCCGTATTCAAAATCACCACATTAGGTTGCGTGGTACTGAAGGCCTTCACAAAGTTTGACTCTTCTGATTTCAAGTTTGTCAGATTATAGGAAATGCCTCGTTGCTCCATCTGACGACGAAGACCAGATGTGAAGACACCTTTCTTACTCGTGGAGTCATTGCAGTCGATAAAAACGGGGTGATAATCCTTAAACTTTTGAAGGAAATGGGAAATGGTAGATTCGTTCTGATCCGTTGACGACTGATAGACCTGGAAGATATGCCTGTTGGTTACCAACTGTGGGGCATTGATAGAAAAAGGAATTAACAACTGAATATCGTTCTTCTCAACAAAAGTAGACATAGCTTCCATCTGCTTTGAATAAAGTGGACCTATAATCAAGTCACATTGGGCTGCAGCAGGATCTGTCAACAGCTGATGGATATTACAGTCTTCAGCAGCATTCCAGGCATGCACGTCCACTGAAATTCCCAATTTCTTCAAGCTATCGCAAGCCATCAACACACCTCGGTAATACTCCACCATCCTACGTCCATCACCATTAATATCATGCAAAGGCAGCATCACGCCCAAACGGACAGGACGATTGGAGATACCAGCGCTGGAAGGATTACTAGAACTACTAGGATTACTAGGAATACTAGGGCTACTAGGAATATTAGCATTGCTAGCTTTTTTAGCAAAAGGGATCTTCAATATGGTTCCTTTCTTCAACTCATAGCCTGGCTCTTTCATCTCTGGGTTAGCATCCAACAGTTCTTCAATACTCAGGTCATAGAGCTTTGAGATGCCAAAGATGGTCTCCTTACGCTTAACCTTATGAAGTCCACGATACGAGACATCCTCCTGGGCAGATACTATACCAACTGCCACAAAGAGCAATACAAACAACAAAAAATATCTTAAAAGTCGGGTCATAATCCTATATTTTAGCATTTTCGCCTACAAAAGTACGAAATAAATGTCAATTATCAATTGTGATTTATCAATTTTTTACTAACTTTGCATTTTAAAACTAACGAAAATGAGAATATATTGCATTTTTCTAAGCTTTCTAATGGTTTTTCTGCCATTTTCATGCTCTGCACAGGATGATATTCAAGATGAGGATTCGTTCCAGGAGGAAATAATCGGCGAGAGCAAGCTGAGTTTCCCCAACGCCTTCTCACCCAATGGCGATGGAAAGAACGATAAGTTTGTCGCCAAAGAGTGCCAGAACATCGTAGAGTTTCATGCATACATCTTCAACCGCTGGGGACAGAAACTGTTTGATTGGACTGACTCTGCTGATGGCTGGGACGGTACTCAAAATGGAACGCCAGTAAAAGATGGTGTCTATTTTTTGCTTTGCAACGCCAAGGGAACTGACGGTAAGACCTATACCATTAAGAAAGATGTGAATTTACTACGTGACTATCTTGAAGGCACGACCAACGAATGACGCCATGAAAAGAGAAGATGAAAAAATAAATGTATATGGTGCGCGCGTACATAATCTAAAGAATATTGACGTCGAAATTCCACGCCAGTCACTGACAGTCATCACCGGACTTAGTGGTTCTGGCAAGTCATCACTGGCTTTCGACACCATCTTTGCAGAGGGTCAGCGCCGCTATATCGAAACATTCTCGGCCTATGCACGTAACTTTCTTGGTGGCATGGAGCGACCTGATGTTGACAAGATTACAGGTCTCTCGCCCGTGATCAGTATCGAACAGAAGACCACCAACAAGAATCCACGCTCCACTGTCGGCACTACGACTGAGATTTATGACTATATGAGACTACTTTTTGCCCGTGCCGGCAAGGCTTACAGTTATGCTACCGGTGAAGAGATGGTCAAATATACCGAAGAGAAAGTGCTCGAGATGATTATGAACGACTACGCAGGGAAGGCTATCTATATCTTAGCACCTCTTGTTCGCAGTCGTAAGGGTCACTACCGGGAGCTTTTCGAGTCGATGCGGCGCAAAGGGTATCTAAACATCCGAGTTGACGGTGAGATGCTGGAGATTACACGTGGCATGAAAGTCGATCGCTATAAGAACCATGATATAGAGGTGGTCATTGATAAGTTAAAGCCTGGTGGAGAAGCCACTGACCGTCTCAAGAAGTCTGTTGCCATCGCCATGAAACAAGGCGAAGGTCTCGTCATGATTCTCGACAAGGAGTCAGGAGCCATCAAACATTTTTCCAAGCGACTCATGTGTCCCACGACGGGCATCAGCTATTCCGACCCTGCACCTAACAATTTCTCATTTAATTCTCCACAGGGTGCTTGCCCTCACTGTAAAGGTCTGGGGTATATCAACATGATTGACCTGGGGAAAGTTATGCCAGATAAGAAAATGAACATACACGACGGTGGCATCGCACCCCTTGGGAAATATAAGAATCAAATGATTTTCTGGCAGGTAGAGGCTATCTTGAAGAAATACGACTATGACCTCAAGACACCTATTCAGAATATCTCCGATGATGCACTGCAAGAGATTCTTTATGGTTCATTGGAGAACGTACGTATTGACAAAGAGCTTGTACACACCACCAGCGATTACTTCGTTGCATTCGACGGTATCATCAAATACCTACGCAATGTGATGGACAATGACGACTCCACAGCCGGACAGAAATGGGCAGATCAGTTCCTTGCCGAGTGTCCTTGCCCAGAATGTCATGGACAGCGTCTGAACCGTGAAGCCCTGTCGTATAAGATCTGGGATAAGAACATTGCTGAACTGGCAGCAATGGATATCACAGAACTGCGTGATTGGCTCGATCATGTGGAGGATCATCTCGACACTCAGCAACAGAAGATTGCCTCAGAGATTTTGAAGGAAATCAGGACACGTCTTGATTTCTTGCTTGAGGTGGGTCTCGATTATCTAGCCCTTAACCGGCAGTCTGCCTCCCTCTCTGGCGGTGAGAGCCAGCGCATCCGTCTCGCCACACAGATCGGTTCACAACTTGTGAATGTGCTCTATATTCTTGACGAACCCAGCATCGGTCTCCATCAGCGTGACAACGAACGGCTTATCCGCTCTCTCAAGGAGTTACGTGACCTTGGCAACACCGTTATTGTGGTGGAACACGACGAGGATATGATGCGCAGTGCCGACTGGGTGGTAGATATCGGTCCACGTGCAGGTCGCAAAGGTGGTGAGGTGGTCTTTCAAGGAACCCCTCAGGAGATGCTCCAGACCGATACCATCACCGCGCAGTATCTGAACGGACAGCAGAAAATTGATATTCCCGAGCAGCGACGCAAAGGCAATGGTAAAAGTCTGGTATTAAAAGGCTGCACAGGTAACAACCTCAAACATGTTGATGTCACATTCCCCCTCGGTACACTCATCTTGGTGACGGGTGTGTCAGGTTCCGGCAAATCCACCCTTATCAACGAGACGCTGCAGCCTATTCTATCCAAGCATTTTTACAACTCGCTGAAGAACCCCATGCCCTACGATAGTATCGAAGGATTGGAATATATAGATAAGGTGGTGAATGTCGATCAGTCACCCATCGGACGTACGCCACGTTCCAATCCTGCCACCTATACAGGTGTCTTCTCCGACATCCGTTCGCTGTTCGTAAACCTGCCAGAAGCCAAGATCAGAGGCTATAAGCCAGGGCGATTCTCCTTCAACGTGAAAGGTGGCCGCTGCGAGACCTGTGGCGGTAATGGTTACAAGACGATTGAGATGAATTTCCTGCCTGATATCCAGGTACCTTGTGAGACCTGTCACGGCAAACGTTACAACCGTGAGACACTGGAAGTGCGCTATAAAGGAAAATCAATTGCTGATGTGCTTGACATGACCATCAACCAGGCTGTAGAGTTTTTTGAGAACGTGCCTGATATTCTCCGTAAGATCAAGACCATCCAGGATGTGGGACTTGGCTATATCAAACTCGGACAGCCTTCCACTACCCTCTCCGGCGGTGAGAGCCAGCGCGTGAAACTCGCCACTGAACTCTCCAAGCGCGACACGGGCAAAACGCTCTATATCCTTGACGAACCCACCACGGGTCTGCATTTTGAAGATATCCGCATTCTGATGGATGTGCTTCAGAAACTGGTTGATCGTGGTAACACCGTCATCGTCATCGAGCATAACCTCGATGTCATTAAACTTGCCGACCACATCATCGACATCGGTCCGGAGGGGGGGCGCAACGGCGGACAGATCCTTTCCACAGGCACCCCTGAGCAGGTAGCCAAGAGCAAGAAAGGCTTTACCCCCCGCTTCCTCCGCAAGGTCCTGAAATAATAATACCTCTTGCAAGGGATAAAAACCAAGCAAGAGGTAATTTTTGCTAGATTTAATTCTAACACTTTTTAGATTTAATTCCCGCGAATGCTGGAATTAAATCTAAAAAAATGGGGTGTTACATGCCTGCGGCGGCGATCCACTCGTAGATGCATGAGCAGACTCCGAAGAGGGCTACGCCTGCAGTACAGATAGTCATGGCAATCTTAGTGTTGACATCGCTCTGGAAAGTGGGCAGCGGACTGTCGGTCTTCGTGATGTACATCGCCTTCACAATCAACAGATAGTAGTAGAGTGACACGACCGTATTGACGAGGGCTATAAATACCACGAAGTAGGCTGCAGCACTACCCTGCTCTGCTGCAGCCATGAACACGAAGAACTTCGAGAACATACCTGCGAACGGAGGAATACCTGCCAAAGAGAACAGTGCCAGCGTGAGCAGGAACGACAGCTTCGGATTGGTCTGATAAAAGCCGTTATAGGCTGCCATATCCGTACGTCCGCCATTATTACGCTCCACCACGTTGATCACCGTGAACACTGCCATATTTGCCACGATATACACGAGCACATAGTAGGTCAGCGCTGCGATACCCATCTGACCATTGCCCACCACTGCCAGCATGATGTAACCTGCCTGAGAGATAGAGCTGAACGCCATGAAGCGCTTGAGTTCACTCTGACGGATAGCGAAGAGGTTGGCAACGGTGATAGAGAGCACGATGACGATGTAGAGCAGATACTCCCAGTAGGCCAACAACGGCTGGAACACCTTCATCAGGATGATACACAGCGTGATGGCTGCGGCGCCCTTGGAGATGACGCTGAGATAGCCGGTAACGGGTGTAGGCGCTCCCTGATAGGTGTCGGCTGTCCAGAAGTGGAAAGGCACGAGAGATATCTTGAAGCCCAGACCACTGAAGAAGAACACAAGACCCATGATGGTGAGCGGCTTCGCTGTGATCACAGCAGCTACGTCGGCAAAATAGAGTGTGCCTGTAGCAGCGTAGATGAACGAGATGCCGAAGAGCATCACACCACTCGAGAAGGTAGCCACAAGGATATACTTGGCAGCACCCTCCGCGCTCTGCTTACGATTGCGATCAAAGGCAACCATACATGCCAGAGGCACTGAGGCCATCTCGAGACCAAGGAAGAACAGCAGGAAGTTGGCACTTGACATCATGACAAACATACCGAGCAGCGTGCTGATGATGAGCATATAGAACTCACCGGCGAGACGCTTCTGGCTCTGCAGCCAGGGTTGTGCCATCAGCACAACGATCAATGAGCCGAATGCCAGAATGGCTTTCATCACATTCACTGCAGGCGTGGCGACATAGAGACCGCCAAAAGCCTCTGCAGGATCGGCCAGCAACACGATGCGTACTGGAAGGACAGCCATCAACGCTACTGTCACAATATACAATGTATCGAGTTTCTTCTCGCTCTTATGCATAATGAAGTCAACAGCAAATACTGCCAACAAGATGAGAACGAGGTAATACTCGGGAACCATATTTAAGAATTGTCCGTAATTCATATCTTTTATCCTCCTTCTTTACATGACACCAATAGACTTCAATATCGTACCTGCAGCAGGCGAGATCATATCACTGAACAAGAACGGTGCACAGCCAAGACCTGCTACGCAGAAAATCAGACAGATCACTGCGACGCGCTCATCCCATGTAGCATCGGTGAGCTCCAGGAAGTGCTTGTTCTCTACCTCACCATACAGGATCTTACCAACCACACGCAGGATGTAAACCGCTGTTACAACGATCGACATACAGGCAATGATGGTAG
>JAEEGG010021146.1_pt1 | contig 12944 bp, 10 predicted proteins | sample 9134161 | NCBI WGS metagenome assembly JAEEGG01 (sample SAMN16246543, study PRJNA631951) | gut metagenome | biome: gut microbiome; feature: rumen; material: CR-attached | host: Bos | place: Iran: Karaj | collected 2018-10
GAAAGCGCCCGCGGGCAGCGCTGCCTGGCCGTTTCCGGCACTCACGGCAAAACCACCACATCCACCCTGCTGGCCCATATCCTCACCGAAAGCGGAGAAGGCTGCTCGGCTTTCCTTGGCGGTATTTCCCGCAACTACAACACCAACCTCCTTATGAGCCACACCCCCACGGTAGTGGCGGAGGCCGATGAGTTCGACCGTTCCTTCCTGCAGCTCTTCCCGGAAATTGCCGTGATAACCGCAGTGGACGCCGACCATCTGGACATTTACGGCGACTATGCCCACGTTGTGGAGGCCTTCAGGGACTTTGCGTCGCAGGTGAGCGGAACGCTTATCTGCAAAAAGGGCGTTCCCGTGGATGCGGCACATACGAAAGCGAAGGTATATACCTATCATTATACGGATACCGGGGCGGATTTCCACCCAGAAGATGCCAAACCCGGCCCCGACGGCTGTTTCACCTACAATCTTGTGCACCCCTGGGGTGTGCTGGAGGGCATCCGCGTGGGCACTCCCGGATGGGTGAACGCGGAGAACAGCGTTGCCGCCGCGGCCATGGCGCTGTGCTACGGCATCGGCCCGGAAAAGATAAAGGCTGCGATTGGCTCCTTCGGCGGAGTGAAGAGGCGTCTGGAGATGCATGTAAACAGGCCCGGGATGGCCTATGTGGACGATTATGCGCATCATCCGGCGGAGCTGGCATCGGCAATAAGTTCGCTGCGCGACATCTTCCCCGGAAGGAAGATAACCGCGATTTTCCAGCCTCACCTGTACACCCGCACGCGCGATTTCGCGCCCGAGTTCGCCCAGTCGCTGAGCATGGTGGACAAGCTCATACTGCTGGACATTTACCCGGCACGCGAGGAGCCCATTCCCGGAGTAACATCGGACATTATCTTCCGCGACGTAACCGCTCCCGAGAAGGTGCAGCTTAGTAAGGAAGAGTTGATGGATTACCTTGAAAAAGAGCCCGTGGACGTGCTGGTTACGTTCGGGGCTGGAAATATAGACCGTTTCATACCGCTTATTACCGAAATGCTGGAAAAGAGATGACACGTCGTCGCTTGGTGGACATAATCTGCACCTCGGTTGTGGTGCTTTCATCGGTAGCGATTCTGCTGCTGGCTACTTCTTCGTACAGGAGCAGCAGGCATCTCGTTACCCTGAAGTCCATTGAGACGATTATTCTCGACAGCATGGAACGCAAGTTCGTGAGCCCCGGCGATGTGGAGCATTTCCTTGAGGACTATGGCCCCTGGCGCGGCCAAAGGCTTGAGGATGTGGACCTTGTGAAGATGGAGGATATTCTCCGCAGCAAGGGAGCCATCCTGGAGAGCAACGCCTGGACCGGCGACGACGGAACCCTTCACGTGGAAATCACCCAGAGGGCTCCTGTGGTGCGGTTCCAGATCGGCACCCTGGGATGGTATGCCGATGCCTCCGGCTTCCTCTTTCCCCTGCAGGAGCGCTTCCCGGTGAGGGTTCCGGTGGTGGATGGAGACATCCCGCTCACGCTCACTCCCGGATTCAAGGGCTTCCCGCAGAGCGATGAGGAGCTTGAATGGCTGCTCCGGATGACTGCCCTTGCAACTCAGATGAAGGGATTCTGGAACGGCAAGATCAGCCAGATCAATGTGGCCCCCGACGGAGAGCTTATGCTCATTCCACGCGTTGGCGACGAGTGCTTCCGCTTCGGCAGCCCCACCGGAATCGACGAAAAGTTCGAGAGGCTGAGGCTCTACTATGAATACATCGCGCCCTCGCGCGAATCGGCATATAAGAACGTCGACCTGCGTTTCGACGGACAGATAGTCTGCAGATAACAAAAATCTATATATATGGAAGAACGATACATAGCATCGATTGACCTGGGAACTTCCAAGTTCGGGCTTTGCGTTGCCCGCGTCAAAGGGGATGACGTCCAGATTGTTTACTACAAGGAGACACCTTCCGACGGAATCCGCAACAGCCTTGTATCCAACCCCCAGAAGGCCTCCAACCTCCTTCAGAAGGCCATCGCCGAGGCGGAAGCGGAACTTATGATAAAGATCCTGCAGGTTGTGGTGGGACTTCCCCGCTACGACGTGCGCCAGGAGATTGCGAGCGGCACCGTGGACAGGGCCAATCCGGAGGAATTCATTTCCGCCGAAGAGGTGGCCGACCTCAAGGCCCTTGCCCTTGAGACCTACCCCCTGGAAGACGGCAACTCGCAGATCATGTACGGTGCCGTTGCCCAGTCCTTCACCATCGAAGACCAGATAGAGGTGATGGAAGACGATGTCATCGGCGCAATCTCCAGCGATATCAAGGGCACGTTCAAGGTGTTCATCGGCAACCGGAGAGCAACGGTGGCCGTGGATAAGATTTTCAACACGCTGGGTATCGCCATCGCCAAGAAATACTTCCTCCCGGACGTGGTTGCGAAGGCGGTTCTCACAGAGGATGAAAAGCAGAACGGTGTCGCGCTTGTGGATATCGGCGCAGGAGTAACCTCCGTGAGCATCTACTACGGTGGAATCATGCGCAGCTATGCCGCAATCCCCTTCGGCGGACGCAATATCACCAACGATATCCGCAGCGAGTGCTCCATCTCGGAGCCCCTTGCGGAGAACATCAAGAAGCGTTTCGGCGCCTGCCTGCCTTCAAAACTGGGTCCCCTGAGCGAGAAGGTACTGCAACTCCGCGTCACGGACCCCATCAAGGAAGTGCCTGTGAAGTATATCTCCGAGGTTATCGATGCACGCAGCAGAGAGATTCTGTCTGCCGTCCTGTTCTATATCCAGGAAAGCGGCCTGCATAACGATCTTCGCTGCGGCGTAGTGCTCACCGGAGGCGGCGCGAAGCTCACCAACCTGGGCAACCTGCTCAAGGACATGTCGGGCTACGACATCCGTCCCGGATATCCCAGGCACAAGTTCTCGGCCGATGTGAGCAATGTCTACGAGCTTGGCGCAACCGCTTCCATCGGCATGGTGCTGGCCGCGAAGGACGACCGTCTGCCGGACTGCGCAACCCGCCCGGAGGCACCCGCCGAAACGAAGGAAGAGCCTGTGTACGAAGAGGTTGTGGATACATCGGCCCCCGTTCTATTTGCCGATGTGGACATGGGCCCCGAGCAGAAGAAGGAGGAGAAGAAAAAGAAAGTGAAGGTGAAAGTGAAGAAGGCGCCCAAGGAGACCGGAGAAGAGACCACCGGCACCATCCTTTGGGAGAAACTCACCAACTGGTATAACAAAATGACGGAGGAATAAGCTATGGATTACGATATCAAAACCGACATTACCCCGCGCGACTGGACCTACGGCGGCGACTCCATAATCAAGGTTATCGGTGTTGGCGGTGGCGGCTGCAATGCCGTGAACTACATGTACCGCAAGAACATCGAGGGCTGCAGCTTCGTTGTGTGCAACACCGATGCGATGGCTCTTTCCATAAGCGAAGTGCCAGTGAAGATTCAGATGGGCGCAGGACTTGGCGCAGGCACGGACCCCGTCGCCGGACGCAACGCCGCCCTGGAATCCCAGGACGAGATTGCAGCCAAGGTGCTTGATAACGGCACCAAGATGCTCTTCGTCACCGCCGGCCTTGGTGGTGGCACCGGCACAGGCGCCGCTCCCGTTATCGCCAAGATGGCGAAGGACCGCGGCATTCTCACCGTTGCCGTTGTTACCATCCCCTTCAAGAACGAGGGCAACGAATCCCAGTCCAAGGCCGTGGACGGCATACGCGAGCTGGAAAAGAATGTGGACAGTCTCCTCATCATCAACAACGAGAAACTCTACGACTACTACGGCGACACCCTCATCCAGGAGGCCTTCCCCAAGGCCGATGAGGTGCTGGCGACGGCTGTCAGAGGCATTATTGAGGTTATCACCAAGCCCGGTTACATCAATGTGGACTTCCAGGATGTGTGCAAGATGATGCGCAACAGCGGAATGGCCCTTATGGGCAGCGGTGAAGGCTCGGGGCGCGACCGCCTGGAAATGGCCGTGAAGGGCGCTTTCGAGAGCCCGCTGCTGAACGATTTCGACCTTAAGACCGCCAAGAACGTGCTTGTAAACATCACCGTTGGCAACAACGAACAGGGTGCCAAGATGAGCGACATGCAGAAGGTTGACGAAATGATTGCCGATTACACCGGCAACGCAAACCGCTTCAAGAAAGGCATCGTGTGGGACAGCGATCCCGAATTCGGCGACAAGGTGAAGATTACCGCAATCGTCACCGGTTTCGAAATGGGCAAGATCGGCCAGATTACCGACATGAACCTGGGCAATATCGTGGTGATCGACCACGGCTTCGTGTGGGAAACCGGAGGCCATGGCGAAGAGGTTGTGCTTCCGGAGGTTACCCCCATCAAGATTGGATTCAATTCCTCCGACAACGTGCGTCAGCTGCACTTCTTCTCCGAAGTCAAGCCCTGCCTCTGCGTAGAGCCCGGCGACGATATCAGCCAGCTCGTGAACACTCCCGCAATCCGTCGCGCACATAAAGAGCAATAAAACATGGAAAGAAGAACCAGAGTTAGATTCGCGCCCTCCCCCACCGGGCCGCTCCATATGGGCGGCGTGCGCACAGCACTGTATAACTACCTGTACGCCAAGCAGAAAGGCGGCGATTTCATTATCCGAATCGAGGATACGGATTCCCACCGCTTCGTTCCCGGGGCAGAGGCCTATATCATCGAAGCCCTGCGCTGGTGCGGCATTATTCCCGACGAAGGCGTTGATGCCGATGGAAAAGTAGTTGAAGTAGCCTCCCCGCAGCACCCGCATGCGCCTTACCGCCAAAGCCAGAGAAGGCCTATCTACCGCCAGTATGCAGAGCAGCTGGTTAACGCGGGCTGGGCATATTATGCATTCGACAGCGCCGAGGAGCTTGCCGCGAAACGTTCGGAGGCGGAGGCTTCCGGCCAGACGTTCATGTATAACGCCGCGAGCAGGGGTTCTTTGCGCAATTCTTTGACTCTTCCTGCCGATGAAGTGGCGCGTCTTCTTGAGGAAACAACCGACTGGACCGTGCGCTTCAAGATGCCGGAGGGCCGCGTTGTGCAGATGGACGATCTCATTCGAGGCCACGTGGAAGTGAACACCGACACTTTGGACGACAAGGTGCTTTGGAAACGGGCCGATGAACTCCCCACCTACCACCTCGCCAACATCGTGGACGACCATCTGATGGAAATCACCGAGGTTATCCGCGGCGAGGAGTGGCTGCCTTCCCTGCCCCTGCACTATCTTCTGTACGAGGCATTTGGCTGGACCGATACCATGCCCCGCTTTGCCCACCTGTCGCTGCTGCTGAAGCCGGACGGAAAGGGCAAGCTGTCCAAGCGCGACGGCGACCGTCTTGGCTTCCCCGTGTTCCCCCTCCGCTGGGAGAACCCGGAAACCGGCGAAGTGTCCCGCGGATATCGCGAGGACGGCTACTTCCCCGAGGCTTTCGTGAATCTTCTTGCGTTCCTTGGCTGGAATCCCGGCGGCGAAAGGGAGTTGTATACTTTGGACGAACTTGTTCCGGTTTTCTCTCTGGACCGTGTTATCAAGTCCGGCGCCCGCTTCAATCTGGAGAAGGCTAAGTGGTTCAACCGCGAGTATCTCCGCATGAAGAGTTCGGCGGAGTTGTCGGATTTGTTCATCCCCATTCTGGAAAGCAATGGGCTGACGATTTCTGCCGATGCCGTTGTGCCCGACTTTGAGAATGGCCGTTTCTCCCGCGAGTATGTTCAGAAGGTTGTGGATCTTGTGAAGGAGCGCGCTATTTTCGTTGCCGACATGTGGGACATCGCCAAAGCCCTGTTCGTGGCTCCTACCGAGTATGTGCAGAAGGACGTGGAGAAGTTCTGGAAAGAGGACCATTACGAGTACTGCTTCGAGCTTTGCCAGTACATTACCGGCGCCAACTTCGGCTTCGATGATCTGGATCCCTACATGGGCTCCATGGAACCCGAAGTGCTTGAAGCCGCGATGTGCGACTACATCAAGATGCGCGAGTACCCCATGGGCAAAGTGATGAACAGCCTGCGCCTCTGCCTCACAGGCGCCGCCAGCGGCCTTGGCATCGCCGCCATCATCTCGCTGATCGGCCGCCGCGAGTTCGCCCGCCGCATGGGCTTCGCCCAGAACCGCCTGGGCAGGATTTGAGCGTGGCGCCTAAAGCGCCACAACATTTAGCGCGGAAGGGCGGCGAGAGCGTCGTCTACGGAAACGCAGTCTTCAATGCGATAGCCGCCGGAGCGGGAGCGCTGGAGGGCGCTGAGATGAGCGCCGGAGCCAAGGGCTTCGCCCAGGTCGCGTGCGAAGGCGCGGATATACGTGCCTTTGGAGCATGCGATGCGTATCGTAGCCTCCGGCAGCCCCAGTGCCGATGTGTCCGCCACATTAATGCGCGAGGACGCCGTGCCGATTGTCATTTCGAGCGGAGCCGAAGGCGGAGTCGAGAAATCTGTAAAAGACAACAGTTCCAATTCCGTAATCTCAATCGTATTTCGCTGCAGCATAGACATGGACATTTCGTCCAGTTTATCCGTTTCGCCGCGGCGGTAGAGTTTGCGGGCGAGTTCGTAGGCGCGGACGCCGTCGACAGATTTGGCGCTGAACAGCGGCGCCACCTGCTCCTGCACGCCGATGAATCCCTTCAATGCTTCTGCAACCGCATCGGCTGTAATATGCTCATACGGGAACGTGCGGTCGACGTCTTTCTCAAGGTCGTAGGACGGCGTGGTGGCGCCGAAGCGGATGCGGGCCACATACTCCTTTGGGCTGTCCTGGAGCTGCTGGGCGCGTTTGCAGGCATCGCCGATGCACACCAGAAGAACTCCCGTTGCAAGGGGGTCCAAGGTGCCGGCGTGGCCAACTTTGAGGTTCTTTTTTCCGAAATGGCGGATTGCCGCGAACTTGAGTTTGCGGATTACATCGGCCGATGTCCATCGGAACGGCTTATCCACCGGAAGCACGATGCCTCCAGGATAATCTGCGATGTCGCCGGAAAAGGGTGTCATTTGCAGGGAATCTTGTCGATGCGCTTCTGATGGCGGCCGCCCTCGAAGGGAGTATCTAGCCATGTGCGCACGATAAGGGACGCGGTGCGGTAAGGGATGAAACGGGCCGGAAGCACAAGCACGTTGGCATTGTTGTGAGCCTTCACAAGTGCGCCGATTTCCTTCGCCCATGCAAGCCCTGCGCGGATTCCGGCATGTTTGTTCAGCGTAATGGCCATTCCGTTTCCGGTGCCGCAGATGGCAATGCCAAGATCCACTTTTCCGCTTTCAACGGCACTGGCAAGCGCATGCGCATAATCCGGATAATCCACGCTCGCAAGAGTGTCGGTGCCGAAGTTCACTACTTCAATGCCGCGGGCTTTCAGCAGGCGGATGATTTTCTCCTTGAAATCCACGCCCGCGTGATCGTTGCAGATACCTATTTTCATATTATCGCGTTTTTACATACTTCAACGGCTTCCCTGTCCGGACGGCAGCGGAGCTGGTAGCAGGGCACGTTCATGGCCACTTTCTCCACGGTGGGAACCAGCATATCCATTATCTCGTGCTTCCAGCGTATCGTGGACACCGCCGCAATTACGCTTGCATAGGCCTGCAGGGGTTTCAGGCGGGAGATTTCGTTTGCAGGAGCCTGTTCCAGGCGCACAAGCGCGTTCACGGGTGCCTTTACGTTACGGTAGCAAAGCGTTTTTCCGCTCCAGGGCGAGCCGTACACTATACATTCACCGGAGGGAGTGAAGCGGATAACGGGATTGTCGTCGTTCATGAGGTCGCTCTCCGGCACATATTCGTGCCACAGGCGGCTGTGGGTGCTCTTTCCCGTGCCGCTCACCCCGAAGAACAGGTTTCCTTTGCCATTATACCTGGTTACGGATGCGTGAAGGAGCAAAGTATCCAGAGGGGCGGTGGCGAAAGTGTACTGAATCATCAGCGAGGTGTTCACCTGAAGGGATGTAACGCGGAGCGGCATGCGCGGATACGCAAAGTAGTGGCCTTCGGTATAATCGGCATTCAGGACAAATACCCCGGCGGAGATATCCTTCGAAGGGAAATACTCGTAAATAGTTTTGTCTCCGAGCACATAGCCATAATAGAACGGAGGTACCTCGTCCACGGCAGTAACCTCTTTCCAGTCCTTGCGGGACTCCTCTATCTTTCCGGGCACGCCTTCGTGCACGGTGAGAGTGAAAAGAGGCTTGCCGGAGGCTTCATCGGCCTCGAAGGGGGCATACTGCTGCATGTCCAGGGAATGGCGGAATTCGAAGCGCTCATCGGCCGACAAAGTATCCCACTTCTCCCTTGTCATGAACTCCTTGCCCATGAGGGCGTCGTTCACCTGCGCCTGTTCGGGCCTGTCTGCCGGAACGGATTCTATGCCGATATCCTCGCCCGCCTTAAGCCGACGCACCATTTCCTTCTGCCGGGCCGACAATTCCGCAAAAGCCCACGGCTCCTCAAGGATTACTCTCACGGCGTGCCCGCCAATAACGTATGTTTTCTCGTTCGTACGCATAATCAGCTACGAATATACGAATAATTTTTGACAACTGACGGCCTCACACTAACATAGTGTGCGTAGAGGTCCACGACTTGACACCCCTACACACGAAAACACCGGAAAACCGTGCGTAGAGGTCCATTGTTTGGCACCCCAGCGCACGGCACTGCAAAAAAAAGGCGCCCGAATCGGGGCGCCTGATTAACTAGAACACGTCGGGTTCTTCGTGTTTGGGCTCTTCGTGGCGATGGTCGTCGTGGCGGGGACGGCGGTCGCCGCCTTCACGACGCTCCTGGCGGCCTTCACGGCGGTCTCCTTCACGGCGGGGACCACGATTGCGATCGCCATCGCGACGCTGGCCGTCCTTGCGGTCGCCGTCACGGCGAGGGCCGCGGTCGCGGGGCTTCGGCTCCACGTAGCCTTCCGGCTTCTCGGTGAGGGCGCGCATGGAAAGGCGCATCTTGCCGGTCTTGGCGTCGATCTCGAGGAGCTTCACGTCCACTTCCTGTCCAACCTTCAGCACGTCTTCCACCTTCTCCGTCTTGGTCCATGCAATCTCACTCACGTGAAGCAGGCCTTCCTTGCCGGGGAGGATTTCGATGAAGGCGCCGAATTCCAGGATGGATACCACCTTACCGTGGTACACCTGGCCCACTTCGGGAACTGCGCAGATACCCTTGATGCGCTCCAGAGTGGCGTCCATGGCAGCCTTGTCGGTGCCGAAGATGTCCACAACACCCTTGGTGGTGCCGTCGCCGTTGTCCACCTCTTCGATGGTGATGGTGGTGCCGAATTCCTTCTGCATGCCCTGGATGGTTTCGCCACCCTTGCCGATGATTGCGCCGATGAACTCGCTTGCAACCTCGATCTGAACCATGCGGGGAACGAAGGGCTTGTAGTCTTCACGGGGCTCGGAGATGGTCTTGAGCATCTCGCCCATGATGTGGATACGGCCCTGGCGTGCCTGCTCGAGAGCTTTTTCAAGCACCTCGTAGCTGAGGCCGTCCACCTTGATATCCATCTGGGTTGCGGTGATACCGTCCTTGGTGCCGGTTACCTTGAAGTCCATGTCGCCGAGGTGGTCTTCGTCGCCGAGAATATCGGTGAGGATGGCATAACGGTCATTGGGGCGCTCTGCGTCAGTGATAAGGCCCATGGCAACACCTGCAACGGGTTTCTTGATCTTTACACCCGCGTCCATGAGTGCGAGGCAGCCGCCGCACACTGAAGCCATGGACGACGAGCCGTTGGACTCGAGGATATCGGAAACTACGCGCACTGCGTAAGGGAACTCGGGAGCTGTGGGAACCACAGGCTTGAGGGCGCGCATTGCAAGGTTTCCGTGGCCGATTTCGCGGCGTCCGGTGCTGCGCTGAGGCTTGGCCTCGCCCGTTGCGAACGGAGGGAAGTTGTAATGCAGGACAAACTGCTGATCCTCCTGGATGAGAACCTCGTCCATTTCCTTCATATCGAGCTTGGTGCCCAGAGTAACGGTTGCCAGCGACTGGGTTTCACCGCGGGTGAAAATGGCGCTGCCGTGTGCGCAGGGCAGATAGTCGGTCTCGCACCAGATGGGGCGCACTTCGTCGGTGCGGCGGCCGTCAAGGCGCTTGCCTTCGTCCAGGACAAGGTTGCGCATTGCTTCCTTCTCCACGTCGTGATAGTAACGGGCAACCATTGCAGCCTTCTCTTCCTGCTCCTCTTCCGGGAGGGTGGCAAGGAACTCGGCCTGAATTGCCTCGAAACCGTCTTCACGCTCGTGCTTGGGCTTTGCACTGCCTGCCAGTGCATAGCACTTGTCGTAGCAGAACTCGCGGACTGCGGCCTTGAGGGCCTCGTCCTCCTCGTCGTGAGGATACTCACGCTTGGGACTGTCGGTACCGAGCTCGTGCATGAGCTCTTTCTGCACTCGGCAGTGCTTCTTTATCTCTTCGTGGGCGAACTTGATGGCCTCCAGCATGTCGTGCTCGGAAACCTCGTTCATTTCGCCTTCCACCATCATGATGTTCTCTTCGGTGGCGGCCACCATAAGGTCAAGGTCGGCCTTGCTGCCGGCTTCGAAGCCGGGATTGATTACGAACTCTCCGTCGATGCGTGCAACGCGAACCTCGGAGACGGGGCCTCCGAAAGGAAGGTCGCTGGTTGCAAGGGCGGCCGATGCTGCCAGTCCTGCGAGGGCGTCCGGCTGGACATCCTTCTCCGCGGAAATGAGCATCACGTTCACAAAAACCTCCAGATGGAAATCATCCGGCCACAGGGGGCGGATGGGGCGGTCCACCAGGCGGGCTATGAGAACCTCATAGTCCGAGGGACGGCTCTCCCTCTTGAGGAAGCCTCCGGGGAAACGCCCGGCGGCGTAATACTTCTCGCGATAATCTACTGTGAGGGGCATGAAATCCGTTCCCTCTTTCACTTCTTTTGCGCATGTTACGGTTGCCAGGAGCATGGTGCCTCCCATCTTGACCACTGCGCTTCCGGCGGCTTGCTTGGCCAGTTTGCCGGTCTCGATCTCGATGATCCTTCCATCGGGAAGTTCGATCGTCTTTTTGATAATGTTCATCTGTTACGTCTTTATTGCGTCTGTTGCCGGACCATCCGGCTTCTTGTCATTTCGAGCGTCGTCGAGAAATCTTTTGAAAAAGGGGGCAGGATGCCTTGCATCCGCGCCCCCCTTGTTTCCTATCTTTTGCTTATCGGCGGAGACCCAGCTCCTTGACGATAGCCCTGTATCTCTCGATGTCCACCTTCTGAAGGTAGTTCAGAAGCTGACGACGTTTGCTCACGAGACGGAGAAGAGAACGACGGGTTGAAACGTCTTTCTTGTTCTTCTTCACATGCTCTGTGAGGTGAGCGATACGGTAGGAAAATAAAGCAACCTGACTCTCAGGTGAGCCGGTGTCCTTATTGGACTTCCCGTACTTCGCGAAAATCTCTTGCTTTTTCTCTGGCTGTAAGTATTCTGCTGCCATTGTGCAATGAGTTTTTGGTTAATTGGTTAAATGCCTTCACGGGACCCTCCCGCAAAAAAGCCTGCAAATATAGCACTTTTTCATGAGAAAACAAATCGGATTCAATAATAAACCGGAATCCTTTTCCCAAGAGGTATTTCAATTTCAGTTTCTGTAACCACGCTTACAAATCCGGTCCCGCCAATAATATTAACCGGCAGAATGGCAGGCTCCCCCAACAAGTTGTCACCACCGCGGTTCCCGTATGATATCAGATACATATATCTGAACTCTTTCTCAGGCAATGAGATTAAACGGTAGCGGGCCGTTATTGAATAATAGTCATATTCTCCCTGATGCCTGTCGAAGAACTCCCATGTCGTAGTAACAAGAGGCGACTCCCTGCAGGCAAATGGAAGAGAAAACTCACTGTCCTGAAATTCAAAATCCGAGAATAGCCGAAGCAACTGGGCACGCGAGTAATCGGCCCCCACGGCAGCCAAAACACTCGGACTTGCAGGTTGAGGCTTATCCTCAAAAAGCTTATTTTCATCTATGATTCGGCCCAAAGCCAAAGAGTCTTTTGTAAATGCAGGTTCAGCAGCCCCTTCCTTCCAATACTCAATCCTTCCCAAAAGAGATTTGCCAGCCTGATAATATGATCTTTTTCCGGGGATATCTTCAAACACTAATACAAATCGGTCATAATAATTGGCCCCATGTTCAGCATAGGATGGTCTGGAAAGCGTATCCACCCTGACTTTCTCCGAATAAAGCTGTTCTGCCGTGATTTCCGTCCACGCATGGTGCTCACCAGCATAGAAATCCAGACGATAACGCCCCCCTGGCTCCACAAAGGCTCGAACACGATGAGCCTGAATACCTGAACCCTCACCACATGACCATACAGAATCTGTACTCGCGATAAGCATATCATCCACCCTGCACTCCACACGTGCTCCCGATGCAGGCTCGCTCAGCATCGGTCCTTTGCTCAGAGACAGATAAAAAACGTGTGCCGTATCAGTATTGGACAAACGCGCCGTAACATATAGTGTTTCTTCCGCTCCTGTATAGTCATAAGGCAAAAATCTCTCACATGAGGCGAGAAACAGAAGTGCTACTAATATGAAAAAAAGATGCTTTCCCATAATCAGAAACTATATGTATACGAAACAGAAGGCATGAATGGCAAGTATGTTATTGTGCGTAATTCTACTGATTCTTGTTCGTCATCATCTTTTACATATAACGGAGTAACAATGTTGGGATTCAGGGCATTATAAAGATTATAGACACTAAATGACCAAACCTGCTCACCACGCCTCAAGGGTTTGGTGAGGTTAAGGCAAACGTTCAGTTTATGCGATGCAGGTAAGGTGTAATTGTTTTTCGAGTCAAAGACATCAGAGGCGAACACGATACCAGTATTGCTCAAATCCTGAACAATACCCTTTCTGGATGGCATCGACATTTTATTGCCACTGGCAAACATCCA
>JAEEGG010021147.1_pt1 | contig 12944 bp, 15 predicted proteins | sample 9134161 | NCBI WGS metagenome assembly JAEEGG01 (sample SAMN16246543, study PRJNA631951) | gut metagenome | biome: gut microbiome; feature: rumen; material: CR-attached | host: Bos | place: Iran: Karaj | collected 2018-10
AAGGACAGTGAATACGCTGTCCTTTCAATCGATTCTTGTGGCGCACTAATTCAGCGGCCACATCAGAGTACAAAGTGTAGTACTCGTCATTCTTGGCCTTTCGAGCCCTGTGCTGATGTTTGTTCATAGGCTTTTACGCTTAATGATGATTCGAGTAGTCTTGGTTTTTCCGTTGACCTTCAGCTGACGGGAAAGGACATCCTCGGTGGTTGTGGAGTACTGTCCACCAGTAATGCCCAGGATTTCAAAATCCGGATGCTGATGATCAAGATAGGTTATGGGAACACCGATGGGACCCCAATAATCGTAGGGAATATCCTTCACGCGACCAACCTCAATGGCATCGTATCCCTCATACTTGGGATAACGGCTTGGATCGGCATAGAAGGATTTGGTGAGAGGGAGGGCGGTATCCTTCTCAACAGGAAGATTGGTATACCACCGAGTCAGTCCGGCCAACTTCTTGGTTTCGCTGCCGTCTGGGGTCAAGAACTTTTTGGGGCTTGTGTAGCCGTAGTTCACGATACCCCGCTTCACATACGGCCAGATCACTTTCCCTCCAGCCGCCTGTTTGTTACCTAATAAGATAAAAGACTTCATAGGGTTATATTGATAATAGTGAAGAGCAATCCGGGGCAGGGCCAGCCGCCCCGGATTATAACAGTGGCGCCTTGGTCACCCTCAGCTCCACTTTGGATTAGCTCATCAAGCCGCATCCTTGTGGTTGCGGGTGATGTAGTAACCGCCCACTCCCAGGCCTACAGCTGCAACGATAGCAGCACCGAAGCCAAGGATCTTCTTCCATCTCGGCTTGGTGGCATTGGTTGTGGTGGGTGTCTGCGGTGTAACCGTCGACTTGGGCTTTGGCTGAGGAGGAACCGGAGCCTTCACCACAGTCTTCGGAATCTCAGGCGGAGGAGGGAGCACCGGAGCTGGAGCAGTACTCATCCTCACCCTTGCGCGCTCGCCGGTGATGTTGATGGTACTCTTGGGTTTGACATAGCACACTACCGTTGAATTAGAAACTTGATAGTGGCCGTTGTAGTTACGCACAATACGTTTGCAGCGGGCGTTCGAACGGCGCCGAGCCGAACGAGGTTGGTGTCTCATAATAGGATCTATTACAGTTAATGGTTGCGTCTCTTTGAAAGAGCCAGCCCCTTTGCCGAAGCGCCGGGGCTGGTCATATTATCTACGTCCAGAGAATATGTCCACATAGTGTTTGATATCTCTGGGACTGGAGAGGAATTGAGCCGCCTCATCTCGAATTGCACTTCGGAGAGGATCGTCCCCAGCCAGCAGTTCTGAATGTGATGCGAAGGCCGTCATATTGTTGAACAAATCCCAGGCATTCACGCTAGATGCCATCATTCGGGCTTGCGCTATAGACGGGCTTCCTTTGACAAGGTCACGAGCCTGATAGGCTTCCAGGTCCTGCGAATATGGAGCGACCTGATCACAAGACTCTTGCGGAATTCCCCAGTGACGCAATTTCTTATTCACCTCTAGAACTTCAGCAAGTGATGCTGGTACAGCTTTCGCTTCAGCGGCATTCTTGCGGAATTGTCCAAAAGTTGCCCCAATGAGATTGCTGTCTTTGGGGACAGAAAACATAGCCTTGACTGATTCTGAGCGCAGATTGGTTATCCGAGCTCGCGTGTCAGCGACAAGATGGACCATCCCATTGGTGCACACTAGCCTGAGAGTCATCATTGCAACACTAATCTGGTTAAAATCCCACTTCATGGCAAATCCTCCAAGCTTAGCGTCATCTCCAGGAAAGATCGGAAGCACTTTCGAATTAGAACTCTTCATCATGATTGTAAAACCATTCTGGAGGGCAGTCATCGCTATCCCCACAGGGTACAGGTCGTTTTGTTCCATGAAGAGTTCCGCAACCCGAATAGCAGCAGCGGGTGTAATCAGTTGGTCAGTAATTGGTATTACACGCGTAACCTTGCCAGAAACTGGATCCTGAATTAGAGCAAGTTTCCCTTTCGAAGTAGCCCCTTTGGCAGCAGTTAGGTAGTTTCGCATGTCACGGATGCCTTGTTGGCCTCCGGCTTGAGAGACGACGTTCCTTTGGGCGTGGGTGAGCCCAGAGTACTTATCGAGGGAGAGAATAGCACCATCAGAGGCAGGGAGCTCTGCCCCCTGCACCCGGATGATGTTCACGTCATCACTGGCTTTTTCGCAAAAACGAATTTCAGCCGGAGTGACAACCTTGAATGGAAGCGGTGCTTCCATGAGGCTCTGTTTTTGAGCCTGAAAATCAAAGGATTCCATTTACTTGGTCGTCAATGTCATTAGTGAAATAATAGGTGTCAAAATTATCTGCGCCACTACGAATGTTTTCACGATCTTCTGCTTGGAGTTCCTGAATCTTACGATCCAGTTCTAGTCGCTCTCCATCGAACACCACATCACCACCTTGCGCAAGACTGTAGAACAGTCTTTCTCCGGGTTCTCCTCGCCTATGCTTGGAAAATGTGATGTATCGGCTGGAATGGACATTCCGCCGGTCTTCAAGATGGAGTTCCATCACGCCGGTTACGGCGTGCTTGAGCCGATTGGATCCAAGAAACTCCCCAGACTTGGTCATCTGCTGGATAGTCAAAAAGGAAGTTAGCGTCTTTAGGCTATTGCCACCTTTGTTGTTTTTCTTGATGATATCCAGCAAACGATCTCCGGCTCGTTTCATTGTTACCCCACGCTCTTCCGCGATTATGCCTTGTGCGACCACGAATGAATCCAATACGACCACGTCATAGCTCCCATCCCTAAGAGTCATGGAGATGGTATCGAATGTATCGTAGCCACTGTCTGGCTCGATGAAGAGGATGTTCACGTACTGGAACTTGGGGAACCTCACCATATAAGGGGCGAGATCCACCTCATTCATTTCGACGCTTATGAACAACAACCGCAGAGTCGGAGTCTCACGCGCTAGGTTACACAGAAGATCCAGCATAACGGTCGTCTTCCCACAGCCCGGGTCCCCAATGACCATGTAGTTAACGCCCTTGGGAATACCCTGGTAGCAGCTCAGCATAGAATCTAAAGCAGTCCCTGTAGGATATGTCACAAACAAGTCAGGTGCGATCTCTATATCGCAGAATTGTTTTATCGTCCCCATAGGATGAGTATTATTAGAAGGATGCCCCGGAGGAGTTACCCCCGGGGCATTGCTAAGAGTGGACCCCTTCGGACCTCTCGGCCTTCCGGGTGCTCCTTGCCTCCTTCTCCTGTTGTTTCTTGCTATTGAATCGGTCGATTGCTTCCGCATTCCGGCGCATATCGTCCACACTACCAGTCAGTAACCGGGCTGGGCGTCTATCTGGGTCAGAAGCAACAGCATTCGAACGAACTACCGCCTCTGCCAGTTGCCGCTGTTCGGCAAGAGCAGCGTACTTGGTTTCGATGTCAGCGGATACCGATTCACGATCCTCGGAATGTAGATCAACGTATTCCTTATAACGTTTGAGAAAATACGCTTCTACCTCACCGTAGCTCCGTTTCTTAATCAAATCGGCCATTACCGACACCGAGAGCCCGTCAATTTTCCCCAGGAAGCACTTCATGTCAACATCATATGTCGCCAAGAGCGCCCCTGAGCACTGTGGAATCACTGACAGTATAGTACGTACACCCTCGAGCCTGCGGAACCACTTCCCAACGACCATCTGCTCCTTGGAAATCTTGCCTTCAATTGGCAGTCCCACAGCGATGGCAATTGCAAACGCAGTTCCCCGCGCTACCAGGGCCTCATCATACACCAGCGTCTCCCTGCCCATCTCCACATCCGCCTTCTTCATACCGTTGGGGTTGCAGGTCAGCAGATACGACTTGTAACGTTCACTCACGCCAGGCAAGATTGCGCTAAGTTCGTCCATTTTCGCGAACAAGGGGCTGTTAAACTTGCCTGTAGCCCGATATGATGTAATCCAGTCGACACCGTTCCAACCCTTTCCATCCTTGTTGTAATCACCAACGAACTCAAAGATTTCGTCGACATCCACCACAACAAGAATGAACAGCATGTCAACACCATATGTGTAGCAAGCTGCAACACGGTGCTGACCATCCAGAACCAGATAATACAATCCTTCTCGTACACCAGGCGAATCCAGAGTCAGCTCATTACCGTATAAATCGATGAAATGAAGGCGCTCCTTTTCAGGATAGTCCTGCATTACTTCCAACAGCGGCAATAGTGGGGTCGTGGTACCAGGGACGGTGAATCTGTCTTTCTCCCTGCGTTTCAGCGAGGAGTACAACTTATCCATGTGCTTCCGGTCTATCGGACGGTTCCCTACAAGGAAACACGGACGAAAACCAGCCTCTGTCGACGCTCTGTACGTGAACATGGTCCTCGTGAACGTCTCGACCAGCTTCGCTTTGAGCTTACCGACGAACTCTACTACACCATCAAATACTTTCTTAATGATTTCTTTCATAATGATAATAAGGTTAAGGAGTGGGCCTCCAGCGCAAGCCTTTGGCCCAACTCCGCGGTTAACTTAAGCGACAGCATCGAACAGCTGAAGGATCTCAAGCACGAAGCTCGCGGGAACTTTCAGCCAGGTGGAAGCCATATAAGCAAAGTCATCCACATTGGGTCTAATGGTCGAGATTCCGTATGAGACCCACCAGTTTCTAATGACGTAGACTAACTGAATGGCATCACCTTCCTGAACCTTCCTCATTAAGTACATGACTGAAAAGAACATCACCCTTTCCAGAATGCGCCAGTCAACCAACTCGCCGCCGACCGTGAAGTCCTCCAGGAGGTCTCCATCGTAGCTGCGGATCTTGTTGATAATGCTAACCTCATTCTGCGAAAGAAGATCATTTATTCTTTTCGCTTCAGACATCACGTGCTCGTTCGCCTTGCGGAGGTTTTTGTCTGGGTGATTTTTCAGAAAAGCCAAGGCCTGCCTTGCGGCATCCCGTAGCCCTTCCAAATCAATCTGACCATTGCCCACGTAGTAAACCAGCACTACACGTTCACCATCTGGCGTCAGAACCACACCGTTCTTGGTATCCAGAATAACCGGATCACGAGAAACGCTGTACTCCGACATCTTGATGATACCCTTTGCCGTCATACCGGCAACTTTTCCTTCGCTCTCAGCGAGGAGGGAGCCCTGGTCCTTGACCAGAGCTCCAGTCTTGCTCTTACTCATATAGTTAAGGTAAAATGGATTAGACATTGGACATCTCGTGTTCACTCCGAACCGTTGCGACCAGCGCGTGCATGGACTCTTTCCACCTGATGAGCGGATCATCCATATACTTTTCCACGAGCCAGCGGAGGTTTTCATCCCGCTGCCACTCGAGGAGCTGGTCAGCTGCCCGCTGCTTGACCTCGTCGTGCTTAAAACCGTTGTTGGCAAGCCGGGACCGAAGCCTGTTCATTTTCCCAATCCATACGGACTCGGTGATGAACGGCCGGAGGTCTTCGACCACCAGGTCAATACGTTGATCAAGCATCGGCTCACAAGACAGACTGGTCGAGTAGCCGGCTTCAAAGGCGCACTTAATGGCAGCCTTCCGGGTTTCGTAGGATGGTGCCCCCGGCTCCCAGAATTTTAACGTCTCATCGCTGATTGACCCTACTGTGAACCTGAACAGGATTTGGTCACGGTATGCAATGAGTTCATCGCACATTGCCTTGACACATACCGCATCAGGTTTAGTAACTATCAGGACTCGATTCTCGGCCACCAACATCCGCTTCAGGTAATCTAAGCACTCTTCCAAGTGGTCCTGGGTGATGTCATGCGTGCTAGGGAACATGATCGTTCCGCCTCGCTTGGCGAAGCGCTTTGCAAAAGCGGTCTTGTTCAACACCTCCACTCTCCAGTCCTCAACGGTCTTGCGGTGGAAGCGGGTAGCCAGATCTCGGGCATAACAGTAATCACAGTTGTTCTTACAGCCCGACAGAAGGTTGAGCGTCTTGTCCGCCCATTCCTTCGTTCCAAAAAGAATCTTTTTCATAATAAAAAAGTTTAATAAGAAACAAAGATTGGCGGCCTCAGTCGGATACCATCTGGCTGAAGCCATGTAACTACCTACTCACCGGATAACCGGAACTGAGCAGTGCGTTGAACAAGGCTCACCAGAACGATCATGATCATGCTCCATTATTAGCGCTTCACAGCGCCGAGAGCCACAAGTGTTATTTGCAACTCCCACCCGGATTCAACCGACATTACCGGGGTTTAGCAATCTTTTCAATGAGCTCTGGATCTTGTAAGACCCGACGGACCATTTCCCTCCTTTCGTGCGATCCGCTCTAGTTGAACATCTTCCCTTGAAGTCGTCCTTTCCTTGGCTTTCAACACCGACTTTCATCAGCGCTTCTGCCTCATCCAGGACGCACCCGCGGGTAACCCACATTATACCAAATCCATGCAATCAATTCATAATGAGAACATTATGAAAAATGATGACAGAATGAATTAGAAATAAAAACGAAATGAAAAAGGCCGCCAAAATGGCAGCCTCCCACGCCCGCAACCTCCAAAGATGAACGGAAGGTTTGGACTGACAATATGACAAAAAAGCCATCCCCGGTAGGATGGCGAGAATGATTTATTATTCGTTTTTTTTTGGTTTCTTGGGCGAACGCTTTATTATGCTTTCGATAGTCTCCCTAAGGTTGGCATTTGCGCCCGTACCATACGATGTATAGTTAGATGTTATTATTGGGGTATAATGGGGAAGGAGGAGTCTGTATGCCCGTTCATATTTGCGACCACCTCCTTGTTTAAATAGTCTGTATGTAAGAAATAGCACCACAGATTCTGTTTCTAAACCCACCGGCTCTATCCATTTGACGACCTTGTTTTCATCGTGTTTCTTCCCGACCAAAATATCTGCGACCAGTTGGAGATTATCGTTCCCCGGGGCCAGGAAGTATTTCGTCACCCCATTTTTCTTTTTATATGGATAGGTCAATGCGGTAATAATCTCGGCGAACACCTTGGGACCAGCATCAATAATCTCTGGCTTGAGCGTTCCGATTATCTTTTCTGGTTCTATTTCCTGATCCTTGTATTTAAAATAATCATCTGGCAAGTCAAATACCGTGGTTGTCTTCTGTCCACCAACATCATTTACAGGATGATTAATTGCGGAAGGGTTCATCTCTTTCACCTCTTTCTGCTTCACCGGCTTCCCATCTCCCTCATGCTTCCTTTCGTCATCTGTATCATTAGAAGTATGGGGACTGGAGTGGAAATCGCCGATTAATTCTTTTATTTCTTTTTTCCTTATTACTTCTTTAAAACTCGGAGTCATAAGAAGTCTATTCAGATCTATACCCTCGTCTATCTCCAGGTTCCCTTCGGAAACAATATAAATCATTCTTTTAATTCCATTGTTAACAGAAAGGGTATCTGGGGCATCAAGGAAATCTTTTATTATTTCAAGTTCATCATCCTTTAATTCGGCGCAGAGAATAGCACCAAAAAAGAAATAAAAATACGAACAAGTCAAAAACAGAGTAATTGTTTCACTATCGGTAAGATTAAGATGAGTAAAACGACGCAAAATAACTTCCTTTGCTATTTCTTCATTAACCCAAGTTGAAGTATCCTCCGCCGTGTTTTTGATAAAACGTGTTGCTTCATAAGCATGCCGGCTAAAATGCTGGCTCATGGTATCTGCGAGCTCTTGAATATCTTTCACTATCATTTTCGCTTCGTCCTCGTTCTTTGGAGGTGCAGCGAAGACATCATCAATTCGAGCTATAAGGATATCCATCCCTATAGAATTATATATCCAATCCCTGATTTCCAGACGGAACTCAGAGAAATCATCACTATTGTCCTCAATTACTGCAATAAATCTCTTCTTATCGTTAGAGAAAAGCGCGTCCCATAAACCTTGGAAAGTGCCGTCGTCACCTGGAAAACGATTTGCTATACGATATTTACCATAATTTGTTAAACCCGAGAGGAAATCAAATAACTCCGAAGATGAATAACGAGGATACTGTTCAGGGTCAAATGAATCTGGCCTATCTCCTTTCGAACTATCGTTCTTAAACCAGAAAGCAAAATACTTCAAAATTGGTAAGAGCCTCTCAAAAGAATAACGCCATACAGCATAATCATCCCCAACCACATTCAATTCCATTATTGTTGATTTCTGCTCCCGAATTCTTTCCCCCAACCGTTCCAAGTTGTACTCAACTGCAGACTCTTCAAGTATCTTCTTCACCTCTTGAAGATACTGTTTTCTCCATTCTCGCTCTAGGAAAGGGCTAATCATATCGTTTTAATGCTAAATCAGTTATTATTCTTTTATCCATCCACCTTAGACAAAACTCTTCGGCAGGCAGATATTCTCGACCTCCCTAGCAGCCAAAAACAAAGGTGCAATTTCCTTGTCCCTGAATCCGGCTATCCCACAACCTATTCTCGTCACATAGAAAAAGAGGTCGGGGCGGGACTTGGCGAAAGCAATAAATTCGTCCACATAGGGCTTAATAGTCTCCACTCCACCCTGCATCGTAGGGATAGCATAAGACTGACCTCGAAGACCAACCCCACACCCCATGACGGCCCCAAACTTCTTGAACGCTAACCAAGCTGCTCCAGCCCCATGCATTCCAGCCAGGTTCGAGCCGAAGACAAATACTTCGTCGGCCTTGAGTTCTGTAATTCGTTCCGGTGTATAGTCGGGCCGGGGGATGTTGTTATAGGTTCTCATAGAAATCACTTCATAAACTGAATCTTCGTGCCATCCGGGATTTCCTCTTCTATCTCAACCACATTACCATTCTCGTCCATCTCTTTTCTCTTAATTGATTTTAATGCCATCCGGGAGGCACATACTTCTTTTGGTTTCATCTCATCCGGGATAACCTGATCCACCCATGAATGAACAACAGGTCCGGGGACACTGAAATGGACATGGTTATTCTCATCCCGTTCTTGAGGATAGTAATCAAGAGTTGATGCTGTGAGCCGGATTAACGCCTCCTTTAGTGGAAGAAGTAGTTCCTCTGTCTGGGCCCTTAAGGCCGCAACCTTAGTTTTATTAGGAATCAACCGCCGAATTGTGATCGCATCGGTAGAATCGTAATCTATTCTCGTAAAACCAGTAAACCCACATATCTTACATGCCAATGCCCCAGCCAGACGAATCATCACGTCTTTTACCTTTGTTGTCTGGATTTCCCAAACAGATATGCCGCTCTCTTCATCTTGTACAGCATAAAATGGCTGATAAACGGTATGGGCATCCATCCGGGCTAGCGAGTCAATAAATTGAATCTCCGAAATGTTCTTCACCGTCCCATAGAGAAGATAATGAACAAGGACATGCCCCCATTCATGGCATATCGTACTGGTTACATAACGGTCAATCGTCTTAGCGCTCATAATCCTGTCCTTTAGTTCAACTACCTATTGTAGAAAGTCACTTTACCGCCATAGTCTGTCTTCTCCACGAACAACTCACAATCTTCTTTTCCATCAAACATGGACTGTTTGTAGGGAAGAATAATCTCTGCCTGCTGAGGGAATAGCATATCGTAAGCCACAAAGGTCTTCATCAGCAGAATTCCATTGTCCATCTGCTGGGAGAAACCGACACCCTCGAATGTGATCTGAACCCTTTTTTCCTTGTCACTCGGGATGTCCTTCAACTCCTCGGAATACTTGCAGAGATCTTCGCTCACGGGGATACTGAACCACCTAAAATTGACCCTCATGAAGCGATTGATTAACTCTTCGTTGCTGATTTCCTCATCTTTCAGGAACCTTTCACGATACCTGCTGAAACAGTGTGGAGATATCACATACAAGCAGGAGAAGGAGCCTTTATCAATATCCATCGGCATGATAGCGTACTTCCCTTGAGGTGTATCCCAAATCATGTAAAGCTTCATTAACGGGTTATTCCAGTCTCCCCGTTTAAGGGCTTTTGCAAGGACATACACCTTATTTTTCCGTTCCCTTGTTATGGCGGAATAGAGCCTCAATATAGGATACTTCTGCCTGAAAGATGTTTTCTTAACGACACCACCGAACACCTTCCCGTATTTCAACTCACACTCCACCACAGAGTCCCAGTCTTTCTTGAACTCATCCCTGACTTCCGTGAATGTCATTTCTGGCAGCAGCATATTTGAATCGAATATGTGGTTTTAGTGTTTTCAAATATAGCAATCTTTTCCTACAAAACCCCTACCCCAAGAAGCACAAGCATAATCATCCCAACCATAGCCAATCCCAAAAACACCCACTTCACATCTATTCGCCGCCGGTTATCCTTCTTCAATCCGTCGTCTTTCCCATCGCCCCACTTAATGTCTCGAATTACCTCTGCATCTTTATATCCTTCGTCGGCGGCCTTCTCTATCCAGTACTTGGCGAGAATAGGGTCTTTGGGGAGTTCTGGCTTTCCATTGAGATACAGGGAGCCGAGGATGAACCAACAGAACGGCTCATCACTTTCCGCCGCTTCAGTTATGGCCTGGAATCCTCTCTTGAAATCATACCACGGCTTGCCCTCCAAGAGATAACCCAGGCCAAGGATTGTTTTAGCGGCGGGAATCTCTTCAGCCGTTTCTTCCATCCCATCCAACGCCTTCTGTATCTCCTCCGTCTTTTCCGCTAAAGCTAGTCGGGAGAGGAAAAGTGATGCAGAATCCATGTATGAAGGGGTGGTGGACATTGATACATTTACGCTATCGAGTTCCAGGGAGGTAACTGTCCATAGTTATCCTGGAATTCAGCCAATAATGCATGCTCAACTTCAACCGGATCATCAAGTCCGGTATCATACCAATAGACATCTAGTTCAGAAATACCTTGTTTCTCCATAATCATTGGCCAGGAGCGCTTTCTGGCTGTCTTTCCAAACTGATGGCCATTCACAAGACGGTCCTTCATCCCACCTAAACCAGCCTTTCGATGCTCAATAAAGCCATTCACCATCTTTCCCGACCGCCCGATATACAGAAGATAACGGTTCCCACCGATTTCCGTCCAGACCAGGTAAACTCCACTCTTATTTGTCGGAGCATTACAAACCTCTTTCAAGTCATCAAAGCGCCTGAACTTGAAGCTTCCACAATGCTGGTATTTCTGGAGTCTTTCGAACATTAGACTTGTTTCTTGAAATAGGCGGCAATCTTCTCAAACTTCCCACTGCTCTCCCCACCGCCATAGCCAAGAGTTGTATCGGTATACCCTTCAACCTTAAGACCGATGGGAGTTACGGAGACCAATTCCCAACCGTCTTTGCCAAGGTCGTTAAAAGCCTTCTCCATTTTCTGGTCCGGCGTGAATTCCAGGATTTTGTATTTGAAGGTGTGCATGGATTAGTTAAGGTTAAAGTATTTTGCAAATATCTGAATTATAGATCGCTATTCAAGAACGGCTTCCAACTTCTCCAGCAATTCTAACTCCACTGTCTTTTGGATAATCTCTTTCTCTATGAATGAGAGAAGGCGTCCATCATGCATCGCTCGGAGAGTCTCCGTATCATCCCATCTCCACCATCTACCCGAATCTTTTTCACCTGATTCACTCCAAAAATACTCCCATCCGTATGGATAGTCGATTCTTTTTCTTCTAGGGTCGTATATTCCCCATTGCTGCTCCAACTGTTTAACGTCTGCTGAAGATACTTTACGTGAAGTAATTGCTTCAATAGCATAGTAAAACCCATCAGAAAGTGTATCATTGCCGATAATTATGGCATAATGCTTTGAGCGAGAAAGTGACCGAAGAGGTAGATAGCTGTGACTCTTCAGATCTGCCAGTTTCTCTGCCTCATACTTATCTCCTTCAAAACCATATTTCTTGGCCAAGGCAATCAGTTTCTGTAGAAAATCAAACCGTATTTGTTTCCCTATAATAACCTGCTTATCCAGGATGGCAAGAGTTGCCTCTATGTTTTCGTCCGCCATTACGACGGACATGAGTTTGCTTTCGTTATGCTGAGACATAATGTTGAGTATTTCAAGCAAGTTTGCACGATATTGTTTCAGTATTCCATTCACTGGTCGGACCGTTCCAGAAAGCTCGATGCAATCGTCCAACCACGATAGAATGTCCTCATTGTAAGAAGCCGTCCAATAGTCAAAATTCCGTTTGCCACATGAAATGTCAGAAGGAGCTACACCCCATTTGGTGAGATAATAAAGTCTATATTGTTTGAAGTGTTTCTTACAGTAATTATCATATCTCAGAAGTTGCTTTGACTGATCCTTTGCATCAATCTTATTCTCAATGACGATGGCATGTTTGTGCTTATCCATCAACACGATATCCATACGGCCGCCTTTATTTCCATCCTTTGAAATCGGGCCAATATACATCTCCTTCTCCACCTTGACCGTGGCCAAATCACTTAAAAAGCCCTCGGCATCCATAACCAGCAGGAAACTCTCGAGCGGTTTTGTTTTCAAACCATGAGACCCTTTCGGATCCAAGAGAGCCGCAATGAAAGATGAATGCAGCCGAACCTCATCACGTTGGAGCCTCAACACCTCAAACACATTAAAGGTCTCTCCATTATCGTATTTGAGCCGCTTCAGCTTTTTCTCCTCTTCGATGACAGCCGAAATCTGATCCAGAAAGGATTGTAGTTGGCCCTCCATATTCAATTTTTTATTAGTTTGCTAAGACACTCGTTTTATTTCAACAAGTCGGGATGCCCATAAAGCAAGATGCAGTTTTCACAGGGGTATTTGTCCATGATGAGAACTATTATTCATTACATTCTTCTGTTCCAACTAGTCATCCATGTTATCATAGTCGAAATCATGACGAGGATTCTTATCGCGAATGGATTCCTGCCAGTAGAGGGAATCATAGCGGCGTTTTTCTGCCGCCTTTCTTTCTCGTTTTGCTGCCCCTCCAAGCATCTCCGCACCCATTATCCCTGCTATTAAATTGGTGGCTGGATCTATCTGGGAT
>JAEEGG010021156.1_pt1 | contig 12940 bp, 11 predicted proteins | sample 9134161 | NCBI WGS metagenome assembly JAEEGG01 (sample SAMN16246543, study PRJNA631951) | gut metagenome | biome: gut microbiome; feature: rumen; material: CR-attached | host: Bos | place: Iran: Karaj | collected 2018-10
CACTTTTTGGCCATTTACCCCCACCTTTGCAATAAATTCACTAACGATGAGAAATACCTTCAAAAAGGCCAAAAAACACCCTGTCACGCTCCAGTGTCTTGAATTGACATCTGAACACATGACAGGGTAACTGACTTATGAGTCAAAAATCCCAAGCACTATAGGCGGCAAGCACTGCCAATAATACTGCCGGGAGCATATTAGCAACCTTTAATCTCTTTCCCCATACCAGGTTTATGCCTACGCAGAATATAAGGATTGATCCGACTAATGACAGATATGATACAGCAGTTTCTGTCATTAGAGGTGATATCAGCTTTGCTATAAGAGTTATAGAACCTTCAAAGAGGAATATAGGAATCGCTGAAAACACACACCCCTTTCCCATCGAAGAAGTCATCACTGCAATAATAATAAGATCCAGCACAGATTTAACAGCCAATGTGGAGTAGTCCCCCAATACACCATCCTGTATTGCTCCTACAATTGCCATTGCTCCGATGCAGACTGTAAGCGAAGCAGTGACAAAAGCATCAACAAACATCTTATCTCCGCTATTACCTGTCTTTTCTTTAAGCCACTTTCCAAACCTCTCAAAGCCTTTTTCAATCTTTAGTATTTCACCGATCACTGTACCGATGGCAAGGCTCAGAACTACAAGCATTGCCTTTCCGCTTACCAGCTTTCCACCATCAATCGACAGCATCCCCTGCATCGCACCGGCTATAGCAATAAACAGGACACTTATTCCACAGGTTTTAGTGATTGAATCCTGTTGATCCTCAGAAAATAGTTTTCCCACAAAACGGCCTAATAGCCCGCCAACAACGATACATATGACATTGATTGCAGTTCCGAGTCCTACCATCTTCATTTACCTTTTTTACCAGATATTTTCGTGAGCAGCATAAGTAATGCCCCTCCACAGGCTATAAATGGCATTAGAGGCTTATCATTATACTCACCATTTTTGAGAAGAGAAAGTACCGTATCACCATGTCTCTTCTCATCATTCTTTACGGCTTCAACTTCAGGATATTTTTTCATCATCTTTTCGTACTTTGGAATCGCATTGTACTCAAACTTTGCAATAAATGGGTAAAGTGCTCTTTTCCCCAGCAATTGGTAAAGAATAACTACTGCGCTTGCCTGCAATTTACCGGGAGTAAGCACTTCTTTTGTATGCTCCTTAAAGACATTTGCATGCCTTCCTTCATCGGCAGCCAACTCCCTGAATGTCCTTGCATCAGTCTCATTATTTGTGATATCCGCAAGCCTTAAATATGTCTCTACACCATCAAGTTCTGACTGCTGCGACTGCATAAGCTTCATTCGTTCCTCAGTTGTTAACATTGCTTTTTCTGCCTCCACTCCACCTTTTACCAGCTCTTCACTGTATTCAAATGAGATCAAAGCTGTAATCTTCCTGAGCTTTCAGCTTATTTAGTGCTTCTTTCCCTCTTTCGCTGCTCCTGCAGAGCATTATCACATGTGCGCCGGCTTCAGCCAATGCCTTAACTGTTGCTAGGCCCATTCCCGAATTAGCTCCGGTAACCAATGCGTTTTTTCCATAAAGTTTAGCCATCATATTACTCCTGTTCTTCAACAAAAATCCCAGTCAGTTTGGGAACACCAAATCTGTTTGTGAACAGATCACACTTACACAGGAAAGAATAGAAAATGTGCCGTCCTTGTTTACTTAGTGTCTCATAATTTCCCTGACCCTTAGCAAGAACAACATCTGCCATATCCAGAACTTCTTTTGCCTGATCCGGAAGCATCTCATAGACAGTTCCTGCGATTGAATTGCCATTGGAAATGATCTTTGCAAACTTATCGATGCCAGTGTACATAGCATCTTCTTCAGTGGCATCATTCAGGACCTCTCCTCCGCGGACCATAACGCTTATTTCAAGTGAGGGATATTTATTCTTTAACTGTTCAAGGAACAGTTTGTCCAAAACTATCTCACCGCAGTTATCTGTTATGAGAAGAAAACTCTTTGCGCCGGCACATTGCTCAACAAAAGAACTAACTGTTTCCTTGTCTCTTTCGTGAATGCTCGCTCCGTCAAACAGACTTAAGAACGTATTCTCATCCACACTGTTCATGGCACCGAAATCAATGTAATTTCCAACACGTGCATATGCAAGTGATTCCAAAAGAGGATCAGTCGCATTTTCTATTTTTTGTCTCACTGATGATTCAAGCGACAGAACAAGATCATTATATCGTTTCTTGATCTCTTTATATGAGGCCTTCTTTCCGAAACGTTTCTCATATTCTTTGGTGAACAGATAGACCAGATATGGCGAAGTGTCATCCTCAGTTCTGTTATCTATTATCTCTTTTACCCTGTTCAAATACTCTTTATCATCAGTCAGATGCTGTTGTTTATCATACAAACACTCAGCACAGCTATCAGTAATTCTCATCTGTTTCTTCTCCCAATAACCTCTTCCTTCATCCGTTAACATCTACACGGGATCGTTTTTTCATATTCTTTTTCAAAACCCTTTCCTCTCCCTGGCCTTCTGGATCAGCTCCTCAGCTTCCTTAAATGCTTCAGGGAGATAGTCTGCCTGCCACTCCTTGCCCTCTTTTTCTTTACGCTTGATCTCGGCCCAGGCTGCATGGAGTTCTTCTTCAGTAGCAAACTTCATGTCTCCAAACACATGTGGATGCCTTCTGACCATCTTATCTGAAATGGTCTTCGCCACATCTTCAAACGTAAAAAGACCTTCTTCCTCAGCCATTACTGCATGAAACATGATCTGCAGCAAGAGATCTCCCAATTCTTCCTTCAGGTTATCTGCATCTCCTGTCTTCTTCAGTATGTTGATTCCGCTGATGACTTCTGAAGCTTCTTCAATACAGCTTGCTTTTAGGCTCTCATGAGTCTGTGACTTGTCCCAGGGACAGCCATCCTCACTCCTAAGCTTCTCTACAATTGTTTTTAGTCGCTCAATTTCACTCATTATTTCCCTCCAGGGAATTCCCACCATCCCTTATAATTACCATATCCACGCGCAGTAGCAAATACTCTTTGACCATCTGTTATTAGAGCTGCTACTACATTTATAGTTTTAGTTGAACTTTTCATTTCAAATACACCGCCATAGTTAAATGATCGCTCTCCCTATTATATGAAAAAAAACACCTCCGTGCCATATAGACACAGAGGTACAATACTATACGCATCTATTCTCTTCCTTCGAATCCATATTTTGCTTCGAAGTGATGATTCAATCATCGGTGTTTTCTAAACCACTCTGCGCTTACCGTAAGGCTCTTAACCGGGTCATTATCTATCCAGTTTTTGTGGGTCTCAAGAACGATCGCTTCTACTCTGGTATTGGCCTTTACGGCTTCCAAGATAGTTCCGAGAGCCATATTACCTGTGCCGAGTTCCGCGGCGTCCTCTTTAAGTATAGGCGTAATAAAAGGCCCCTTCTTCCTGCAGCCCCTGTCATTTATGTGCCACATCACCATCCTGTCTGACAGTTTGTTTACAAGGGCTGTGACATCGGCACCTCCATCTGCCATCCAGTATGTATCAAGCTCGAAGTTGACATACTGCGGATCTGTGTTTTCTACGATCAGATCATAGGCGGTCTTTTCTTCTGAGACCCTCTGCAGCTCTACGTTGTGATTGTGATAAAGAAGTTTCACTCCATAGGGCAAAAGAGCTTTTCCGGCCATGTTCAGGCGCACAGCCAGTTTTTTTACCTCAGCGAAATTCCCGTAATCAAACCTGTACATACCGGTTATAACAACGGTGTCCGTTCCAAAGCTCAAGGCTTCTTTCGCAGCAGCCTCGGGGTTTTCTTCAATGCTATTCAGATAGCTGTGGAGGCTTATGACTTTCAGGCCGCTCTCTGAGATCAGCTTCTTCCAGTCGAGCTTTCCGCTGTTTCCCGTGGGCATGCCGGCAAATTTCGTAAGCAGTCTCACAATAAAAGGTGTTGGCCTTATCATGAATTCATTGAGCTCAATGCCGTCATACCCTGCACTCTTGATGCTCTCAAGCGTGCGCAGGGCACTTTCATAGCTGCCGCATCTGCTTCCTATCATTATCTGCTGTACGCCTGTAAGTATTCTGCCTGTCATTATTTCAAATAGCCTCCAAGATGCTTCAAACTGGGCTTTGGTGCCCTTATCTGTGTCTTTCTGTCAACTGCGCAAAGGCCAAAGGTCAGCGCATAGCCTTTCTGCCACTCAAAATTATCGATAAGTGACCAGTGGCAGTAGCCGATAACGGGAATGCCATCTCTGATACAGCTCTGAACGCCCTCAATTGCCATGTCGATAAACTTAACTCTCTGAGTATCATCTGATGTTGCAATTCCGTTCTCGGTAACCAGGATCGGCACTTCCGGCATCTCTTCATGTACGCGTCTTATTACATGCTCAAGGGCCTCAGGATATACTTCATAATCCATCTGTGTCATTGGAGTTCCCTCAGGAACAGGCACGATCCCGTCTGGGCCGTAAGTGGTTCTGGTATAGTTCTGAAGTCCAAAGAAATCGTCATCCTTGATATAAGGAACGTAATGGCTGAACTCCTCGTTCCAGTCACTGTCGGCGCGCTCCCTGCCGCCTTCGATGTACTGACAGTCGTGAAGGGAAAGTGTGATGCCAACCTTAATATCAGGATTAACTTCCTTTATCGCCGCTTTTGCAGCCTGATGTGCCTTTATCACTATCATATCGCCGTTAGCATCAGTTGCGGAGACAAAGGTATGGGGCTGAGGATCACCGAATACTTTGGCGTTCTCCATAGCTGCCAGCTTCATTTTCTCCATTGGGTCAGAGAGATTAAGACCGACCTGGACCTGACCCTCCATTGAGTCGCCACCACTTTGGGCTGCATTTGCCATCTTAGCCATCATCTGCTTCTTAAATCTCTCCATGAGAGCACCGATCTGCAGCCTCATATTTGCTTCATTGATGGTGCAGATATATTTAATCTCGCTTCCAAGCTGCTCTGTTACATACCTTGCATAGTTGGCAAAAAGCTCTACCACCTGTTCATTGTCCCAGCCTCCCAGCTTTATAAGCCATACAGGCGATGTGAAATGCATCAGGGTGATGACAGGCTCAACACCATTGTCCCTGCAGCATCTGATCATCTTCCTGTAGTGCTCGATCTCTTTTTCATCAAATCTGCCCTGCTCAGGCTCGATACGCGCCCACTCAACAGAAAATCTGTAGGTGTTAAGGCCCGCATCCGCCAGCATCTTGATGTCTTCCTCATATCTGTTATAGTGGTCGACAGCGTCAAGGGAAGGCTCCACAAACTGGGAATACTCCATATTCTCCATTACCCAGTAATCTGAATTTGTATTATTTCCTTCAACCTGGTGAGCTGCTGTTGATGCGCCAAGCATGAATCCGTTCTCAAATCTGTTCATCTTTGATCCTCCTAAATCACTTTGTGTTTTCTATTGCCATGTCGAAGCTGCCGCCGGTGAAAAGTCTCTTTTCCTGCCCGGGTAGCTCAAGTTCTGCTTCCATACCTTCCGGAATCTCAAAATGGAAGGTAAAAGAATCCGTCTCTTCGATATATTTCCATTCGGAAACTATGCGCCCTCTCGGCGAATCATAGTATCCCTTGGCATATTTTAGTTTCTTATCCGGCAGCGGCTTTATCAGAACTTTGTCAAAATCGTACCTGATTCCCAGAACGCCTGACAAAAGCCACCCGGAAACAGCTCCATAGGAGTAGTGGTTCAGCGAATCATGGACAGTGCCGTCCTCTCTGATACCGTCCCAGGTCTCCCAGATAGTTGTGGCACCTTTCTCAACTGCATAGAGCCATGAAGGATAGCCTTTCTGCAAGAGCAGTCTGTATGCCGTGTCCGTATAGCCATGATCCGCAAGTACCTGACAAAGGAAAGGTGTTGAAAGGAAGCCCGTATTGAGATGATAGTCATTTTTCACTACAAGCTCATTTAAGTCCTTCGCCGCATCCTCAGTCTCTTTTTCCGTTAAAAGAGAAAACGCAAGAGGTCTTACATATTCACACTGCCGCTCAGACTTTATATGTCCATCCTTGAGAACCAGATATCTGTATGCTTCCGTCGCTTTCCCGGAGATTTCTCTGTACTTATCGGCATCGGCGCCATTTCCGAGAATCTCTGATATTCTGGCGAGAATCCCCGATGAATATGCATAGTAAGCTGTTGCTACTTCGGGCTGTCCGTCTTTAAACGCAGCCATCATGGTCTTCATGACATCTGCACCTGGCTCGCACCACTCACCGTAGTCCATCCCGGTGTCGATGATGTACTTCCTGTAGGGGTTCTTTCCAAAGCGGTTTTTGAGCTTGCTCTTTCCGGCTCTTCTTCCGAGGAAGTCCACCCATTTCTTCATCATTTCATAATTGTCTTTAAGTATCTGCTCATCGCCGTATATTCTGTAAAGATTCCAGGGCACGATGACCGCTGCATCGCCCCAGCCCACAGAAGCTGAGAACATCTCAGCTATTTTGCCGGGATTGGAATTTCTGGGGCAGATATAGGCCATCTTGCCATCAGAATGCTGCCCTATCCTGACGTTTGCAAGCCATTTCTCGTAAACGCGTCTGCAGTCCATGAGATATGCGCCCGTCCTCACAAAGACCGCCGCATCCCCGGTCCAGCCTGCCCTCTCTCTTGTGGGACAGTCAGTCGGTATATCGCAGAAGTTTGACTTCATGGACCATACGCTGTTTTTAAAGAGCCTGTTTACTTCACTCATGCCGCATTCAAAGTATGCTGTTTCCTTCATGTCTGAATACACGGCAATGCTCTTTATCCGGATGTCAGGCGGTAAAATATCACCAGTTATCTTTGCGTATCTGAATCCAAACATGGAAAAAAGCGGCTTAAACTCATTCCTGCCCGGCTTGCAGATGTAGTTTATCTCCTGCTTTATTCCGCCGGATTTGTTGCGCTCTCCGGGCTGGAAGTTTTCTATTGTGAAGTTTCCATTCTCATCCAGGGTTTCACCGTGGATGAGACAGATCTTTTCGCCTCCCCTGGCATTTTCTACGACAAAAGACGTATAACCGGCAAGGTTCTGCCCGAAATCAAAGACATTTTCTCCATTTGGGGTTGTGATGAGCCTTCCCTCAAACACCTCATGCTCCGTAACAAATGGCGCGGACTGGGCCACGAGGTTTCCCTTGTCAAAAGACATCTCCCTTGCCTTATGCCATTCATCAAACGGTACATTGGCATCATAAGTTTCTCCAAGTTCAAGGTCCGTAAGTTTTATGGGCCCGTTTTCACAGGCATCCCACACTGTGTCAGATACAAGGATGGGATTATCAAAGTCGTCTCCGGCTATGAGCGAGCACAAAAAAGAAATATCCTCACCGTACAGATTTCTTATACCGTCAATTCCGCTGCAGCCTCTGTACCAGCCGTCGCCCAGTGTGACGAATATCTCGTTTTCTCCTACTTTAAGCGCCTCTGTGATCGCAAACTCCTGATACTGAAGCCTTTTATCATACTCATCACATCCCGGAGTCAGTCGTGCTTTGGTGACCTTACGTCCGTTTATAAGTATTTCATACAGTCCATGGGCTGTGGCAAATACCCTGACATCTCCCTCTTTATAAGAGAAAGTGGTCCTTAGATACCCTGCGCCTTTTCTCTTTTCAGGTTCTGTGACGTTTTCAGGCGATATCCACTTTGATTTTTCAAAAATCTTAGCCGCTTCCATTTAACACCTCTTGCATTCTTTACTGCTTTTTAATATTCATAAGAGCATTTGAAAGTGCCTTAATCTCGTCAGATTCTATGTCCATGCCGCCCTGCTGCAAAAGTTTGATGAGGGGCTGGCGGGCGATCATCTGCTGCATGGCTTCGGATATCTCCACTCCTTCGCCCATGCCGCCAGCTGTCTTTGCAGTCATTGCAGCCATCATTCTGTCGAGTATTGCCTTTCCTTCAGGTATAGCCTGAATCTCTGCCATTGTACTCGAAAGGGAAAGGTAGCCCTCTTTTTCCTCAGGCGCATCTTTCTTGTCAAACCAGTTCCTGACCTTTTTGTCGGGAGAAAAGTAAGCGGGATTGGGCTCGGAAACCTTTGCTATCTCCATTTCATCAGAGAGATTTCCTGAGACGGCTTTTATTGTATGAACTCCGCTTATGGGCACATTAAACTTAAATACGTGTTCTCCGCTTGAGCATCCTGTTTCTTTCCCGTCCACAAAGAGAGTGACTTTATTTTGATTTGAATACACCTTGATCTCGGTAGTATCCTCTATGCGGTCGTGATATCTTTTCCCGCAAAGGTGGATGAAGGGCTCATCTGACCACCAAGCTTTATAGATATAATAAGCGTCTTTTTTCTGCTTCCTGTCAAAGGTGATGACACCCTTGTGGTTTTTGCCCGGATCTCCGGCCTCGTCTCGTCCGGCTGCGGCAAATTCAAACATATTCCAGAGGTAGGTACCCCAGATATATGGGCGGGTACTGAACATTTCAAGCATATGCTCGTGATAAACAGCCTGATAGCTCTCAGTATAATCACCTTTTTCAGGCATTGGAGACTGAAGCGTGATCACTGAATCTGCGCCGTACTCCGTAAGTCCTATTGCGACACCCGGATGGTCTCTGTGGAAGTCGTCAAACCACCTGTCATTGTCCTCCATTTCTCCTACATACCAGCCATAGTACAGATTGTATCCGCGAATATCAGGCAGGGTCACCAGCGGAGAGTCTGTCTCAAGAAGGAACAGATTTGCCATGGCAGAAAACCTTACAGGATCCATCTCGTGGACAATATCGTTTAATATCCTGTGGTTCTCCAGGAGGTCCTCGGTCACGCCCTGCAGAGATATCTCATTTGAAAGTGCCCAGCACATTATTGATGCATGATTGTAATTCTGGCTTATCAGTTCTTTCATCTGGGATATGGTGTTCTGCCTTCCGCTGTCCATATGCACGGTGATATATGGGATCTCAGCCCATACAACTATGCCCTTTTCATCGCACAGATCATAGAAATACTGATCATGCTGATAGTGTGCAAGCCTTATGGAATTGGCGCCCATGGAGAGGATAAGCTCAAGGTCCTCCCTGTGCATTTCTTTTGTCAGTGCATTGCCGACTCCTGCCCTGTCCTGATGCCTTGAGACGCCTCGAAGAGGGTAACTTGCTCCATTTAGGAAAAATCCCTTTTCAGGGTCAACATGAAACTGCCGCACGCCAAATCTGTCGTAGATCCTGTCGCACTCTTTTGCTCCGTCCAGAAGAGTCGCAGTGATATTGTATAAAAACGGATCCTTAAGTCCGTTCCACAGATGCGGGTCTTTGATGGTGATGGTGCCGCAGGCGATATATCCGCCGGTGGCTTCACCTGACGCAGAAACCTTGAACTCCTGCTCTGTTACGCCGTCTATGGATATTCTTACACTTTCGCCGCCGTTTACGTAGGCCTTGACCTCGATTTCTGCATCACTTCCGACAATTCTCGGAGTTACATAAAGTCCGTTTCCTCCATAGTAGTCCATGTCAAAGTGCTTTTCATCCACGATCACAAGATAGACATCCCGGTATATCCCGCCGTAAAAGGTAAAGTCCGCTTTCTGAGGATACACCCTTGTATTGGGCTCATTGGAGACAGAGACTTCAATCTCGTTTGAATCTGAAAGCGCCTGCGTAATATCCGCCCTGAAGCAGGAATATCCGCCGTCATGATTTATGAGTTCACGGCCGTTTAAAACAACTTTGGCGGAAGAATTGACCCCGCGAAATTCCACAAACACCCGCTGGCCTTCCTCTGTTACAGGCCGTTCAAATGTCTTTTTATAAGTGCAGGTTCCCCTGTAATACGGATCCGGACCTGTCTGTCCGTCAACAGCATTCCATGTGTGGGGGAGAGTTACTGCCTCGCTCCTGCCCTCTTTTTCAAATATCCAGTTATCATTCCAAAGAATTGTTGTTCTCATGCTTCACCTCTCCTGCTTTTACTGCTCCATTGCTGCCTTTTTCTTTTCGCCTATGCTCTTCTGAATCTCCTCCATCTTTTCGTATGTGAGCTCGGAATTCTTCATTGCCAGAAGTGTGCAGACCCATCCGATAATGGGGAAGCCGATCAGAAGCACAACAGTCATGGCTTTGACGCCGAAGGTAAGCGGATCTCCCTGCTGGGGAGCTGTAGTCGTATATCCTATAAGTCCGATCATTAGTGTTGCGATGGTTGCACCGAAGGATGAAACTATTTTGTCAACGAAGCTGTAGGTGGCAGATACTGTCGCAGGCATGTATTTTCCGGAGCGGTCCATCTCATAGTCGACCACATCCATCCTGAATGCGCTTGTCGAAACGGAAACCACCATCTTCATCGCATTGTTTCCGAAGGTGAAGAGCACATAAGTAATGCCCATAAGAACTGCGCCTGTTGATAAATTGCCGCCAAATACCGTTCCCACAAGGGTTGTAGGAGTAAACAGCAGATATACGGCAAATGCGATGTTCAGTCCAATGCAGTTTTTGGTCCAGTCGATCATGACTTTTCTGCTACCCTGCTTACCTGCAATTTTTGCACCTATGATGGCGAAGATGATGGACGGAAGCATTGCCACAGCAGAGAGAATCGATGAGATAGCCATTGATCCCAGCATAATGCCGTTGAGCATTGTGGATACCACCGCAGCTGAACCTATGGTCTGAGCCAGCTTATCCGAGGTTGCAGCCATGATGAATCTCTGAAGCTCTTTATTCTCTTTTATCAGCGCCAGCATGTCCTTAAAGCTTGGCTTTTCATCGGTCTCGCCATCCTTTTTAATTCCTTCAAAATTCTCGGGGATGTCATAAGGAGCAATTCCTATACATGCCAGAATATAGAAAAAGAGCGAAACAAGTACCACCACTATGTTGTAAGTTGCGAAGTATTCCGTTCCCTGAATGTTGTTAAATCTCGGGAGGATCACAGCCGATGCCACAACGCTCATGATCATTGGAACCAGGTATGAATATGCTGTGCTCCAGACGCCGATGGTGGGACGCTGCTTGGGATCATTGGTCAGAATGTTCATGTTGATCTGGCCGGCTATACTTACGAAGGTATAACCAATGATGTAGATCACATAGCAGAGAACAAAGAAAGTTATCCCTGCCGCTCCGGATAGCGAAAGCTTCGCCCCAATATTGCACATCAGTGTGGTTGAAACTGCCATCAGCAGCCATCCGAACATGATCGAAAAACGTACTTTTCCAAATCTTGAATTAAATCTTTCCAGGAAAAAAGCTATTACCGGATCTGTAATACCGTCCAAAAGCCTTGATCCCGTGATAATAAGGCCTGTAACTGCCACGAGTATTCCAAAGTTCGAATTTCCTATATAGGTTGCCCCGTTCATCAGCAGATAAAAAGCCATCTGCCCGGCACCTGTCATCATTGCAAGAGCGATATGCCACGTCCTTGCCCTCTTGTAAGTTACCCCGTTTTCTTCTCTAAAAAGAGATCTGTCCTTGCCCATTGTAAGCCCCTTTCAATTACATCTTTATTGCTGTTTTGAGAATCTGTTAAATAGTGAAAGCTTTCCTGTTAGGGTCATAGTACCATTCAGCTCCGGGATATGTTAGAATTATTTTGTCTATTATAGTATTATTTTGCTGTTTTTAAGGAATGAATATGGATCATGCTCTTTTTTCAGCTCTTCTAAATAATCTGCTCTCAGTAGATGTAACGGATGCCACGGATATGGACATATCTCTTGAGGCCTTCGAAAAGAAATACTGCTTCAGTATCAGGATGCAGCCCATGTTTACACAGGATGCCCTGCACTATCTTCTGAGCTCGTCCAAAGGAGGAATGATCTATGAACTCATAGACCAGCTGGGCATTTGTATGTCTTTTTTTACATTTGATAACAGATATTATTTAATCGGGCCTTATGTAAAAGAGAAATACTCGGAACTTAAGACAGAGACCGTGCTTGCAAGAAACGATGAATCCTCCTCGAAATCACTGGCGTTTAAGCTGTATTACACTGCATTTCCAATAGTATATACTGAGCAGATCACCAGCGTGGTAAACAAATGCATAATCTCTTTTTCTCCTGCGGAGTCAGAGTATTCGTACAGAAGGCTTACGGGTTTTATCCAGAATGTATCCGAGGAAGACGACAGGACGGAGCTGTCTGAGAAGAATTACAGCGAGATCTACAGGCGATACGACCAGGAAAAACAGTTCCTCTCAATGATAAGGAACGGGGATACCAAAAACGTCATGTCAGCATTTGAAAAATTATCCGGCCCTGAGTCTCTTTCCGACTTTTCTAAAGAGACCCTTAACTACTATGCCTCGGGCTATGGTCTGGCAATACTTAAAGCCCTTTCCAGAAAAGCTGCGGAAGAATCAGGGCTTTCGGTTATTACAATAGACGAGATCACTCAGAAGTATACTCAGCTCTCATCAGCTACAAAAAGACCGGAGCTGCAGGCCCGCCACCAGATCGAAATGATCGTTGAGCTCACGAAAGCAGTTCAAAATCACAAACTGTCCCTGGACAGGTTTTCTGCGCCAATTCAGAGAGTCCTTGAATACATTAGTCTCCATCTCGGAGATCACATATCAAACGAAGACCTTGCAAGTGCCGCAAGTATGTCTGTTTCCCACCTTGCGAGGCTGTTCAAAAAGGAAACAGGCGTGACCATGACGGAATACGCCGCTTCCATGCGCTGCAAAAAAGCTGCCGGCCTCCTGAAGAAGACGAATCTTCCTATTCAGGAGATCAGCAGCTATGTCGGATACTCCGACAATAATTACTTCGTTAAAGTATTCAGAAAAAACTATAATATGACGCCTACAGAATTCAGGAAAAATGCCTGATTTCCATGGATCTGATGGGGACGTATTCAAATCTTCCGTGGGCATTTTTTTAGTTTTGTTATACCGCATCTTCCTTAAGGGCTTCAATGATGTTATCATCCTTGATCTT
>JAEEGG010021168.1_pt1 | contig 12935 bp, 6 predicted proteins | sample 9134161 | NCBI WGS metagenome assembly JAEEGG01 (sample SAMN16246543, study PRJNA631951) | gut metagenome | biome: gut microbiome; feature: rumen; material: CR-attached | host: Bos | place: Iran: Karaj | collected 2018-10
GATAGTCTATGGTTATAACCGCCGTGTGGCAGAGTTGAAGCGCCGGGAGGCCGAACAGTTGCTTACTCCTATACGTGAGGTTCTGGAAGAATCGGATGATCCTCGAAAACTTCAGGCCCGTATCCGTAATATCCTCGACAATCAAGAGCGTTACATGAAGAGCGTATCGAAGAGTGTAGAGGCTGACCGCGAGGAAGTGCAGAAGAATATCAAGCCCTTTATGGAGCGTGTGATGGAGATTATGGAGCAGAACTATATGGACTCCGAGTTTGGTGTTCAGGAGTTTTGCGATGCTCTTGGTATGAGTCGTAGTGTGGCCAGCAAGCATCTGAACGCCGAGGCTGGCTTGCCTGTAGGACAGTTTATCCGTAATTATCGGCTGAATATGGCCAAGGAGATGCTGTCGTCCAAGACAGATAATCGTAACATTACCGAGGTAGCCTACGCCGTTGGCTTTAACGATCCCAAATATTTTACCCGTTGCTTTACTAAAATGTTTGGCATGAGTCCCAGTTCGTGGTCTTGATATAGGTCAATAAGTACTCTTGATATAGCTCAAGAGGTGGAAAAAACGTGCCTATGGGGATAGAAATCGTTTTGTCCACCAAATAAATCGTTTTGTCCACTTTATCATTTTTGTTATCTTATATCTTTGCAGCAGATTTTTTACTAATTATATTAATTTCTAAACTAAAATCAAGTAACAATGAGAAAAGAACTATTATTCTCTGCGATGCTATTTTTGAGCGTTTTGGCAGGATTCACATTCTGCCCGACAACCGCTATGGCATCGGTACAGCAGGACCAGACCATCAAGGTCAGTGGTCAGGTTGTTGATCAAAGTGGAGAACCGCTCATTGGCGCAACTATCCGACTGAAAGGTGCGCAGAGTGGTGTGGTGACCGACTTTGATGGTAATTTCGAGATTAGCGCTCCAGCTAATGGCACCCTCGTGGTGAGCTATGTAGGTTACAAGGACCGTGAGATTGCCGTACGCGGACGCGCGATCCTTAATGCTATTGAACTTGAATCCGACGCCATGATGCTCGAGCAGGTGGTTGTCGTTGGTTATGGTGTTCAGAAGAAGGCCGACCTGACGGGTTCAGTATCAATTGTGAATGCAGATGAACTGAAGCGAGTATCTCACTCCAACATTTCTTCGATGCTCGAAGGCAAGGTAGCTGGTGTACAGATCACCACTGACGGACAGCCTGGTGCCGATCCTTCTGTACGTATCCGTGGTTTGGGTACTTTCGGTAGTACGGCTCCTCTGTATGTGATCGATGGTGTGCCTATGGGTACGACCATCCGTGATTTCTCTCCTAACGACATTGAGACCATCCAAGTGCTGAAGGATGCATCGGCTGGTGCTATCTACGGTTCTCGTGCTGCCAATGGTGTGGTTATCATCACAACCAAGGGTGGTAAGAAGGATCAGCCTCTGAAGGTCGACTATAAGGGTTACTTCGGTGTCGACAAGGTTGACGGCAGTGTGTATGATGTCATGAACGCTGAACAGTACAGCCGTTATCTGGGACAGGCTGCTGAGAATACAGGTATTCAGGTGCCCGGAGGCTATAGCAAGGGCGGAGATGGTTTCTACCATTTCCAGGATAATACCAATACCGACTGGTTTAAGGAGGTCTTCAAGACAGGTATCCGTCAGAACCACAATGTGAACCTGAGCGGTGGCGGTGCTAATAATACCTATAATATAGGTCTTGATTACTACAATCAGAAAGGTACGCTCGAAGGCGCAGGTCCTAATTACAAGCGCTATACAGCTCGTGTGAACAATACGATGGATACGAAGTTCATCAAGTTCAGAACCAGCTTCGTTTATTCTCATTCTGATCAGGATAATACTTCTATCTCGAATGCCAATGAGTATGTGCAGGGTCTTTACGGTAACCTGCCTAACGTGCTCCTCGGTGTGCTGACCATGCAGCCTACAATCAAGGCTTACGACGAAAGCACATGGGTGCTTGACGATAAGGTAGGTTCTGCCAGCAGCTGGCGTTACGATGCCTTCGGCTACGGTGTGTACTATGATACCATTCATGGTGACATCTCAGCTTCAAACCCCTTGCTGATCAACAACCTGCTGACACGTAACACGGTCGTTGATCGTTTCGTAGGTACAGGTTCTGCTGATGTGGATCTGCTGCAGATGTTGGGTATCAAGAGCAAGAACCACAAGTTGAACTACAAGATCAATCTCTCATACAGCACAACCAGTGCTAACGACAAGACTTGGATCCCCGCATGGGTACAGAGTAACCGTGTATACCTGGCTAAGGAGAACGAGCGTCTGAACAAGGATCATCGCAAGTATACCGATGCCCTGATTGAGAACACGTTGACATACGATGGCACCTTCGGTCTGCACCACGCCAACCTCGTGGTAGGTCAGACTTACGAGGAGGAGCATACCAACGAACTGCATGGTTGGGCTGTGAACTTCTCAGAGCCTTATTTCCTGCAGCTTCAGAATGCCAACGACACTTACTCATCATCTTATGAGTATCAGCACAGTCTGGCTTCATATATCGCCCGTCTGAACTACGACTACGATGGCAAGTACCTGCTTTCAGCAGTTGTACGTCGTGATGGTAGCTCTCGTCTGACTAAGGATATCCGCTGGGGTACCTTCCCCTCTGTTTCTCTCGGTTGGCGTTTCGACAAGGAGAAATTCTTCCCCATCGATCGTAATATCGTTAATATGTTTAAGGTACGCGCGAGCTATGGTGAGCTTGGTAATGAGAACATCGGAGAGTATGTTTATCAGGCAACCATGCTTCGTAACAACATGACCTACAGTTTTGGCAACCAGCCTATCACCGGTTCTGCCATCTCTACCTTCGTGAACGAGAACCTGGCGTGGGAAAAGAAGATCACCATGAACGTAGGTATCGACCTCGCCCTGTTCAACAACCGCATCGAGTTCACTGCCGAGTGGTTCAAGAATAAGTCCGAGGATCTGCTTTATGCCGTTCCCGTTCCTGCCAGTGCAGGTGTGGCCAATACCACGGTGACGATGAACGCAGCCTCGATGCAGAACACCGGTCTGGAGTTCTCGGCTACCTATCGAAACAACGACCACGCCCTGAAACATCAGATCAGTGCCAACGTGAGCACCGTCAGAAATAAGGTGACCTCACTCGGCTTTGGTACCGATTATTATCTGACGGGTGACTATATCACCTACGTAGGAGAGGAGATAGGACAGTTCTATGGCTATGTCTATGAGGGTATTGCCTATAATGAGGGTGTGCTCAATTCTCACAATGAAGTTGCCTATCAGCCTGGTGCCCAGGTAGGTGACTGCCTGTATAAGGACCTGAATGGTGACGGACAGATTACAACAGCCGACCGCACGGTGCTCGGCAGTGGTATGCCGAAACTGAACTTCGGTCTGAGTGCACACCTCGAATACAAGATGTTCGACCTGAGCATCTCTACCTATGGTGCCCTGGGTTATCACGTGTCTGACCATATCTACAATGCCATCAACTCTTGTTATGGCTATGGCAACAAGGACGTGGCCGTTCTCGATGCCAACCAGTGGAATGGTGATACCTATGTCTCTTCTGTTCCCCGTACCTATATCACCGCTAACGGTGAGGGCTGGAACGACTACTTCAGTGATCGTAAGATCCAGAACGCTGCCTATTGGAAGATTGCCAACGTGGAACTGGGCTGGAACATGCCTAACAAGTGGTTCGCCAACTATGTTTCGGGCGTACGCCTCTATGTATCGGCACAGAATCTCTATACGTTTACGGGCTATAAGGGCTACAACGTAGACTTTGCTCCTGGAACCTGGACGCCTGGTTACAACTATTGCTCTTATCCAAGTGCCCGCACTGTGATGGCTGGTATTAACTTCACCTTTTAAATGATATTCAATATGAAACTATATAAAATTTCCTTCGCTCTTTTGCTGGGTCTCGGTGCACTCACATCATGTAGTGATAAGCTCGAGTTGACGAATCCCAACCAGCAGACATCAGGTACCTACGGCTTCACTGCCGAAGACCTGGAGGAGAATGTGATTGCCGCTTACAACCATATCCGTATGGAGGGTACCTATGCCCGTGTAGGCTATACGCTCGACGTGTGCCGTGGCGACGAGGTGTGGAACTCGTCACAGGTTTGGTACATGCCTTTCGATGACCTGAATGTAGCTGTAACCGACGACATCGGACAGTGGTCATGGCGCGACTGGTATTACACCATCAACGTTTGTAACTTCACGATTACCCGCTGCGGTGAGGACAATAGTGCCCTCTCAGAGCAGATGAAGCGCATTAAGGGCCAGATGCTCTTCCTCCGTGGCCTGGGTTATTATAATCTGGCTGGATACTACCAGAACCCGATTCTGATTACCGATTACAACACTTATTCCACGCTCGATGGTCTCTATGGCACGAACAGCACCTATGATGAGGTCTGGGATCAGGTAGAGAAGGACTTCCAGGAGGCCATGACGCTGCTGCCTACGCGTGATGCCGGTGGCCAGTGGGCTCAGGGACGTGCTACCAGCGGTGCAGCTGCAGGCTTTTATGCCCGTGCACTGATGATGCGCCATAAGTACAGCGAGGCACTTACCGTGCTCAAGGATATTATCAGTGGTAAGTACGGCCATTACAAGTTGATGGCAAACTATGGTGACAACTTCCGCGAGGGTTCTAAGTACGAGAACAATGAGGAGAGTCTCTTTGAAGTTCAGTATCTGGACTATGGCTCACAGGGTGTTGACGATGAGTGGACACCGGTGAACACCAGCCCGAACGCCACTCAGGGTCACGCCATCGAGAGTAACTTCGGTCCTGGCGACTGCGGTGGATGGGCTGACCTCTCTGCATCTCCCTGGCTGTATTATCTCTTCAAGGCAGAGCGTACCACCGATGGCTCTCTCGACCCACGTCTCTACTGGACGATTGGTACTTATGAGCCTGAGTGGGATGGCTTCGAGTATGGCAACAAGTGCTATACCCTCGACCTGACCGCCGATGCACCGATGGTGACCAACAATAATAATGGTGGTCTGCCTGTAGCCAAGAACACCAATCTCCGCACAGGTCTCTACGACAAGGTGGTTACAGGACTCCACTGTGGTATCAACCTTCGCATGATGCGTTACTCAGATGTACTGCTGCGTGCTGCTGAGTGTGAGAATGAGATAAGTGGCCCTACACAGCAGGCTATCGACTGGATCAACGAGGTGCGTAACCGTGCCGGACTGGCCAACCTGAAACTCGCCGACTTCAGCAGTCAGGATAAGCTTTTCGAACAGATTGCCAACGTGGAGCGTCCGAAGGAGTTCGGTTGTGAGTTCGGACGTGGCTTCGACCTCCTCCGCTGGGGATTCTTCTATAGCGCTGATCGTCTGCAGCAGATCAAGGAGCACGGTACATTCCGTCGTTCTGCCGACCGTACAAGAGTGAAGGAAGCTGTCAGCTATTCGCAGGTGGGAATCGATCCTGAGCTGAAGTCCTCTTACGATACATGGAATCCTGGACATGAGTTCTTCCCCATCCATCAGGGCACACTGAACGACAACCCCAACCTCAAGGGCAACTCTGCTAATGACAATGTCGACAATACAAGTTATTTCACTGGCAAGGGTTGGACGGTACATCCCGTCGTTGACCTCTCGAAGTAAAGGTAAAAAAGTATAAAGGTAATAAAGGTAAAATAGATACAATTATGAAATATCTCAATCAAATAGCATCCGTCTTTTGTGCAGTTGCCTTGGGCATTCTGTCACTGACGAGTTGTGAGGGTGGTGACCTCTACAGCGTGGACGCTCCAGACTGGATCTCAGCAAGGGCCGACTCCATTGCCAAGGCCAAGAGCCAAGGTGGTGAGGAAATCATTGAGGGAATGGAAGAGGACGTATACACCATCGGTGCCAAGGATTTCTCCACAGGCTGGTGGGCACAGTTCTCTAAGTACTATCAGGTGCCCGATGGCGAGAAGTGGATTGCACAGTTCAACCTGAATATCAATCCCAATGCCTCTAATACGTATAAGAACTTCGCTCTCATCATCTGTAACGATGAGGATCGCGGTGCTGGCGACTATAAGGAGTATGGCGCCATCCGTTACGATCATCAGCCGAGTGGTAACTCAGAGTGGGGTGATTACATCGATCGCAGCTTAGTGACGAGTACGCTCACTTTCGAGACTGATACCGATCCTGGTGTAGGTAACCTGGGTGGTAAGGTGACGCTGACTGTTGACCGCTCTCAGGGTGGACTCATCGTGACGATGACGAATGGTACGGTGGTTAAGACCTACACTCAGAAGACACCAATGACTGCCCTCAATGCTGATGGAACGAATTCACCCATTCGCTGTTTCCTCGTACCTGAGGGTTCATATATCGACTTCCTGGGTTCGACAATCGAACCGATTGGAGGCTTTACCTCTAAGGAGGATAAGCTGCCTCTGTCGATGACACTCAACGGCGTTCCCAAGAAGGTTAAGTTGGGTATGGATCTCGCTGAGGCCATGGCCAGTGTCACCGCTACCGTACAGTTTGAGCAGGGTGTTTCGAAGACCGTACCTGCCGCCGAACTCTCATTCGAGGCTGTTCCTGATCTCACCACACTGGGTTCTAAGACGCTCATGGCTGCCTATAACAAGTCGTATAAGGGCGAACTTCTCAGCAAGTCAGTGATGGCTATGGCTACCTTCGACGTAGTCGACAAGCTTTACACCACTATTGGTAACTCTGATAACTCTACCGGGTTCTGGGGCGCTCACTCTGACAACTTCAAGGTTGGTCCGAAGGAGACGTTCGTTACCAGCTTCACCAACTACACCAATGGTCAGAACAACTGGAACAATTTCGTCGTGGTTCTGTGTTCATCTGATGGTAGCAAGGAGTATGCAGTGGTACGTGCCGACAACTATGGTTGGGGCGACGGCTATGCCGCTTGTACACCGAGTGGTGGCCAAAGCGACTGGGCTGCATGGCTTAAGGCGATGGATGGTGCCAAGGTGACGGTGGCCGTGACGAATCAGGGCGACGGTACAGCCGATGTGCAGTGTGTCATGATTGGCAACGACGGCAAGACCTATATCCAGAACTATACTGGTATCAATACTGTTGATCCTAATAACTGCTACTTCAACTTAACCGTCGACGGTAGCCATATCGAGTTCGACGATGTGATCGGTGCCGAGGATAACTCAACAGCATTCTGGGGCGCTCACTCTCAGATGCTGCGTGTGCCGCAGGGACAGAGTGTTACCACCCGCATCAAGAACTTCACGAACCTGCAGAACAACTGGAATAACTTCTGTGTCGTGCTCACCCGTGAGGATAATACCGAGTATGCCGTGGTTCGTGCCGACAACTATGGTTGGGGCGACAGCTATGGTGCTTGTACACCAAGTGGTGGCCAGAGCGACTGGGCTGCATGGCTCAAGGCTATGGACGAGGCCATGTGTTACGTCTCAGTGACCAATAATGGCTCATCTTGTGATGTGAAGTGCATCATGATTGGCAATGACGGTAAGACCTATAAGCAGGACTATATCGGCATCAGCCCCATTGATGGCGAGGATCTCTTCTTCCGTTTCACGGTTGATGGCAGCCACTTGATCTTTGAGTAAAACGGCGTTTTGCATAGTTAGTTAATAAGTTAGAAATCTTTCGGAGGGGGCGGTCTGTAAAGCCCGTCCCCTTTTTTCCAAAAATTGACAATCCAATGAAAGCGAAGACAATCATGTGGTCGCTGCTAGCTCTTATTGTGTCTGTTTCAGCCATAGCCCAGCAGCGCCGCCATTTCCCCATAGAGCCGTTTGTCACCGATAAACCGATGGTTCATGATCCTGTGATGGCTTTCGAGGACAGCACTTGGTACATCTTTGCCACAGGCATGGGTATCCAGCAGATGACCTCAGCCGACTGTAAGAACTGGACGGTTCATCCTCAGCCCGTCATGTCGGTGATTCCTAAATGGACACGCGACTCCGTACCAGGATTTACCTATCATGTGTGGGCCCCTGATGTCATCCAGTGGCATGGTCGCTGGTGGATGGCCTATAGTTGTTCTACCTTCGGACGCAATGGCTCGTCCATCGGTCTGCTCTCCAGTCGTTCGTTGAAGTTCCCGTTCTGGGAGGATGAAGGTTGTATCGTGACCTCGCGTGAAAACCGCGACAACTGGAACGCCATTGATCCTAACTTTGTCATCGACGAGAACGACCAGCCTTGGCTTGTCTGGGGCTCTTTCTGGGATGGCATCCAACTTGTCCGTCTCGACACGACGATGCATATTGCTGCTGGCGAGAAGCCTCGTACCATCGCCCGTCGCTATAACCTGACTGCCCCCGACGGTAAGAAGGCACTCTCCACCAATCCTAATCCTCCCAAGAATCCTACGTCCGACTTTGCCGGACCTAATGCGATCGAAGCTCCATTTATCTTCAAACACAACGATTATTATTATCTTTTCGTCTCATGGGATTACTGCTGTCAAGGCTCCAAGAGCAACTACCGTGTAGCCGTAGGCCGCAGCAAGACTGTTAATGGCCCTTATCTCGACCCTGAAGGCAAGGACATGCGCGATGGTGGCGGCATGCTTTTCCTCGAAGGCGACAAGACGAATTTCGAGGCTGCCGGGCACTGTGCAGCATATACCTTTGGCGGTGAGGACATCTTCATCTGTCACGGCTATAGCGTCGCCCACGAAGGTGCCTCTATCCTGATTCAGCGCCCCATCCACTGGACTTCTGACGAATGGCCCAAATTGAATTGAAAAGCAAAACGAAAGGTGATAAAGTGAATAGTTATGAATTGTAAAGTTAGTAAAAAAAGGCTCGAAGTTAGTTTAAAAATTAAATTAATAGCGATTAATATTCTATTCGTTTTTCACTTTTCGTTAATGACAGCTCACGCTCAGTCGTGGACTGCCGACAACGGCAATGGTACATTTACTAATCCGCTATTCTACGACGAGTTTTCCGACCCAGATATCCTTCGTGTTGGCGACGACTACTACCTCGCAGGAACCACTATGCATACCGTGCCAGGATTGGTCATATTGCACTCCAAGGATCTCGTGAACTGGGAGAATATCTCGTATTGTTTCGACCGTTTCGATTTTGATGACGATGCATTTTCACTGAAAAATCACAAGGAAATCTATGGTCAAGGAGTGTGGGCACCTGCCATCCGTTATGCCAACGGACAGTTCTATGTATTTACCAACATTAATGGCAAAGGCTTGCAGTGCTATACTTCGAAAGATATTCGCGGACCTTGGAAACACCATAATATGCAAGGTCGTATCTACGACCTCTCTGTACTCTTCGATGACGATGGTAAGATCTACGCCATTCATGGTTATGGCGAAGTGAAGTGTACGGAACTTAAACCAGATATGAGTGGCCCCATCGAAGAGACGGAGCGTACCATCATCCCAGAAGGTAATGCTGTAGGGGAAGGGCATCATATATATAAGATAGGTGGAATGTACTACCTGATCTCTACCGATTATCGCCCCAATGGGCGTACCCTCTGCTCACGCTCGAAGAGTATCTGGGGACCTTATGAAACGATAACCATCACAGCCGATGAGACCTTTGGCTATCATGCAGCTCCGCTGACGCAAGTTCCTCAGGATGAACAATACCGTATTGGCCACGATGGTACGAAGTTCGGTATTCCTGAGGTCGACAAGGATGCCACAGCCTGCACGAATATTCATCAAGGTGGCATCGTGGAGGACCAAAGTGGCCAGTGGTGGGCGCTGCTGATGATGGATTTCCATAGTATAGGACGCACAGTAACGTTATCCCCTATTACTTGGAAAGATGGCTGGCCAATGCTTGGTCTGGAAGGCAATTTAGGCCGTGCACCTCGAACCTGGCTCAAACCCAATATCAATGCAGGTGTTCAACCTCATGCCTCATATGAGCGTAGTGAGAACTTCAATAGCAAAACTCTCGGGCGGGTTTGGCAATGGAATCATAATCCAGATGACAATAAATGGGGATTGAAGAACGGTCGCCTGCGTCTGCAGTCGATGCCTGCAGAGCAATTGATGTGGGCTCGTAACACGCTTACCCAACGTGTTATAGGTCCCAAGAGCATTGTCACTGTTGAGTTATTTACGAAGAGGATGGAGGATGGTGATGTAGCTGGCCTTGGTAATATTAATGTTCCCTGCTCGTGGATCGGTGTCGTTAAGGATGGCAGGACACTCACTCTCCGTTGTTTCGAACAAGCTACTAATGACACAATAGAAGTGAAAAGTGAAGAAGTGAAAAATGAGAAGCTATGGCTGCGTATGGTAGGCGACTATGACAAAGACTGCGCCCATTATGAGTATTCCCTTGATGGCCGGCAGTATCAGCAGCTGGGGCGTGAAATGCCGCTCAGCTATCAGCTCATCTCTTTTCAGGGATCACGCCATGCACTCTTTGCTTTCAACTTTAAGGGAAAGAACGGAGGTTATGCAGAGTTTGACAATTTCACTGTAGAAGAACCACAGGCAGACCGCAGTGGTAACATCCCTTATGGCAAGACGTTCCGCATCATCAATCTCGCTACAGAAAAGCCAATGATAGCGCTGCCTCATGGTCTGATATACGATACAGAAGCTTCTGATCATAGCGTGCAGACGCGTTTCCGACTTATCGACAAGGGACAAGGGCAAGTCATTCTTCAGTGTGAGGACGGGCGCTATGTGTTCTGTTCTGGTTATGGCATCGCTGGCGATGTGCGTTTGACTACTGATGAATCGAAAGCCGAAGTTTTCATGTGGCAGGACTATCTGAATCATGAATTTATGCTGATGTCGATGCGCACCTATCAATATATCGGTAAAAGCCCGACTACAGGCAGTCCTTACTCGATGGATTTCCCAGGCGCAGACCCTGCCCGTCGCAATGGTGCTGTATTTCGTTGGGAAGAATAAAGCCAAAGAACTTGCAAATTAGAAAAAGATGTTGTATCTTTGCAGAGAAAATCAAAAAATAAGCTATGTAATGATGAAAAGATATTTGTTTTGCCTATTTTCGGTCCTGTTTGCGGTCTCAGCAACCGCTTATGAATTGCAACGAGTCAGTGTGCATGACCCCAGTATCGTATGGGATCCTGCCTCAAAAATGTATTATATCTTCGGCTCGCATCGTGCAGCAGCCAAGACTACCGATCTGATGAGTTGGACGGCCTTTATGGCTCCTTGGAAGACAGCTACAAGCAACAATGCTGCAAACAATGTGGCTTTCGAGACCCCAGCAGTAAAGAAAGTAAAGAAAGGTGGAGTTGATGTCGATTTCCCGGCTTTCAGTGCTACGAAATGGTCGGCTAAAGGTGGCAGTGGCTACAGTGTTGATGGAAATATGTGGGCGCCAGATGTTATATATAATAAGGTGTTGAAGAAATGGTGCATGTACCTCAGCATCAATGGCAATGCTTGGTACTCCAGTATTATTCTTCTCACAGCCGACAATATCGAAGGTCCTTACCTCTATCAGGGGCCAGTCGTTATAGGTGGCTTTAAGAATGGTACGGAATACAAGGAAACCGACTTCGAATTGGTACTAGGCCCTCAAAGTTCGTTACCTGAGCGTTATGCTACTGGTGGCAAATGGGGAGATCGTTATCCCAACAACATCGACCCTTGCGTGTTTTATGACGAAGAGGGCAAGTTATGGATGACGTATGGCTCTTGGAGCGGTGGTATATGGATGATCGAACTCGATGAGAATACTGGTCTTCGCGATTATGATGTTACTTACGAACTTACAGGCTCTGGCAATGGTATCACCGTCGACCCCTATTTCGGCAAAAAGATAGCAGGAGGCTATTATGTCTCAGGCGAAGCTTCTTATATTGAGTATATAGGAGGTTATTATTTCCTTTTTGTCACTTATGGCGGATTGGCAGCTGGAGGAGTTGCTAGTGACTATAATAATGGTGGTTATCAGATGCGCGTGTTCCGTTCTGAGAAACCTGACGGCCCCTATCTGGATGCACGAGGCACTGATGCTGTCTTCGCCAGCTACAAGTTGGACTTTGGACCCGATGCCAACGACAACCGTGGTGTGAATATCTTTGGAGCTTATGGTGACTGGGGCAATCAGACCAAGGGCAAAAACAGCGAGCGTTCTCAGGGGCACAACTCCATTATCGCTGCAGAAGATGGGCGCACATATCTGGTTTATCATACCCGATTCCAGAACCGTGGTGAAGAGCATGAGGTACGTGTTCATCAGGTGTTCCAGAATGAAGACGGCTGGTTGGTGGCTGCACCATTCGAATATACTGGTGAGACGGTTAAAAGTGCCGACATCGCAACCTCACAGCAAGTTCCGACTAATAAGATTGCAGGCAGTTATGAATTGCTCACTCACCCTTTTAAATTGGATCATAGGGTAAAAGAACTGGCCAAGCCCGTAAATATCGAGTTGAATGCAGATGGTACCATAACGGGTAGCGCTACAGGCACATGGAGCATTAAGGAGGGAACCTCTTATATCACCATTAACCTCGATAAGGAATATAAAGGTGTTATCGTAGAACAGACATTGGAACCTACCAGCGACAAGGCTTTCGTTTTTACTGCCCTAAACCGCAATGGTGTCACCATCTGGGGTTATAAACCCATTGAATCCACAGGCATCAGAGATGCAAAAGCAGGAATTCAGCAAGCTGAAAGGATATACGATCTCAGCGGCCGTCTCGTCACGACTCCACTACAAAAGGGTATCTACATCCGGAACGGCAAGAAATATGTGCATCCGTAGTTGGATAATATGTTTGTTTCTGGCGGTGGCGATGAATACTGCTGCCCAGGATATTGAGATTGTGGTGCATCGTGGTGCTAATGCCTTGGCACCTGAGAATACCATTGCCTCAACGGACTCGGCATTGAAATATGGGGCGAAGTGGATTGAGGTCGATGTGC
>JAEEGG010021173.1_pt1 | contig 12933 bp, 12 predicted proteins | sample 9134161 | NCBI WGS metagenome assembly JAEEGG01 (sample SAMN16246543, study PRJNA631951) | gut metagenome | biome: gut microbiome; feature: rumen; material: CR-attached | host: Bos | place: Iran: Karaj | collected 2018-10
CCGCAAGGGGTTCGTGGAGTTCGACACCCGCGAGCACGGCATCCGTGCCTGGCTCGTGCTGATGCGCACCTACCGCAGGAAACACGACTGCGCGACCATCCGTAAGATCGTTGAGCGGTTCGCGCCGTCCGCGGAAAACGATACGGAGAGGTATATCCGTTTCTGCGATCTGCAGACGGGTCTCGGCGCTGAGACCCGGCTGATGTTCAATGCCGACTACTGTTATCTGGGCTCGGCGATGGCAAAGATGGAGACGGGAACGGTTGTCCGCCCGTCTGATATTCAGAAGGTTATGGAGAGGTTTAACATTTATCCGATGGGTTATGGACAAATCTAAGATGGAATCGACGGACATCCGTCAGGTTGAGGAGATGCTGCAGGCGAAGCTGGCGGACATCGCGGAGAAAAAGGACAAAGTATGGCTGATAACTCTGTTGTTGTGCTATTACACCCTGCTTGATATGACGCAGAGACTGCCCATTCTGCAACGTCTGAAATTTTTTGATTGCGTATACATCGTGTTCAGCTTCCTGCATCTGAACGGACAGCTGAGACGCCACAAAGAGCGGTTCGACAAAGAATGTGCTGCTGACTTATGTAAAATGTTCGTAAGGCTTTATGATGGAATACGAAAAAATTGAACGTTATGTCTTGGATTTGCTGAGACTGAGCGGACTGGATATGGAGGAGGGGAGTGCTTCGGGCACCCTTCTCTTCCATGCCTACGTGGCCGTGGCGATGTATGAACTGATGGATGCCGAGGAGCGTGCGCTGATCAAGGGGATGCAGCGGCGGATGAAGTATTTTTTTTCTTCAAACTTTTCACTGAAAGAGAGAAAGAGAAAAACAGAAAAAGAAATCCTTCCCCCTAACCCCCTATCCATAGAAAAAGAAAAAAAAGAAAAAGAAGAGAAAACTACTCTCTCTGCGGGGCGCGCTCTTTCTTTGCCTCTGTCTGATCTGGAAAAGCGTCAGAACGCTTTTAAGATGGAAATCTGGAACCACAGGGGTGACCTGGACATGGATATGCTCAATGATTTCTTCTTTTATTGGACTGATGTGAATCCCAGGACTCAGAAGATGCGCTTCGAGGAGCAGCGTTATTTCAGCGTGGAAAAGCGTCTGCAGAGGTGGAAGAAAAACGAAATCTCGAATTCTATTGCTGCCTCGAAAATACGCCTGAAGCGCACCAGGAAGCGGGACGAGCAGGAGCAGACTGCCGCCTCGAAAGTGCAGGAAGCTGCTGCCCTTCGTGAGCAGGAGAATGCCGAGCGCGAGGCAAGGACGGAGAAGAGCCGTCAGGAGCAGATGCTCACCGAGGACTACATCCGCGAGCATCCCGACTCCCTCATGGCGAAGATCTACCGACAGAAAAAGAAATAAGAAGGACAAAAAAAATCAGTGAGAGATATGAAGGAGAAAGAATTCAAGATCCACGCTTACGGAAAGTCGGAGCTGGCGATGATGTATTTCCCAAAGCTCAGCAAGAGGGCCGCAGCACAAAAGCTGAGGACCTGGGTCAAGACCAACCCGCGCCTGAACGACATGATTGACCCGAGGTCTCACGACCTGAAGCCCAATCAGGTGCAGGCAATCGTCGACGAATGCGGAGAGCCATTCTGAATTGCTTCGAAAAGCATTGAATTGCATCGAATAGCATTGAATAGCATCGAATAGCATCGAATGCACATAACGCCAAAAACAAATGTCGTATCTTTGCAGCGCAAACGGAGAAGCTGGAGTTTCTGACGTAGTAGCGCGCGATACTCCGAAAGGAATCCGGAATACTCCGAAAGAAAACTGATTTATAAACCCTTTAAAATTTGAAAAGTTATGTTGGAAATTAATTTGACTAAGAACACCAATGACGCCATTCAGGGCACTATGGGAAAGTATTACGGCCGTGTGGAGTACAAGGGCACGCTTGGCGTGAAGGACCTGGCCAAGATCATGAAGAAGCACACCACTGCTTTTTCGCTCGGTGAAATCACGGGTATGCTGCTCGACCTGGCCACTCTGATCAAGGAGTACACCCTGATGGGCTATGTGGTGAAGATCGACGACCTCGGTCTGTTCAAGGCCTCGATCGATGCCAACGGTCTGACGCTGGAACAGGGCTCACGCGTCTCTGCCGGTCGCGGTGCACAGAAGACCGACGAGCAGCTGGCCGAGAAGCCCGATGCCATGCAGTTTGCCGTGGGTGCGGTGAAGATGATCATGCAGGCCACGGGTGAGACCACCATCGCCAGCATGAACGGCGAGGCGCAGCTGCAGTTCACCTCGAAGACCAAGGCCCTGATCAAGCAGCTGACTGGCAACGCCCCTTCTGATGACGACAGTGGCGATAGCGGCAACGGCGGTGGATCGGGCAGTAACGGCGGTGACAATGGCTCTGGAAATGGCTCGGGCTCTAACAGCGGCTATGCCCTGACGATCACCCGCTCCGGCAGCGGTTCCTCTACGGTGAAGCACAACAATGAGACGCTCGCTTCGGGGGCTACACTCGACGAGGATGACGAGGTGGAGGTCAGCATCACTCCCGCCAGCGGTGCAACGCCTAACGCTACGATCAACGGCAGCGAGATCGAACTGACCGAGGACGGTGGGGTGTATAGCGGAAGCTTCGCGATGCCCGGAGAGGCCTCGACCCTCGTGATCGACTCCGGCAGCAGCAGCGGCGGCGGTGGTGACGATGGCCTTACGAACGATTAGGCCATAAAGGCGCAGCACACTGGGAGACAGACCCCTCTGTGAGATCAAAGATATCACATTTGGGTCAGATTCCCGCTACGCGCCTACCCGTGGCCTTTCCCCAGTGAGCAGCGCTCCGACGCCATGAGTAAGGCTAACGTAAAAAATGGAAGGGCGTATGAAGAAAAGGATCATTGAGATTGCGGTGAAGGTGATAGTAGCCGCGCTCACGGCATTCCTCACGGCCATCACGACCACAAGCTGTATGGGCTACGGCCCGCTGTACGGCCCGCTGCCTAAAATCGTACAGATTTCACAAATGAAGAGTCCCCTCGCAGTTGCGGGGGGATTTTCATTGAAATTACACAGTAGGGTCGGTTCTTGCGTCCCTGCGGTAGCAAGCCAGCAGAGCTGGAGCGCCTACTGTGTAATTTTTATAAGCTGTATTCGACCTTGCCACTTGGTTTTATTTTGACTTGGCGCCTTTGAAATTGTTTGGCTGGCGGAGGAGTTCTTCGGCCTTGGCCATCATCTCCTGAAGTTGGGCATTGGGGTTCGGCTCCTGACGGGCGAGTTCGAGGAATCGCTCGTAATAGGTCTTGGCCTGTTTGCGATCGGGGAGATAATAATAGATGGCGTTGGCGATGTTGTAATGGGTGGCGATGGAATTGGGATTGTATGCCAAGTGCTGTTTCCAAGCCTCGACGGCCTGGGCATACTGGCCCATGAGATAGTAGGCTTCGCCTTGTGAGAGGGTGATGGCCTTCATGGTGGTGGTATCGGGCAGCAGGAGCTTGGTGGCGAGATCGAGATAGCCGATTCCCTCGTCGAGCCGTCCGGTGTCGACGCAGACCACCCCGAGGCGGTAGGCGCAGCCGGCATGCTGCATGCCACTTAAGAGAAATGCTGGCACGAAATGCTTGTAGGCAAGTTCGAGGCTGTCGAGGCGGGTGTAGCACATGCCTGCGGAGTAGAGGGTGTTGAAGGTGGAGTCGCCCTGCTGCAGCAGCCGTTCGTATATCTTGCTCGCCGCTCTGAAGTCGCGATTCATGAACCACGCATCAGCCAGCGCCCGGTTTACCAGGATGTTCGTGGTGTCCCTTTGACAGTATTTCATGCCGCAGATGATACCTTTCTCCGGTTGGTTGGCCCGGGCGTGGGCGAGGGTGAGGCCTGCCACGATCTCGCCGTCCATCGGGAAGCGGGTCGTCAGATTGCTTGCCCAGTAGATGAAAGCCTCGTTCTCGCCCATCTTCTGATAGCTGAGGGCCAGCTCTCGGAAGGCTTCGTGGGTGAGATCGCCCCCAGGGACGTTCTTCAGCAGATTGGCCGTCTGGAGATAGTTACCGCGTTTGTAGTAGCAGTCAGCTAGTTTGATGCGTGTGAGACTGCTGTCGCAACGGGCATAGGCCTGCTGGAAGTATTTCAGGGCCTCGAAGGTATTGGACTCCTGCATGCAGCTATCGCCAGCCTGCACTAAAAGCGTGAGGGTATCAGCGACGACGGGCTCTACGACCTTCTTTTTCGCAGAAACCTCGCCCTTGGCGGAGAGGACCGACACAAGGGCGAGGATGAATATTGTTACTGACTGATGCTTCATGAAACGAGTGAGTGTTATTTCTCTTTAGTTGAAATGATCAAGTCGTCCGTTTCCATATGCACGGTATGGGCTTCAATAACTTTTGGCAACTCTTGTTTGGTTACGGGCTTACCGTCGACCACAATCTTTTTCACGGGCTTTCCGTTGATGGTGAGGTTGCCGTTCTCGTCAATCTTGGCACCAGGCAAGCGATTGATGACTTCGTTAAGAGGTTGGCCTTCAGACGACTTCTGTGCATTAGTTGACTCTGTTTTCTTTCCATCCAAACGGAAACTGATGGGCACGGTGTATTTCACATTCACGGGCTTGCCGCTCTGTGTGCCAGGTGTCCAGTTCGGCATGCTGCTGATGACGCGGAGGCCTTCTGCATCGAGGGCGGGAGATACTGACTTTACGACTTTCGCGTCGCAGATGCTACCGTCCTTGCATACCACGAAGGTGACGATGACACGACCTTGGGTTTCAGACTCCATCGCCTCTTTCGGATAGCGGATGTTCTGGCTCAGGTATTGCATGAGGGCAGGTGCGCCACCAGGGAACTGGGGCATCACTTCGACGACATCGAAGACATCGCTGACCTCAACCTCACCAGTCACTTTTTTCTTGAGGGAAATCACGATGACACCGTCTTTTGCGTCCTGACCATATACATCGGTGGCTGCCTTGTCTTTAAGGACACTGATAGATGCTATTTCATTAGGTGATATCGCCTTTGCCTGTTTCTCGTTCATTCGGACGCCATCGACGATATATAGCGGTTTCTTGTTAGGATCCGTCTGGATAATCTTCAAGCTAGCAGCAGGTTCGACACGATCATCAGCCTTTTCCTGTTCTACAACCTGCAGGACAGTACCGTTGCCAGCCTTGATGGTGCTGGCCTTCCGGCCTTTCTTTACGGGCACTTGCTTCTGGGGTTCGTCGTAGACATAGTCCTTGACGGTCTCTGCATTGAGGGCGAGGGTGACGCCCACGATGGGCAGCAGGGCGAGCAACTTGAGGAGGTGGCTGCTCTTGGAGGTTTTATTTGTCATCATTGTGATTCGGTTTTTAAGGGCACTGTGAGTGATTCCGTTGGCAAGGGAGTACCCGCCGATGCCACCGGCTTTTGTGATTAACAGGTATTGATATTGACGCGCATTGATCCCTTGTGAGAGTACTGCACCGTCGGCCTCGTATTCGTGGATGGCGCGCAGGTCGCTGCGGAGCATCCAGATGGCGGGATTAAACCACTGGAGGGCGGTGAGGGTGTCGACGAGGATGAGGTCCCACGAATGGCAGAGCCGGATGTGTCCCCGTTCATGAGCGAGAATCGCAGCATCATGGGTTTCGTAGTCGCTACGGTTCATCACGATATAGTGCATCCAGCTGAATGGCGAGATGTCTGCGTTACCGGTCACGCAGACGATGGTGCCATCATCCTGCGGATGCTGCTCACTATGGTTGATAAGACGGATAATCCTGAACAACGAACAGAGGGTATGGCCCAGTGCGATGGACGCGCCTATGATAAACAGGACGGGCAGCGCTATCTTCCACCAGGGTGTGGACGAGGGCTCGTAGACGGTTGCCTGCAAACCTTCTATCGTCACTAATGGTGCCTGGTGCATCACCACCGTCTCGTGGTAGGTGATGACACAGAGGGGCAGCACGTAGCTTGCCACAGCGGTGAGCAGCAGGACGATACGGTTCACACGGTGGAAGGTCTCATGGGCCAGCATCAGGCGGTAGAACATATAGAATACCGCGATGAGAAGGGCCACCTTCAGGTCGTAGATCAGAAAATCAGTCATGTTGGTTCTCGATTTGATCGATGAGTTCTTTCAGTTCTTCTACGGAAATCTTTTCCTCCTTGACAAACGAGGAAACGGCTGAGAGGTAGGAGTCGTTGAAGTAGTTCTTAATGACACCTGCAATCGACTTACGTCCGTATTCTGCCTCAGTAATGAGGGGGAAATACTGGTAGGTGTTGCCGAATTGCTTGTGGTCGAGATAGCCTTCTTTCTCCAATATGCGAACCATCGTGGACAGGGTATTGAAGTGCGGACGGGGCTCGTCGTAGTACTCGAGGAGTTCCTTGACGAACATCGGACCGTGCTGCCAATACAGATCCATGATTTCCTTTTCTTTATTTGTAAGCTTCTTCATTGTCGTAAAAATGCTTTTAGTTTTCAATCAATTATCGCGTCGTTATCAATATCCGTGTGCAAAGTAACTAAAAGTTTTCGTTATATACAACTAAAAGCCATAGTTTTTAAACTAAATTAAGTAGTTTGCTTGAGATTTAACAAATCTTTTATTGTGCGGCAGCAAATTTTTCACTTTTCACTCTTCACTTTTCACTTCTTTTTGTACCTTTGCAGCGTTATTCACAAAAACAGACATGATGAGACAGAAGATTGTCACTTTCGGAGAGTTGTTGCTCCGATTCTCAAAGCCCGGTCACCTGAGACTGACGCAGGGCGATATGTTTACCAGCAAGTATGGTGGCAGCGAGGCCAATGTGGCTGTATCGCTGGCATCACAGGGCGAGGATGTGACGTATATCACCCGCCTGCCAGACACGCCTGTAGGACATGCCGGGGCGATGAACCTGGCGCAGTTGGGTGTGAACACCAAGCATGTGCTCTATGGCGGACAGCGTATCGGCACCTATTATTTCGAGCCGCCAGCAGGTATGCGTGCTGCGAAGGTGATCTATGACCGCTCAGGCTCTGCCTATTACGACCTGAAGCCGGGCATGATTCCCTGGCGGGAGATTCTGAAAGACTGCACCTTCTTCTGCGTATCGGGCATTACGGCTGCCATCTCGCAGCAGGCTGCCGATGCCACGTTTGAGGCCTTGGATATTGCCGACGAACTGGGCGTGACCGTCTGTTTCGACATCAACTATCGCAAGAACCTGTGGCAATACGAGGGTGCCACGCCTCGCGAGACGCTGAGCAAGATGCTTTCCCGCTGTGACATGATGTTTGGCGATGCCATCGAGTTCGACTGGCTCTCGCAGCATCCGCAGCCCCCGTTCACGGCTGTCGACTCGAACTTCGAGATGCAGATGAAGGAGTATGGCGAGTGGTTCGACGAACTGCACGCGCAGTATCCGCGTCTGAAGCACTGGATGATGGGTATGAGGAACATCGTATCGTCGAATCATCATACGCTGACAGCCCTGCTATGGACAGAAGGCAGGCTGTTGCAGGCGCCCATCATGGATATCCCCGATGTGGTGGATCCCGTAGGCGTAGGCGATGCATTCATGGGTGGCTGGCTGCACGCTGTCAGTCTCTTCCCCGATGACAAGCAGAAGCAGCTGAACTACTCACTCGCTGCTGCGGCCCTGAAGAATACGATTCCCGGTGACTTCAACCTCTCGACGGAAGAGGAGATCCTCGATGTGCTGGAAGGCCGTCATAACGCCTCGACGCTCTATAAGACAATAGAATAGGAAGATGACGAGCAGGTTCCTACAGATTGTATGCGGTTTCGCGATGCTCCTTCTGGTGGGTTGCGAGAAGGAGGAGGATGCCATCTCCTTTTCGACCCCAGGGACAGCGGAACTCTATTCTGTGACGAACCAGACGACTGAGATCAGATTCAGGTCGGAAGATAGCTGGAAGGCCACCTGTACGGCCAACTGGCTGACCTTCTCGCCTAAGAGCGGTAAGGCTGGTGAGAATGTCATCACACTTGCCACTACGTCGACAAACCGAACGAAGAGGCCCCGCACGGCGGTCATGACCATCGAGGCAAGGGGAAAGACGAAGACCATTAACATCAAGCAGCGCGACGAGTATGCCTATTTCGACATCGACGAGTGGTTGATAGACGAGGGCGGCGCAGGCAGGGCCTTGTCGTTCCGCACAAACTTAACAGAGAATGACTTGTTGCTGATGGCTACGGAAGGCCTGGAAGATTGGGTCAAGCTGGATCCCGTTTATAATGCCCGTACCAGAGTGGAATATGAAGGGTCTACAAAGATGCTCTATGTGGGGAGAAATGACACTCCTTATCCAAGAGAAGGGGCATTCTTCCTGGTGATGAAGGATGATAAGGGCAATTATATGGGGCTTGATACGCTTTGGTTGTATCAGAAACCGTATTATAGTTCCATATCGGCTGACTTTTCACAGGACGGGAAGGTGAAGCTGCTGAACGAGGCGACGGAAGGTAAGGGAATCCCCTTCGTGCTGATGGGCGACGGATTCATAGATGAGGATATTAACAGCGGCTATTATGATGAAGTCATGAATCAGGCGATGGAGAACCTCTTCAGCGAGGAGCCTGTCAAGTCGTTACGGAGCTATTTCAACGTATGGCAGGTGACAGCCGTATCACGTCGTAATCAGTTTAATGGCGGTAATGAGACTGCATTCGGAGCAGTGCCCAGTCATCAGACAACGGGTATTGACGTAAATGCCGATGCGGTGATGAAATATGTGAAGAAGGTGGAGGGTATCGATTCCATCCATACGTTGGCAGTGGTGATCCTGAATACCAATCAGCATAAAGGCGTGACCTATATGATGAGAGATGACAAGAAAACGGACTACGAATATTCCATTGCCCTTTGTCCTGTGATCGAAAATCTGACGAGTGAGACCTTCCGTCAGGTGCTGACCCACGAGGCCATCGGACATGGCTTTGCGAAGCTGGCCGATGAATATGTGCGCTCTACAGAGGGTTCCGCCACAGAGCAGGACATCAAGGAACTGAAGGAACTGCACGAGAAATGGTCGTGGTTTATGAACGTTGACTCGGAAAAGGACTCGACGAAGGTTATCTGGAGTAGGTTCATTTACGACAGTGAGTTCGCCAACGAGAAGATCGGCACGTACGAGGGTGGCTATACATTCTTCAAAGGCGTCTACCGTCCTTCGGAGAACAGTATGATGAACCAGGACGATGCGCCCTTCAATGCACCCAGCAGACAGACTATATATAATAAGGTGATGAAACTGGGGCTTGGCAAGACACCCACCTATGAGGAGTTTGTGGCATTTGACAAGCAACATAAGCCTACGAAGTGGAGCTATAAGGTGAGGACGCGACAGATAGGATGGGATGAACCCTGGTTCCCCGCTCCGCCAAGAATCATAAAAATTACACAGTAGGAACCGACCCTACTGTGTAATTTTTCGATTGAGATGTATCTTATTTCTTGAGGTCCGGATTGACGAAGCGCTTCGGCTTCTCAATGGTCTTTGCGCTGTCGGCATCGATGCCACGGGTGCGTGCCCAGTAGTAGTCATCGTACCAGGAGTCATAACCCCAGCGATAGTCATCCCAGTAAGTGTACGGGTGGCTGACATTGTAGAGATCGAAGTCCACAGGACGGCCACTGTCGTAGAGCGTTCCCGTGAAGCGGCTGGAGTTCAGACGATAGTCAGCAATCTCGATGTAGCTGTCTTCCTCGATGAAGTAGACGCGGATCACACCGTTCTTAACCGTCCAGTCGATGTGGTTGGCCACATAGTCCCAAGGAGCGTTGCTATAGTAGTCCACCCAGTAGCCTGAGCCGCTAGAGTAGGTGTACGGATCTCTCAGGAAGGTAATCTCTGTATAGGTGGCATCGTAGGTGTAGTTGCCCCAGGAGGTGGAAATATACATATTTCCTTTCCATGTACCCTCAAGGGTGTTTGCGATATATTCATCCTCGCAGGAGGTGAAGGTCATCATTGCCATCATCGCCATCATCAGCATTGTAAACATCTTCTTCATAACTGTACCCTTTCTTATCTTTAAGTTCGACATTCTTTTTTTATTTTCACACTGCAAAGGTACGACCTTTTCAGGAAGAAAACAAAGGGAAACCCCGAAATATCGAGCGGGATTTCCCTAAATGTGTGTAGGGGTTCTTTCTTCCCCTAAGAATGATTACTTCAGCAGATTCATCGTATCGGTGGCAATCATCAGCTCCTCGTCGGTGGGAATGACGACGACCTTCACCTTAGAGTCATCGGCAGAGATAATGGCTTCCTCGCCACGGGTCTTGTTCTTCTCCTCGTCGAACTTGATGCCCAGGAACTCCATGTCCTTGCAGACCTCAGCACGCATAGAGGTCTGGTTCTCACCAACACCAGCGGTGAAGACGACGACATCGAGCCCACCCATAGCAGCAGCGTAGGCGCCGATATATTTCTTGATACGATAGAAGTACATGTCCTGAGCCAGCTTTGCACGGGGATCGCCAGCCTTGGCAGCACTTTCCACGTCGCGCATATCGGAAGAACCGCCAGTAAGACCAGCCACACCGCTCTTCTTATTAAGCAGATTGCTCATACCGTCAGCATCGAGACCGAGTTTCTTCTCGATGAAGGTCACGGCACCACCGTCGATATCACCGGCACGGGTACCCATGACGAGACCCTCCAATGGAGTGAGACCCATAGAGGTGTCGATACACTTGCCATCGACGACGGCTGCGATAGAACCACCGTTTCCAACATGACAAGTTACCATCTTCGTGCCTTCTGCTGGGATGCCTAGGAACTCGCAGGCACGGGCAGAGACGTAGCGATGAGAGGTGCCATGGAAACCATAGCGACGGATGCCGTACTTCTCATACAGTTCGTAGGGAATGGCATACATAAAGGCCTTGGGAGGCATGGTCTGGTGGAAAGCGGTATCAAAGACGCCTACCTGAGGCAGGCCGGGCATCAGCTCCTTCACAGCATTCACGCCCTTCAGGTTGGCGGGGTTGTGAAGCGGAGCGAGGTCTGAGCACTCTTCGAAGGCTTTCAGCACCTCGTCAGTAAGAATCACACTCTTGTTGAACTTCTCACCACCATGTACCATCCGATGACCCACAGCGTTGATCTCATCGAGACTCTTGATGACCCCAATCTCAGGATCAGTGAGCAACGAGAAGATGAACTTCACGCCTTCGGTATGCTCGGGGATGTCGTGCATGATCTGTTTCTTCTCGCCATTGGCCAGCTTCACCTTTACAAAGGCACCGTCCAAACCCACACGCTCAGCACCACCACTGGTCATTACACTCTTATCGTCCATATTGTACAAGGCGTACTTGATAGACGATGAACCGCAATTCAAAACTAATATCTTCATAGTTTTACCTTTTTACTTTTTTACCTTTTTACTTTTTGGCGTCCATTGCCTGGCAGGCGGTGATGGCGATCATATAGTAGATGTCGTCGATGGAGCAGCCACGAGAGAGATCGTTCACGGGACGGGCGATACCCTGGAGCACTGGACCGATAGCAATGGCGTCGCCTAAGCGCTGCACCATCTTATAACCGATGTTTCCTACCTCGAGGTTGGGGAACACAAGCACATTGGCCTTACCAGCGATATCAGAACCAGGAGCCTTCTTTGCACCCACACTTGGAACGAGGGCAGCGTCAGCCTGCAACTCACCGTCGATCTTCAGGTCGGGAGCCATCTCCTTGGCCAGACGTGTTGCCTCAATCACCTTGTCGCAGACCTCATGCTTGGCAGAACCCTTCGTTGAGAAGCTCAGCATAGCCACGCGAGGATCCTTGAAACCAGCTACAGCCTTCGCCATCTGAGCCGTGCAGACAGCAATCTGTGAGAGCTGATTGGCATCGGGCATCGGGGTCACAGCAACGTCGGCAACCACGAGCACGCCGTCCTCACCATACTGCTTCTGCTTGGAAATCAGCAGCAGACCACCACTCACACAGGTGATGCCAGGCTGACACTTGATGATCTGCAAAGCAGGACGCAGTGTGTCACCAGTGGTGGAGAGCGCACCGGAAATCTGTCCGTCGGCACCCTCGGTCTTGATAATCATACAACCTAAGTAGAGCGGGTTCTTAATCAGCTTGCGGGCTTCTTCAATCGTCATGCCCTTGCTCTTGCGAATCTCTGCCAGTTTCTCTGCCAGTTCCTCGCTTTTCTCATAGTTCTCGGGGTCAATAAGGGTGGCCTTGCCAATGTTGGTGAGCCCCTTCTCCTTTGCGAGGGCCTCCACTTTGGCGGGGTTACCAATCAGAATGATGTCGGCGATGTCATCGCCTAATGCCTTATCGGCTGCACAAAGTGTACGCTCCTCTTCTGCTTCCGGGAGCACGATGCGCTGCTTGTTACTCTTGGCACGCGCAACAATTTGACTTAATAGATCCATAATTTGTTTTTATTATTAAAGATGTAAAACATTTGTTTTCTAAGATAGTTCTGCTGTGAGGATACTTTCCAGTTCCTCTGCGGAGAGGCGCAGGCGGAACCTGCCTTTGATAGCGACGGAGATGCTGCCAGTCTCCTCAGACACCACAATGGCAAGGGCGTCAGACTCCTGCGAGATACCCATGGCAGCTCGGTGACGCAGACCCAGCTCCTTGGGGATGCTCAGGTCGTGACTCACGGGCAGGATACATCCTGCGGCCTTGATGCGCTTGTCGGCAATCACCACAGCACCATCGTGTAACGGTGAGTTCTTGAAGAAGATATTCTCGAGAAGCCGCTGGTTGATGTTGGCATCTATCGTATCGCCTGTAGCCACAATGTCATCAAGCGTAGTGGTCCGTTCTAGAACGATCAGCGCACCCACCTTCTGACGGCTCATGTTGATGGAGGCCATCACTAAGGGCATGATCATCTGTTTCACCTCCTTGCTGTCTTTGTCCTTCTGCTTCGACGAGGTGAATAAGCGTTTCAGCGTCCGC
>JAEEGG010021175.1_pt1 | contig 12933 bp, 13 predicted proteins | sample 9134161 | NCBI WGS metagenome assembly JAEEGG01 (sample SAMN16246543, study PRJNA631951) | gut metagenome | biome: gut microbiome; feature: rumen; material: CR-attached | host: Bos | place: Iran: Karaj | collected 2018-10
GAAGATAGTAAACATCATAAGAAAACTCGAAGATTCCGGCGAGATCGTAATCTCGCGTGGCGGAGGAGACGAAATAGTTGTCTAATATCGTTAAGGCAAACTTCATACAGTTTTCTGCCGAGAACACAAAAGTTATCGACACCAACAGCCTTGTAGCCAAACGGCTAGAAGGCTTTTCGGGTGTTTTACGGGAAAGTCTCGATGAGGACAACATAAGCTTAAACAACGGTGAATCAAGTACTGCCGATATGGACCCTCTGGCAATGGCGGAACTGCTTGCAGACAGAGACGAAAACGGAGAACCCATCGACGAGGAATATGAAGTCGAAGGTGAATCGATAGACGAAGCGGCCGTTCCCGGGGAGACCGCGGAAGATATATCCAAGATGAAAGAAGAAGCCCTTGCCGAGATAGAAAGAGTCAAAGAATCCGCAAGAGCGGAAGTTGATGAATTAAGAGAAAGAGCAAGGCAGGAAGGCTACTCGGAAGGATACTTCGAAGGCACAAAAAAGGCCGAAGAAGAAGCCACCGCGAAGTTCGCCGAGATCGAAGCGAAAAAAGTCGAACTTGATGAAGAGTACAAAAAACTCATAGACGATCTTGAACCCAGGATAGTCGAAGCCATTACCGATGTTTACAAAAGTGTTTTCGGTGATTCTTTCTACTCAAAGAAAGATGTCATGAAAAACCTTATTCTTGCCGCACTTTTTGATGCCGATTCGAACGAAGAAGTTACGATAAGAGTAAGCCCCGTAGATTTTGAAACGGTTGATTCGTTAAAAGACGAGTTAAAAGAAAGAGCGGCCATAAAGGGAGAACTTACGGTGGTTTCCGACGAAAGACTCACCGCTACCGAAGCAAAAGTAGAGACTCCTTTCGGAATCATGGACTGTTCGATAGATACCGAAGTTGAAGAACTTACAAAAACACTTCGGGCGCTTTCTTACGGAGGCAGATAATGATGCTTTCCGCAGATCTCGATTTATCAAAATATTCGGAAATAAAAGGAAAACCTTTTTATAAATCCCAGGGCAAGATAGCCAATGCCGTCGGTCTTACGATCGAAAGCTACGGCCCGGACTGCAAACTTGCAGACATGTGCACGATCTATTCAAAAGACGGATCCCGCGCTCTGGCAACGGCGGAAGTTGTAGGCTTTAAAGACGGGAAAGTGCTCCTTATGCCTTACGGAAAGGTTGACGGTATCGCAAACGGCTGTCTTGTGGAGAATGAGCAGCATCCATTAAGCGTGGTCGTAAGCGAAGACCTTTTGGGACTGTGTCTCGACGGGTTGGGCAATCCCCCCGAAGGAGTGAGCGTTAAAGGGATCACCTATCCGATAGAAGCACCCCCTCCGGATCCCATGTCAAGGAAGATCATCGACGAAGTGCTTACTCTCGGAGTAAGGGCCGTTGACGGGCTACTTACGGTGGGAAAAGGACAAAGAATAGGTATATTCGCAGGCTCCGGCGTCGGAAAATCGACGATCATGGGTATGTTTGCGAGAAACACAAAAGCCGATATCAACGTCATCGCTCTTATAGGCGAGCGTGGTCGAGAGGTCAGAGAATTCGTTGAGCGAGACCTGGGCGAAGAAGGTATGAAGCGTTCGGTGCTTGTCATCGCAACAAGCGACAGACCGGCTCTTGAACGTACAAAAGCCGCAAAGACCGCCACCGCAATAGCGGAATATTTCAGGGACAAAGGAAAAGATGTCCTTTTGATGATGGACTCCCTTACCCGTTTTTCAATGGCTCAAAGAGAGATCGGTCTCGCAAGCGGCGAGCCCCCCGTATCGAGAGGTTATCCTCCCAGCGTTTATGCGGAGATGCCCAAACTGCTCGAAAGAGCCGGCCGAAGCGATAAGGGCTCCATCACCGGACTTTATACCGTTTTGGTGGACGGCGACGATTTCAACGAACCCATAACCGATACGGCGCGAAGCATCCTCGATGGACACATAATGCTAAACCGCCGTCTTGCACAAAGAAACCATTACCCGGCCATAGACGTACTCATGAGCATCTCAAGATGTATGTCGCAGATAGTTGACAAAGAACACAAAACTCTGGCCGGAAAGATAAAGAACATAATGGCAACATATGCCGAAGCGGAAGACCTTATAAATATCGGCGCCTACAGAGAGGGAAGCAATCCCGATATCGATGACGCCATAGCAAAGATACGATCCGTAAATGAGTTTTTAAGGCAGGAGACCGACGAGAAAGTTTCGTTTGAAGAGACACTTGCCGGAATGAGAGCCATATTTGCCGGTGATTCGGATGCGGATTCGGAAACGGATAGATAATGGCAAGGTTTGTATTCAGACTTCAAAGCGTTCTTAATATCAAATTAAGGCTCGAGGAGCAGCAGAAGCTTGATTTTGCGGCCGCCAGAAGGCGACTGGACGATGAAGAACTTAAGCTGGCGGGGCTGTTCGACCGTCTTTCTTTCTATGAAGACGAAGGAAGACGACTACGGGACTGCAATCTTATACTTCAGGATATTTTGGACAATGAAGAATCAATAGTCAGGATAAAAGAATACATTGTCGACCAGCAGAAAGCGGTAAAGAAAGCCGAAGAGGCTCTTGAGGTCGAACGGCTTAAACTGGTGGAAGCGATCAAAGAGCGCAAAATGTACGAAAGACTCAGAGAGAAAGCTTTCGAAGAATTCATGGCCGAAGAAAACCATAAAGAAGGCGTCGAGAATGACGAGCACAACAGCTTTGTTTATTCAAGAAGACAGCTTGAAGCAACCGGCGCAAACAGATAAGAGGACCAAACATGGCAGCAAACGACAATCCCGCGGCAGCGGAAAAGAAAAAAATAAAAGAAGAGCGTAAAAAACTCAAAGCCGACGAGAAGAAACAAAAACAGGAAATAAAGAAGCGTGCCAAAGAGATATCAAAGCGCGAAGCCGAGATAGAAGACGAAGAAGATTCCGGCGGCGGCGTTTCCTCCTTTTTTGTTACCATAGTCATAATCTTCATATGGCTTGCCATACTGTGCCTTCTTATCAAACTTGACGTGGGCGGTTTCGGATCGGATATCCTTACTCCTTTGTTAAAGGACGTTCCGGTCATCAACAAGATACTTCCCAATTCCGGCGACACCGAAGTTCCGGAAGAAAGTGCCATCGGCGGTTACACCAGTCTAAAGGAAGCAGTTGATTATATCAAGGTTCTGGAACTTGAACTTGAGCATGCACAGGAAGTTAACAGTTACGATTCTTCGGAGCTTGAGGATCTGAAAAAGGAAGTTGCGAGACTTAAGGAATTTGAGAACATGCAGATCGAGTTCCAGCGCATTAAGGAACAGTTCTACGAAGAAGTGGTTTATTCCGACAAAGGCCCCGGTCCCGAGGAATATCAAAAGTACTATCAGGAGATGGATCCGGCTACGGCGGAAGCTTTGTACAAACAGGTAATAAGACAGCTTGAAGAGGACGAGGAAGTAAAAAATTACGCTGCGGCATATGCGGCAATGAAGCCCAAAGAAGCTGCTGCGATTTTTGAAGCAATGACCGACGATCTTCAGCTTGCGGCAAGGATTCTTTGGGTAATGGATTCTGACACCAGAGGAAAAATACTCGGTGTTATGGATAAAACTGTTGCCGCAAAATTAACAAAAATTATGGACCCCGAGGGTTAAGAATAGTATCGGCTCGGCCGATAAAATATATAGTGAGGGGTCAACGAACCTTCACGAGCGCATATCGTAAGCGATATGCACCGCACCGAGCACGGTGGTGCATCGGTAAGTACATTGAAAACTGAAGAGAGGAGGAACAAAATGACCAGTAACCAGGTTATGAATACTCAGGACAGCGCGACAGCGATGCTTGCGTATTCGCAGAAGTCTTCCGTAAAGGTTGAAAAAGCCGACTTTTCAAGCTTCATGAATTCTTCAAAGGATGTTACGAATGCCAAACCCGAAAAACTTTCCGATGAAAGCAATAAGGCAGGCACACGTAAACCCGAGAAAGTCAACGAAGCGGTCAAAGATTCGGTTAAGCCGGCGGAGGACACAAAAGACACGACCGAAGTCACGGACGTAAAGAACTTCGAAGAAAGACCTGTCGAAGAAACGGATGTGGACACCTTAAAAGAGGCTATTGCATCGGTTACCTTGAAGATCGAAGAAGAGCTTGACGTGACAGAGGAAGAGATTACAGAGGCACTTACAAATCTCGGTCTTACCCAGACGGCATTGCTTATCCCGGAGATTATCCCCGAGGTAGCGATTGAACTTTCCGATGCCGACGGAGCTATAAGTTTGGTAACGAACGCAGAACTCTATGAAGCGATAGGAGAGATCACAAAGACGGTCGAAGAGATACTTCCCAACCTTGAAGAAGATCTTGATATCGATCCCGAAGTTTTCGAAGCGGTACTTAAGGAAGCATCCGTAATACCCGCAGAGGAGACTCTCATCGACACAGAACTTCCGGTTAAAGAAGAAACCGAAACTCCAGTAATTGAGAACAATGTAAGAAGTTTCGAAATCAGACCCGAAAGCAAAGAAGTTAAGAACGAAGAAGTTCCCGCAAACGAGGAGCCTACGGTAGAACTTAACATTGCAAAAACGCCGATCGCAAACGGTGAGAACTTAAGCGAACAGAGTTCAAACGAAAATCTTTCGCAGACAGTCAAAACCGAAACAACGGTACCCGCAAACGACGAGCACGAGGTAAAAGATCCGATCGTAACATTTACACAGAATCTTATCGACAAGACAAGAGAAGCGTTAAATGCGAAAGAGGTCACAACGGTATACACCGAAGTCGAGACAAAAGCGATCATCGATCAGATAACCGAAAGCATCAGAGTTGAGGCGACACCCGAGACGACAGAGATCAGCTTAAGACTTCACCCCGAATCACTTGGCAACGTAAGCGTAAGGATTTCGGCAAATCACGAAGGAGCGATGACGGCACAGTTCATAGCTCAGAACGAATCGGTGAAGGCGATCATCGAAAGCCAGGCATTGGTGTTAAGAGAAACACTCGAAGCCAAAGGCGTTACGGTGGAAGCGGTCGAAGTTATGGTAGGCAGCCACGAATTTGAAAGAAATCTCTCCGACAGCGAAAGAAGAAACGAAGAACAGCAGACAAGATCGAGAGCGGTTCGAAGACTTAATCTTGACGCAGAGGACGAGACGGAACTTGAAGATGAAGACATCTTAAGACAAGACATTATGAGACAGAACGGAAACACCATAGACTACACGGTTTAGGAACTAAGAACGGAGGAACAACATGGCAAACAATATTTCAGCACTGGTTAAAGACGGTGAGATCCAAAAATCAACGGCGTCTTCCATTTCACTTTCTTCCGAGAAAGCAAACAGTTCTTCAAACCTCGACAAAGATGCATTCTTACAGCTCCTGGTAGCTCAGATGAAATATCAGGATCCGTTGGAACCCACCGACAACACCGAATACATTTCACAGCTCGCGACATTCTCACAGCTTGAAGAGATGCAAAACCTTTCGGCAACGATGAGTTTCCAAAGAGCAGGCACATTGGTAGGTCAGGAAGTTATCTGTAAGGTGACCAATTCTCAAACCGGTAATACCGAATATGCTCAGGGCATCGTCGATTATGTGGTTTACGAAGGCAACAAAGCCTACATTTCCATCGATGAAGAACTTTACTCGGTAGACGATGTTTACCAGGTCATCGACGCGGAATACTCGCAGGCTTACAATCTCGGTAAGAAATTTGTAACCGCACTTGCTTCACTTCCGGATTTAAGAGATCCGACTCTTGATTATGAAGAGGCGATCGGCTCGTTAAGACAGACCTACGACGAGATGAATGCTTATCAAAAAGGTTTCATTTCCGAAGATGCGATCAACTTACTCAAATCTTACGAGGACAGAGTTCACGAACTTAAACTCGCAGCCGAAGCAACAACACCCGCAGCCGATCACGAATCGGGTCCGGATGCATAAAGAAAGGAGATCGACATGGATGTACAAAAGAACGGTTTTCTTTCGATAGAACAGGTTAAAGATACTTACCTGAATTCAAAAGTATCGGGCAAATCAAAAGCACCTGAAGTCAGTTTTAATGACATATTAAAACAAAAGTCGCAGATAATGATCCCGAGACAGGATCTTCGGTTTTCCAAACATGCAGCAGGTAGACTCGAAGAAAGAAACATAGCATTATCCGACGAACAGATGGTTCGCTTAAACGATGCCGCAAGAAAAGCTTCTGAGAAAGGAATCAAAGAATCTTTGGTGATTGTTGATTCGCTTGCTTTCATAGTAAACGTTCCCAACAACACAGTAGTAACCGCATTGGATAGGACGGATTCCGAAGACAATGTATTCACCAATATAGACGGAGCAGTAATAGTATAGCCGGACCTTTTGGAGGCTAAGACTTCCGACTGACAGAAGAAGTCAAAATTTACTGCATATTTTCAGGAGGTCATTCATTATGATGAGATCAATGTACTCTGGCGTGTCCGGACTTAAAACACACCAGACAAAGATGGATGTTATCGGTAACAACATCGCAAACGTTAACACTGTTGCTTACAAGTCAAGTTCCATCACCTTCAGTGAATTGATGTATCAGACAACTCAGAAATCCAGCGGACCCAACGATCTTACGGGTACCGGCGGTACCAATGCCAGACAGATAGGTCTCGGTGTTCAGTCCGCAGCCATCAATACAGCCATTTCTTCACAGGGTGCTACCCAGACAACAGGTAACCCCTTCGATATCTGTATCACGGGACAGTCATTTTTTATAGTTTCAGACGGTAACGATAATTACTTCACACGTGCGGGCGCCTTCACGGTTGATGCGGTCGGTAACCTTGTTATGACAAGTAACGGTTACAACGTAATGGGCTGGGGCGTTGATGACACCACCGGAACCATCAGAAAAGATACCGTAGAGCCTTTAAGAATCATGAGCGCGGAAAAACTTGTCTGCGAACCCGAAGCAACAGAGAAATCTTATGTTTCAGGTATCATGGATAAGAACGATGAAGACGCAGCTACAGAAGCGGGACGTGCTTTATCACTCAGTTTCTATGATAACCTCGGTTATTCCTATACAGCTAAATTCTCCGTGCATTCAACACTTGATGACGGTGTTTACTATGTACAGCTTGACGATGTTCTTTCAAAGGGAACAGACGGAAAGATGCACTCCATCACAGAGCAGTATCCCGGAACGGTTCTCAGCGATATCGTTAACATCGGAACTACTTTCGAAGCAAACGTAAGCGTTGCAAAGAGTATGCTTCCCACTGCAAGCGTTCCTTCGGTAGGAACGATAAGATATGTCTCGGACGCAACCACAGATCCCGTAACCATGACCGACTGGGCGCTTCCCACAACGACGGCAGCTCCCGTTACCGTTAACATGAAGGAAGACGGAACCACAATCGATTCCGTTACATGGGATTTTACGGGCGGAATGGATGCCACCATGCAGAAGCAGTTAAAGGACATTTACGGATTTTCGGATGCCGATCTTGCTTCTCTTAAGAAGGTCACCATCAATTATGCCGACGGAACACTTACCATCGACAGAAAAGAAGTTAAAGGTTCAAAACTTACATACGATACCAACAACGGTTATTTCAGAGATATCGACGGCGAAAAATTCATCACAATGGATTTTACAACAACTCTTCCCGACGGAACTCCCATGGAAAAGTTCTCCGATATCGAGATGGACTGGTCGGCATCGAACATGTACAACAACTCCGGCACTTCCACCATCACTGCAGTAAGCGGTGACACAAAGGGACTTGGAACAGGTAGAAGACTCGGTAACATGAGCGGTATCACCGTTCAGACAAACGGTATGATCTATGCTTCATACGATAACGGTATGACCCAGCTTCTCGGACAGATCGCGGTTGCTGAATTTGCAAATGCGGCAGGTCTTGAAAAGGCAGGCGAAAACCTTTACTCCGCAAGTCTTAACTCCGGCGAGTTTGACGGTGTCGGCGTTGATATCACCGCTTCGGGCGGATACATGACAACGGGCGTTTTGGAAATGAGTAACGTAGACCTCTCCGCAGAGTTTACCGAAATGATCACCACACAGCGTGGTTTCCAGGCAAACAGCCGTATCATCACCGTATCCGATACGATGCTTGAAGAACTTGTAAACCTTAAGAGATAATTATTAAGTTAAACCCACTGCCCGTAAGGGCGGTGGGTTAAAGACGTTTTAAACAAAAGCTTTACCTGAGTGGGGGACCTGTGTCCTCTGCTCGTTTTGGCGTTTATCACAGGGTTACAAAACAGGTGTTTCTAATAATCTGTTTCAGGAGGTAAGGTATGATAGAGGTTACGAAGCTAAATGGGGTAAAAGTGGACATAAACGAACGCTTTATCGAGATAATCGAAGAGACCCCGGATACGGTCATAACAATGACCACAGGGCGCAAATTAATTGTAAAAGAAAGTAGACAAGAACTGAGAAATCTTGTAAAATCGTATAGAAAGGAATTTTATGCGAATTAAGCGTAAAGTTCAGGGGTGAGTATAAGTGGATTTAGCTTCCATTTTAGGCTTAGTGCTGTGTTTTGGCTTAATTATATATGGTATTATCAACGGTGAAAGCGGAATTGACTTTTCAGCAATTTCGAACTTTATCGACCTTTCATCCGTATACATTACCATCGGTGGTTCCATCAGTTGTATGATGGCTTCTTACGAGCTCAAGGAATTTCTCTCAAATTTGAAGTCCTTTGCTCTCATTTTCAAATCGCCCAAGGTTAATACACAGGAAATAATTCAAAAAATCATAGATCTTTCTAACGTTGCGCGTAAGGAAGGTCTTTTATCCCTTGAAGAAGCAGCCGGAGATCTCGACGACGAGTTTCTTAAGAAGGGCATTTTGCTTATCGTTGACGGAACCGATCCCGAACTTGTAAGAGCTATCATGGAGACGGAGCTTGCCAGTGTTGAGGGTCGTCACAATAAAGTTGTATCTTTCTATGAACGTTTTGCAGCCATGGGTCCTGCCTGGGGTATGATCGGTACCCTGATAGGACTCGTTAACATGCTCTACAACATGGAAGATTCGTCAAAGATCGGTCCCTCCATGGCGGTTGCCCTGTTAACAACATTGTACGGTTCAATGATCGCTAACTGGCTCTGCCTTCCCGCGTCGTTCAAAATGAAGAACTTCAACGCGGAAGAAATGATGGTCAAGGAAATAATGATCGAAGGACTTTTGTCAATTCAGGCAGGTGAGAACCCGAGAGTTATTGAGGAAAAGCTTAAATCATTCCTTTCTCCGGTTCAGCGTAAAGCTACAGCCGGCACTGATGACGGAGGAGAGGAATAAATGGCACGTAAGAAGAAAGAGCCCGACGGCGGTCCCGGCCAGCCCTGGCTCAATACCTTCGCCGATCTGATGAACCTTCTTCTTTGCTTCTTCGTATTGCTGTTTGCTTCATCCAGTGTGGATGAAAAGAAATTTGATGAGATAGCAGCCTCGTTCACAAGTACTTTCAGTATATTCCAGGCGGGAAGTACCGCGATAGGCGACGGCATACTTATCAGTAACGGAGTAAGCCAGCTCAACGAACTTGATAAATACATCAATTCAACGGGTGCCATGGCTGAGAACGATCTGGATGCGGATCAGTTCGATTCCGAGCAAAACGAAGCAGAAAAAGAACTTTCCGACAGTTTGGAAGAGATCGAGAAAGCCAAGCTTGAAAGAAGCGAACAGCTGGCAGAACAGATCGAAGAAGCGTTAAGCGAAAACAACATAGCGGATAAGGTTGAGATAGATTTCAACAGTCAGTATGTTCAGCTCTCGTTAAAAGGCGCGATCCTGTTCAACCCCGGTTCAGCCGACATTGCGGATTCCATCGTACCCACGCTTAAGAAAGTGGGAATGATACTTGAAAAGTACGCACGCTACGAGATAGAGATCGAAGGACACACCGACAACGTTCCCGAAAGATCGAAGCGTTTTGCGAACAACGACGAATTATCAAGCGCCCGTGCGCTTTCGGTATTCTATTTCTTTAAAGAGAATACCAATCTCGATCCTGCGATGATGAAACACACCGGACGCGGTGAGTATATGCCCATAGCGGACAACTCAACGAGCGAAGGCCGTGACAGAAACCGTCGCGTCGAGATAAAGATCTATCACGAACTCAGTAACTATTAAACAGGAGCAGTGAATTCTTATGAAGAAGAATTTGATCTCGGTATTGATACTGGCACTTCTGGTAGTTAACCTTGTGCTCACATCCATCATGATGTTCTCGACCATGAGCTCGGTCAAGAAGACATCGGCACTCGTTACCAGCATTGCAAGTGTACTTAATATTGAACTCGGCGGTGAATCGGAAGTTGCGGGCGAGACGGAAATCAAACTGAGCGATCTTGAGCCCCATGACATACCCGATGACCTTACAATACCGCTTAAGAAGGGCGAAGACGGAAAGGATCACTATTGCATCGTTGCCGTTTCACTCATGCTTAACAAGACTCATCCCGATTACGAAACCTACGGTGCAAACATAGCATCTCAGGACAGCCTTATAAAGAGCATTATCATCGAAGTCATCGGCAGTCATACACTTGAAGAAGTAAAGGACAATTCCGAGGCATTGCGCAATGAGATACTTGTCAAACTTCAGGAAGCTTACGACTCGGACTTCATCTACAAAGTTGCTTTCAGCAACATAATGTATCAATAAGGCAACACCTTAAAGCGGTCACAAAAGTACCGGTGCCGCGTCCGTTTTCTTTATACAGCGGATCTAAATAAATGGGACAGGGGAGGTGAGCTTCGTGGGCGAGGTTTTGTCTCAAAATGAAATAGACAGCCTGCTGGCAGCGCTAAGCACCGGTGAGCTGGACGTAGACGAAATGCAGGACAAAGGCGAACGCCAAGTCAAGAATTACGACTTTAAACGACCGGCGAAGTTCTCCAAAGAGCACCTGCGTACGCTCGAGATCATATACGAGCATTACGGAAGATTACTTGCAACGAATCTTCCCGTTTACTTAAGAAAAAACATAACGGTCAGTGTTGCGAGTTCCGAAACCGTAACATTTTCGGAGTTCACGAACGCACTGTCAAACCCGGTAATACTGGGCGTAATAAATTTTCAGCCGCTAAACGGAAGTATCATATTGGATCTGGCGGCAAACCTCGGGTTTGCGATGATCGACAGAATGCTCGGCGGAAAGGGAATGCCTCTTGAAAAGAACAGAGACTTTTCCGAGATAGAGATGACGATCATTGAAAAACTGATGATCGTATCGATGCAGCTTATGCGAGAGCCGTGGAAAAACGTACTGGAGATAAATCCGGTGCTCGAGCGTATCGAGACCAATCCTCAGTTCGCGCAGATCATAGCACCCAACGAAATGATCGCGATCGTAACGCTCAACATGAAGATTGGCGACGTTGAAGGTTTCATGAACGTGTGTCTGCCGTACTTCACGTTAGAGAGCATCATGGACAGACTCAATACAAAGTATTGGTTCTCAACGATGCAGGAGATCGGTGACGAAGATTATCAGTTACACATCGAATCCCTTATAAAGAGGGTGGACATACCTGTTAAGGTTATAATGGGAAAGAGCCAGGTATCGGTAAACGATTTTATAAATCTGCAGCCCGGAGATATCATAAGGCTCGATACGCAGCTCGACAGTGAGCTGAACATTTATGTGGGTAACATATTTAAGTTTAAAGCGTTGCCGGGTACCAGCAAAGACAAATACGCGGCACAGATTACGAAGATTATAAGGGAGGAGGAGTAAAAAATGGATGGAATGTTATCTCAGGACGAGATAAATGCGCTGTTAAGCGGCATGGATCCTTCCGATACGTCTTCCCAGCCGGCGCAAGAAACCACTTCAGCCGCTGCGGCAGCCTCCGATGTGACATTGGATGAAGTCGAAAGGGATGCGGTCGGAGAGGTAGCCAACATAAGCATGGGCTCCTCGGCGACTACTCTTTATTCGCTCGTTAACCGCAAGGTTAACATCACGACGCCCGTTGTTTCCATGGTAACGTGGGACAATGTTATCGAAGATTATGTTAAGCCCTGCGTATTCATACAGATCCATTACACCGCAGGCCTTGACGGCACCAACATCCTCGTTTTGCGAGAACACGATGTAAAGGTCATCACCGATCTTATGATGGGTGGTGACGGTACCAATACGGAAGGAGAGCTTGGGGAACTTCACTTAAGCGCGATCTCCGAGGCGATGAACCAGATGATGGGCGCTTCGGCAACATCTCTTTCCACGATGCTTGGTACGATGATCGATATCAGCCCGCCGGAGGCAAGCCTTATAGATCTTACAGAGTTTAAGACCGGCGATGATATAGCTCCGTTCCTTGGTGGAACGTTTGTAAAAGTAGCATTCTCAATGCAGATCGGAGATTTAGTCGATTCAACGATCATGCAGTTATATCCTGTAGAGTTCGCAAAAAGACTTGTCGAGAACTTCCTTGCACAGTCAGTGGGTGGCGCGGAGAGCGAGCCCGAACCCGAACCGGCACCGGCACCTCAGAGTGCACCTCAGCCGGCACCGGCACCTCAGCCTCAGATGCAGATGCAGCAGCCGACACCGGATATGATGAATATGGGAATGCCTCAAATGAACATGGGTATGCCTCAAATGGGTATGGGCATGCCGCAGATGGGCATGGGAATGCCTCAGATGGGAATGGGTATGCCGCAGATGGGAATGCCGATGCAAGGTCAAGGTGTAAACGTTGCACCCGCGCAGTTCCAGAGTTTCTCGGGCGATTACAGCCAGATGGCCGGCCACGAGAATATCGGCTTGATCATGGATGTCCCGCTTGAAGTAACGGTTGAACTCGGCCGTACCGTCAAGTCGATATCCGAAATACTGGACTTTTCACCCGGAACGATCATAGAGCTCGACAAGATAGCG
>JAEEGG010021178.1_pt1 | contig 12932 bp, 8 predicted proteins | sample 9134161 | NCBI WGS metagenome assembly JAEEGG01 (sample SAMN16246543, study PRJNA631951) | gut metagenome | biome: gut microbiome; feature: rumen; material: CR-attached | host: Bos | place: Iran: Karaj | collected 2018-10
TTATCCTCAAATGCCAATAGAGTTAGAAATTCATGGTGTTTTGGGGATAATCCCGGAAGAACCTAATCAGCGGGCAATGTTTTGTTCATGCTTCCAGTTTTGTAACCATCAATGTCCACTGTCACAAAAGTAAAGCCGATTTGATGGAATTCGGCGGAAATAGCATCCCGGATCAACGGCGCGAAAATTTTTATGATCTCATCTTTGTTGACCTCAATGCGGGCAGTCATTCCGTGTATCCTTACACGGACTTGATGAAAGCCCAGATCCAGCAGGAGCTGCTCTGCCCGTTCTACCATTTTCAATCGTGTCAGTGTTATTTTTTCACCGTAAACGAATCGGCTGGAGAGACAGGCAAAGCTTTGTTTGTTCCAGGTGGAGAGACCTTGGCGGAAGGACAGCCGGCGTATCTCTTCTTTGTTGAGACCGGCATGACGCAGGGGACTGAGTATCCCCAGCTCTTCGATAGCTTTTAAGCCGGGCCGGTAGTCGCCGTTGTCGTCACTGTTGGAACCTTCCGCGATGTGTGAGATCTTCAGCTGCTGAGAAAGCGAGCGGATCTTTTCAAAAAGTTCCCGTTTGCACAGGTAGCAGCGGTTTTTGGGATTGTCACAGAAACCGGGAATATTCAGCTCTTCGCTGTTCAGAATGATATGCCGGATTTTTTTCTCCGCGCAGAATTTCTTTGCTTCCAGGAGTTCTCTTTCGGGGAAGGAGCAGGAACGCGCGGTGAAGGCAGTCACACGATCTCCCAGGACGTTGTGCGCGCAATCCAGAAGAAAAGTGGAATCCACACCCGCGGAAAATGCTACGGCCAGGGAAGGGTATAATTTCAGATCCGTCAGCAGGGATTGGTATTTTTTCTCTGTTTCACCGGATATTTGTTCAAAAGAGGTATTCATGTAGGGTAGTGAAAAAGGTTTACGGATTTATGCCTCCAATCCCAGCAGGATGGCGATAACGGTATTGGCCTGGATGGAAGCGGCAATGCCGACCCTCGGAGAGGCCGGGGCGAGTTCAGGTGAAATGCCGGAGGTAAGATCACCGACAAGATAAAGACGCGATCCGACCTTGCGGACCCGGATGTCGTTGGATCTGCCGAAGCCGGCCAGACCGGACGCGGCAACGATGGGGATATTCGTTTTTGACAGAGCCGCAATCAGCATGGTTTTGGCATCGGCTTTGTCAAAGGCTTCGACTACGACATCACAATTCTTAAAAATTTCGGGGATATTCTCTTCTGTCAGCAAACAGTCATGGAGTTCCAGTTCGATATCGGGATTGATCCTGCGCAGATTTTCTGCCAGTGCAGAGGTTTTCTTTTGGCCGATCTGGTCGGCAAAGTAAAACTGACGATTGAGGTTGCTTTGGGAAACTACATCAAAATCCGCCGCGACAAAATGTGTAACACCGGAGCGCATCAAATGGCTGAGGACATTGGAACCCAAACCGCCTAATCCGGCAACTCCAACCTTTGCCCGTTCGAGGATGGTTTGCTGAGCGGCCGACAGATACGGGTTTACATTCATGATCAGCCGCCGCCGACTATGGAAAAAAGATCCACCGTGTCGCCGTCTTTTAGGCGCAATTCTCCCAGTGGATCTTTTTCAGTCAATATTTGTCCATTCCATTCCAAGATCAGGTTTTTTACAGAGAATTGACGCGACTGCAAAAAAGCAAGGAGACTTTCTCCGGCAGTGAATTCAGTCTCTTTCCCGTTTAGAATGACTTTAGGCATGTTTCTACGAAAAGAAAGGGGAAGGTTCCGGCTTGGACAGAACCTTTCCCTTGCAAGGGATGATCAAATCAGTTTCAGCGCGTCATCCAGCGCGGTGATGATGTCGTCTTTGTTCTCCAGACCGATGGAGAGACGGATCAATTCCGGCGGTAAACCGGCTTTGATCTGGTCTTCTTCGCTCAGCTGGGAGTGGGTCGTGCTGGCCGGATGGATGATCAGGCTCTTGGCATCGCCGACATTGGCAATGATCGTGAAGAGATCCACGTTATCCACCAGGTGCTGCGCTTCTTTGGCACCGCCTTTGATGCCGAAGACGACCATTCCGTTGGCTCCATCGGGCAGGTATTTCTGCGCCAGAGGATTGAAACCAGGATATTTCACCCAGGCGACCTTGGGATGATTTTTCAGGAATTCCGCCACCGCGAGGCCGTTCTCGCTGTGTTTGGCCGTGCGGAGCGCCAGCGATTCCAGACCTTGCAGGAAGATCCAGCACGCGTCCGGAGCCAGGGTCGGTCCCTGGTTGCGCAGTCCTACGGTGCGCAGACGCAGGGCGAAGGCGATCTCATTGCCGGGTCCCAGGTCGTGCGCGAAACGCAGTCCGTGGTAGCCGCGGTCGGGTTCGTTGTAAAGGGCGAACTTGGGATCGCTCCAGTCGAAATTGCCGGCATCTATCACCGCTCCGCCAATGGCCGTGCCGTGTCCGCCGATCCATTTGGAAAGCGAGTGGACCACGATGTTCGCGCCGTGCTCGATCGGGCGCAGCAGAGTGGGCGGGGTGAATGTGGAATCCACGATCAGCGGCAGATGATGTTTCTTCGCGATGGCGGCGTAGTTTTCGATGTCCGCGATGTCCAGCCCCGGATTGCCGACCGTCTCGATATAGATGGCGCGGGTCCTGGCGTTGATGGCCGCCTCCACAGCCGGAAAGTCATTGACCGGGGTGAAGTTGACCTTGATCCCCTGCTGGGGCAGGATGGCATCGAACTGGGTAAAAGTTCCGCCGTAGAGATTGTTCGCGGCAACGATCTCGTCTCCCTGCTTGGCAATGTTGGTGATCGTGAAGTAGATCGCCGCCGTGCCGGAGGAAAGAGCCAGAGCCGCTTTGCCGCCTTCCAGTGCCGCCAGACGTTGTTCCAGTACGTCCTCGGTCGGGTTCATCAGCCGGGCGTAAATGTTGCCGCTCTCGCGCAGAGCAAAGAGATCGGCTCCGTGCCGGGAGCTTTTGAACGCGTAAGCGGTCGTTCGGTAAACAGGGACAGCCCGCGACAGGGTCGTTGGATCGGGAACCTGTCCCGCGTGGATGGCCAGAGTTTCAATATGATAATTTTTTTGGCTCATAATTTTAATACATTACTAAATTAGTTATGATTTTATAAAGCAATCAGAGGGAAACGATTCCCACCGCTCGCGAAAGAGATTATTCAAAAAAGGAGACCTTGTCAACAATAAATCACAACTATTTTAGTAGTTTTTATAAAATAATTCAAAATAGATTGTTTGATAACATGTTAAAGGGTATATAATTTTTTATTATTCGACTCCGTCCATATTCCAAAAGACAAAAGCGAAATCAACACCATCTTCATTCTCGCGTCTGTAAATACCATAACTGCCTTTAGGAATTTTAATAAAATCTGTATCTTTATCGGGCAGATCATACGTAAATATCTTCATATCACCATTAGAAAGGATCATAGTGAGAAATTCCCAATCATCCATATTTCTTTGATTGTCCTCTTCAGGGATGATTTCCACATAATTCTCCCCATCTCCTATTCCGTTGGGTATCATAATATGGTTGTTATATTGAGTTCCAACAGCTAATGAAGCGGCATCACTGACAGTTTTGATCTTACTCATAAACACTTTCCGAACCAAAAAAGGTTCTAAATTTCTGTAATTCTATCTGTCTGAATCCTTTTTCACAAGAAAAATCAAGGGGGGATTTTTTGCTTGAATCAAGGGCGCCTGAATCGCACAATGGCGACCGGATGACGTTGTCATTTTTGGAAGTCAGAAAAATCAGTAACCATAACGATTGAAACAGGATAGAAGATGCCAAACGAATTAGATGAAGTGACGGGTCCCGTGAACAGCGCAGGACGTGATACACATGTGATAGACAAACAGATACCGGTCCGAGTGGGCTGGGGCTCGACCTTGTTCGAGGTGATGCTGTGGGTGCTGGGCATCCTGCCGGGGGTGATTTTTCTTTTTATGAAGATTTCGGCGGCGAATTACTTCAAGCAGCTGGAACAGAAGATCCAAGCCGATGCCTCTACGATCGACAACTACCTGGAACAGCGGGTCAGGATCCTTCAGAATCTGGCCAAGCTGGTGGAGAAAGCGATCGATCTGGACAAAGATGTGATGAAAGCGGTGGCGGCTTTCCGCGGCGGACGGCTGCCGGAGGGCGAGCGCAATCAGGTGGCGGCGCAGATAGACGGCGCGTTTGGACGGCTGTTCCCGCAGGTGGAAGCCTATCCCGACCTGAAGGCGCACGCGGCCATTGCCGATGCCATCCAGCAGAACAGCTACCTGCAGAAGGAGATCACCGCGGCGCGCACACTTTATAATGATACCGTGAACCAGTGGAACACGGATGTCTTCAGATGGCCCACCAAGATGATCGTGGCGGCACGGGCCGGCTATACGACACGTATCCCGTTCACGGCCTCGGCTGAGGTCAAGGAACAGGCGAAAGGTGTCTTCTTTTGATCCAGGATGTTTATGAGCCTCTGAGCCGTTACCGGGACGAGTTTCGATCGGAATTCGCCTGGCGGGCCGAGGAGAAATTCGAGGAGCTGACGCGCGCTTCCGGCATAGATGTCGAAGCGAACCGCCGTCTGATCGAAGAGATCCGGATGCTGGTGGATCATGCGGAGGAGGCCCGCGGCAAGAGGTCTTTCTTCGGCTGTTTATTCGTTCTGCTGGTGGCAGGAGCGGTGGTCGCATTTATTGCCGCTTATAATGAAATGGGGAATCCGGCTGTGCTGGTTCCGCTGGGGATCATCGGGATCATTGCCAGTCTTTTTCTGCTTTCGCCGCACAAAAAAGCCTCCCAGCTGTATAAAGAACTCAAAAAGACCATCGAGGCAAAAAAGGACGCGGCCTGGAAACAGATGGAGCCGCTGAACGCGCTCTACACCTGGGACATCCCCGTCAAACTGATCCAGGCGACGGTGCCGCGGCTGGAGTTCGACCCGTATTTTACCAATGAACGGCTCTGGTCCCTGCAACGCCAGTATGGCTGGAATGACGATTTCAACCGGGACAAGAGCATCCTCTTTGCCCAGTCGGGATTGATCAACGGCAATCCTTTTGTCTTTGGTGAGTACCGGTACATGAAGTGGGAGAACCATGTTTACAAAGGCACTAAGGAGATATCCTGGACGGAAACGGAGCGGGATTCCAAAGGAGATTATCACACAGTGACTCATCATGAAACTCTGGAAGCCACTGTGACCAAGCCGGAACCGGTCTATAAGAGCAAAAAGCTGCTCATTTACGGCAACGATGCCGCGCCGAATCTGAGTTTTTCGCGCACGCCGTCCGATCTTTCCAAAGGGGACGAGGGGCTCTTCGCGCGGCTGCGCAAAAAACACGAGATCCGCAAACTGCAAAAATTCTCACAGAATCTGGAGGATGAATCCCAGTTCACCCTGATGAGCAACCACGATTTCGAGGCGCTGTTCCATGCCGTGGACCGCGACAACGAAGTGGAATTCCGGCTGCTCTTTACCTCGCTGGCCCAGATACAGATGCTGGATCTGCTGAAGGACAAGTCCGTTGGCTACGGGGACGATTTCACCTTCCGCAAAAAGAAGAAGATCAACCTGCTCACTTCCACTCACCTGGACAAGACCTCCATCGATACCGATCCCAAGCGCTTTTACGACTGGGACTATGACCGGGCCAAGGCAAACTTTCAGGGACTGAACGAGGAGTATTTCAAGAATATCTACTTTTCCCTGGCTCCGCTGCTGGCCATCCCGCTCTATCAGCAGACCCGCACGCACGAAGAGATCTGGAAAGACGTGCTCCGCGGCCGCGAATCCTCCTTCTGGGAGCATGAGACCCTGGCCAACTATTACGGGTACGGCCAGTTCAAGCATCCGGACTGTGTGACCAAGTGCATCCTCAAGACCTCTCTCCTGAAACACCAAAACGGGGAAGGCGCGGTGGAGGTGACCGCCTACGGTTACAAAGGGCTGCATCATACAGAATATGTAGAGGTCCACGGCGGCGATGGTGCCTGGCACGATGTCCCCGTGGAATGGATCGAATACCTGCCGGTGGAGAACTCGCGCATGATGTATCTCACCGAACAGGAAAAGCCCTCCAACGCCTTGCGCACCCTGGCCCAAAACACCGGCAAAAGCACCCTGCGCCGAACTATTTTCTCCTGCCTGGGCAAAGAAGAGGAGTAGAGAACGGGGAATTCCCTATTATCAGGTTGCAATAGTGGCCAATACTCTTAACCCCTTATTTTCTACCCATCGGTCCATTCATAATGGCGATTTTGGGATTAGCGTCCTCTAATTCCCTTTAATGTCACCCCGCGCAGAATTTCCAGATTTTGTGAGCAGCTTTTCTCTTTCTTTTCTGTATATATTTTTTTAAATCATAAATTATTTTTGTTGAATGAATTAAAAGAATTAAAAATAGTTTTAAGAATATATTGACAAAATTGAGGAAAATGAACATCCTTATGAAGTAGTGTATAGTACATAGTGTCATCATGAATAAGCAAAAAGAATTAAAAGCGTTTACTCTGATCGAGTTGCTTGTTGTTATAGCAATCATCGCGATTCTGGCCGGGATGATCTTACCGGCACTTTCCAAAGCTAAAGCCAAAACTCAAGGCATTAGCTGTATGAACAATACAAAGCAAATTACTCTTGGCTGGCTGATGTATTCAAATGATAATCAGGATTATATCATGCCGAATTTTCAAGGAGGCGATACGAATCATTCTCCCAAGAGCTGGGTTGCCGGGTATATGAGCTGGGAAGCCGGCAACCGGGACAATACCAATTATATGCTGCTGATAGACAAGGCTTATGCGCAAATGGGCAATTATATTGGAACGGCAGCCAAAGCTTTTAAGTGTCCTACAGATACTTATGCGGTGCCTGGCTCAACGATTTCCGGCGGGAAACAGCGCGTGCGTTCAATGGGAATGAACGCTTTCATGAATATGGATAATACGTCGGAGGTGGATTATGGCGGGGCGCGTATCTATAAGAAAGTTTCGGATATGCACAAGGTCAAACCCACAGGCCTGTGGGTGATTGTGGACGAGCATCCGGACAGTATCAATGATCCTTGCATTTTTTCTGAGGCCACCCGGACCATGGAAAACGGTGTGGCTGTGATCCGCGGAGATAAGGGACGCAGTGTCTGGAGAGATACCCCTTCTGCGCTGCATAATGGAGCCTGTGGATTTTCTTTCGCGGATGGTCACAGCGAGATACGCAAGTGGAAGTCGACTTCGATGATCAATGACGGACGGAAAGTGCGTTTTGAAGATTTGACTGACAGCAATGGCGTTGCGATCGGTCCGGATAGACAGGATTGGGACTGGTTCGCGGAGCATTCTACGGAGGTCTATTAAGACGGAATGATTTTAAAGAGTGGTGATGCACCTTGAAAAAGGAGGGCGGTACCCCGAACGCCCGGTATTGCCAATGTGATCGGGATAAATCAAAAATATACCCTGAACAAATGAAAAAGCTGAATAAGGGTCTCGTCAGAAAAGAGACGGGATCGTTAAAAATGAGAAAGCCGTTGACTGCGCTGGCGGTCATGGCTTTTGTTAGTACCGGCGGTATCGCGCTAGCCGACTATGAGGCATCGGTATTGATGCAGGATCCTGCCGTCTATTACCGTCTGAACAGCTCCGATACCGAGAGTGAAATGAATCTGGGCTGGTTGAATGTGGGAGATCTGAGTTTTGTGAACAGCTTGACTCGCGGCGTAGCCGGTCCCGATCTGTCTGGTTTTGAGTCATCTAACAAAGCACTCTCGCTGACAGGTGGCTTTGCCCAGTTCAATCCGCTGAATACGAGTGTATCGGAAATGACGATCATGGCCTGGGTCAAAACACCGGCAACACGTAAGCAGCACCAACCCGGAATCGTGATGTCCCGTGATCCTAATGTTTCGGGAACAGCAACGGGGTTAGAGTTCAAGACCACGACCTACAGATTGGGATACCACTGGGGAGATACGGCGGTCAGTTATAATTACACCCAGGGACCTGTCGTGACGGGCAGTGCTTGGTATTTTCTGGCGGTTTCGGTGAACGCGGACAAGGCATTTTTCTATACCGGCGATGCCTCCGGGAATATAGAAACCACAGAGAACTTTGCCAGCCATACTACTTTGTCCATGGTCTCACCGTTCTATATCGGCAAGGATCCTGTCGCATCGGGTGACCGTTCTCTGACAGCTAATGACGGGGAAGCGATTGTAGATGAAGTGGTTATTTTCCTGCGCGCGCTGGATGAAACGGATCTCAGTTCCATTTACTACTCTGGGTTGGGTAAACCCTACGCGCCAACGTATGCCAGCATCAAACCTTCTGCAGAAGTGATCTATGCCGGAGGCAATGAAACTCTGACTGTTTATGGAAACGGCGGCTCCTGCCAGATCGAGTGGTATCTCAATGGTGAAAAGATCAGCGCTACAGACCGAGTTCTGACAGATCTGCAAGCGGGTGTTTATACCGCAAAGCTCACCAATTCTCTGGGAAGTGTAACCACAGACGGATTTGAAGTGCTTGCTGCATCCAAACCGGTCATTACACAGCAGCCGGCGAGTGCAACCCGTTATGAAAACGGCCAGGTAACATTCAGTGTAGAGAACACTGGCAGTACTCCCTTCTCCTACCAGTGGAAGCTGAATGGAAAGGATATTGAAGGTGCGACAGAGCAGACACTGACAATCAAAAATCTGACCGTAGAGGATTTTGGCTCTTATACGGTGGAGGTAAACAATTCCAGTGGTTCTGTTTTGAGCAGCGCAGCGGTATTGAAACAGCAGCCCGCTGAAGCAGATTCCTACGCGAGAATCGTGATGGATTATGCTCCATTAGCCTATTATCGTTTGGATGACGTTATTGATCCTAGCAGTACAGAAGGACATGAGGCTTCCGGTTTTGCGATCAACGGCACAGCTTATGATTATGCCGGCGGCAATGACGCTCTCTATCTGAATTGTCTGGGTGATAACAAGGTGAGCGGCGCCATCAAGAATGATCCTAATCAAGCCGTTCATTTCGATGGGATGGCGATGATCGAGACTCCGCTGAAGATGAACAGTCTGGCTAACAGCGGATTCACCGTAATGGGATGGGTCAAACGCAGTCTCAATTATGGCGGCTACACGGAAACCGCGGGATACATGGGCCAGAACAGCCTCTTTGTCCTGGGCGATGCCAGCGGCAACAGAATAGAAGCTTTGCTGCGCGATTTAGGTAATGGTTCAGTAGATAGTCTTTATACGACTTGGCCTTTCGCGGACAATACATGGGGATTTCTGGCCTGCGTTTATAATGGAGAGCAAATGGATCTTTACGCTGACGGCATCAACGTGGGAACATTTTATGGAAACTCTCCCATGACCGCCGGAGCGGATTATCTATTTAGTATCGGCGGTGGTGTGAGAACTCTGTATAATGATTTCTTCCTGGGTGATATTGACGAAGTGGCAGTGTTCGACAGTGCTTTGTCTGAATCCACGGTTCGTGAGATCTTCAATCGCGGCTGCTATGGCGCGGGTTCTCCGCCGGTCATCCAGACTCAGCCGGTAGGCATTTCCGGTTATGAGAACGCGGATCGCATCTGGACGATCAATGTGGTAGTGGGTGGAACGGCACCGTTCAGCTATCAGTGGTACAAAGACGGACAGGAGATCGAGGGAGCGATAGAGTCCAGCCTGAATGGGACATTTGTAGCGGAAGCGGAAGGCAGTTATACGGTAAGCATCAGTAATATGTACGGGAGTGTGACCAGCAGCGCGGCTCGGATCGCTTTGCACATCCCGGCGGCGAACAGCTATGAGGATTATGTCTATCAGATGGATCCTTATGCTTATTGGCGTTTAGGTGAAACCACTGGCATGACCGCTTATGATTATGCCGGCGGCAAGAATGGTGTTTACACGGATGATAATATCCGCGGAACTGCCGGCGCGATCAACGGAGATTCGGATAAGGCTACCGGTTTTGGCGGCAAGGATCAGATCATTACCGAACCGCTTGGAATTACCGGTTCTGCGAATCTGACATTCGCGGCATGGATCAAACCTGCCGGGAAATTGGGTGCTAATGACAAGGCCACTCTGCTTTATAACCGAAGCGGAACCACGGATCATTCCGCCACAGGAATCGACTTGGCCGCTGGTCAGATCGCCTATCACTGGGGAGACGGATTCTATGAGTACAGATCCGGTTTGTATTTGCTGGAGAATGAATGGAACTTTGTCGTAATGACAGTTTCACCCACGGAAGCGACCTTCTATCTGGGTGATAAGCAAGGCAATCTGAAAAAGGCAGTCAATGCGGGGACGCATAATCCGGTGAATTTGCTGGCACGCTTTACATTGGGCGGTGACAGTTTCTATGGAGAACGGAAGATCATTGGCGATCTGGATGAAGCTGTCGTGTTTGACAGAACTTTATCACAGGATGAAGTATCCTACTTGTACAATCTGGGTTTAGTGGGTTCCGGTTCTAAGCCGGAGCTGATCAACGAACCGGAAGGATTCAACGGATTGTATGGGGATGAATATACACTGAAAGCCACAGCAAAAGGAACGCCGCCAATGATCTGGCAGTGGTACAAAGATGGTGTAGCCATTGAAGGTGCAACCTCTTCAGAACTAGTCATCAGCGGTGAGGTGGAAGAAAGCGGTTCTTATACTGTTGAAGTCAGTAATGACTGGGGAAGTGACATCAGCGAGGCAGTCGCTGTTGAAGTGGTCTATCCGCCGTATTCCATTGACCTGAGCGACGGTTTATTCGCGCATCTGCGTTTTGATAATTCTTACGCAGATTCTTCCATTAACGGAAACAATGTGGAACCCGGCGGTGAACCGACCTTTGTGGACGGATTCCTGGGCAGTGCGCTGCATGTCAGTACGGATGCGAATGAAGGGATTTCAAACTACGCGTATTTTGCGTATGGCTTGGAGATGATGGATGTGCCTCTGACGGTTTCTTTCTGGACCCGTTTGGATTCTAATATCCCGAATCTGCCGTGGCTGAGCAATACGGAGAAATCCTATGGTGACTACGGTTTCAATCTGGCTCCCAGCAATGGAACCGGCGGATGGTCCTGGTCATTGATGAGTCTGACGGATGATACTTCGTCTATGGCGCAGGGTCCGGACAATGGACTGGCTCTAAATGAATGGCAGCATCTGGTGTTCGTGATGATCCCCGGTCAGACTATGAAGGTTTTCCAGAACGGTGTCTTGGTGAACACGACCGATATCAGTGGTGTCACACCGGGTTTGGAAACAGGTCTTCCTATGACGATCGGTCAAACGGGATCCGGATATTATGATGTCATGGCTCAAATGGATATCGATGATATGGGAATCTGGAAGAAAGCCCTGACGGATGTGGAAGCCCGCAGCATCTATTATGTCGCTCTGAACGGATTTAGTTTCGATGAGAAGCATGATGGAAATGTTCCGCCGACTGTGGTCATTCAGCCTAAGGGATATAATGGGTATGTGAATCCTCGTGTCAGCAAGACATTGAGTGTGGCCGTGGGAGGACCTTGGCCGCGTACCGTGGAATGGTTCCGTGATGGTGAATCAACCGGATTGTTTGGTGAGAGTGTGAGCATTGCTCTGACAGCGGATGCTGCTGGTTCTTACATTGCAAAGGTTTCTAATCCTTATGGAAGTGTAGAATCGGAACCCGCTGTGCTGGACTTGATCCCGGTGGCTGCTGGTTCATACACAGAGTTTATCCTGACGATGGATCCTTATGCCTATTGGCGCTTGGGTGAAGCACAGGGCATGACAACTGTGTATGAGCATGTGAATAACAAGATTGGTGAATATGCAGCGGATCAGATATTGGGTCAACCGGGTGCTATTGCCGATGACAGCGATACAAGTGTGAGCTTTACAGGCAATTCTCAGGTGATCACGGAACCGATGAATATCACAACGGCCAACATTACATTCCTGGCATGGATCAAGCCGCTGGATACTCGCCGCAGTACGATATTGTTTGATCGTCTGGGAATTGGTTTGGGTAAACAGACTTCAGGTCTGGAAATTATTGATTCACAGCTGTGTTATCACTGGAATGATATTGATACGAGTTATAACTATCGCTCTGGACTGCGCCCGGTGGTGGGAGTTTGGAACTTGGTTGCGCTGTGTGTTTCACCCACAGAAGCGACCTTCTATCTGGGAACAGCAGACAACGGATTGAGCTCCAAGGCAAATGTGGTTGCGCATAATCCGGTGCTGTTTGCCGCGCCGTTTACGATTGGCGGCGATATGCACTACACGGACCGCAATTTTGCGGGTGATATTGATGAAGCGGTTGTATTCGATCGGACTTTGAGCGCGGATGAGATACAGGCTATCCTCGACAAAGGCTTGAATAACAGTCCGGTTGTCGATGTGGAATTGTTCTTCGAGGTCAATGGAGACGGTACATTGACTCTGCTGTGGGATGGAAATTCCAAAGCAGAGCTGCTGACAGCTCCCGCGGTCGGAGAAGACTGGTCCGTAGTGAGCGATGGTATCGTCAAAGTGGGTAACTACTGGACATACACGCTCCAAATGGATGATGCCTCCTGTTATTTCACATTGAGGCAATAGAAATTCGATAAATAGGAGAAGACAGCTTATGATTTGAGCATAAGCTGTCCAAGTCGATAAGAGGAAAGATAATGTCTTTCCTCTTTCGTTTTTTTTCCGAAAAATGAGAATAAAGCTTTACCAAAGAAGGAGATTTGTGTAATACTAAAAATCGATTTTAGGCTTATTTCGTAAGAAATAGTAAAAAACACGTTTTTTAGTAAAAACTTTTGTAACTTATTGAAAATCAACAGGGAAATGTGCTAAAAGAAGACAACAAAATGGTCGGGGCGGAGAGATTCGAACTCTCGACCTTCTGAACCCCATTCAGACGCGCTAGCCAGGCTACGCTACGCCCCGA
>JAEEGG010021181.1_pt1 | contig 12929 bp, 8 predicted proteins | sample 9134161 | NCBI WGS metagenome assembly JAEEGG01 (sample SAMN16246543, study PRJNA631951) | gut metagenome | biome: gut microbiome; feature: rumen; material: CR-attached | host: Bos | place: Iran: Karaj | collected 2018-10
CACCGGTCAGCGCAGTGAAAACCCGAGTGTATCAAACAGCATATACAGGCATTCCGGTTGTCTATATAGAAACTCCCGATGGAAAAGCTATATCAAATCATAACAGCTGGCTGGAAGGTGCAACTATTACAATAGACGGCAACGGAACAGATTATGATTCTCTTGAAAAAACTCCAATAAGAATTAAAGGCAGAGGCAACAGCACTTGGATTTGGCCTACTGCAAAAAAGCCATATACATTAAAGTTCGAAAACTCCGCCAAAGTTCTCGGAATGGGTAAGAATAAGACTTGGGCGCTTATGGCAAATTTCAGAGATAAATCTTTGCTACGGAACTGGTTTGCTTCGGAACTTGAAAGAACTGTATTTGCGCGTGATAATATGTGGAAAACAGAATTTGTCTGTGTAGATCTAATACTTAACGGTCAGTATCATGGCAACTATAACATTGCAACTACAATAAAAATAGGCAGCAAAAGAATTGATATACCGGATATTTCTGATATTCTTTCGGGAGAATTGAAAGATACAAATAAAGACGGCGTAATTAATTATGATGACGGTGGATTTATTGTTGAATTGAACAGATTTAAGAATGAGCCTTATAATTTTACAACATCAAGAAATATTATTTTCAGTTTGAAAGACCCGGATCTGGATAATCCCAATGATGGTAATTTGGATATAGTAAAATATATAGCGTCGTATATTCAAAGCGTAGAAGACGTTATTTATTCCGATAACTTTGCAGATGAAGAAACCGGTTATGCGTCATACATAGACGTTGATTCTTTTGTTGATTGGTATATAATGGAGGAGCTTTCTAAGAATCATGACGGTGTCTTTGACCTTTCAACGTATATGTATTATAATCCGAAAGATAAATTGCTGCATATGGCGCCGGTTTGGGATAATGACATAGCTTACGGCAATTTCATGGGAGAATTAGCAAAAACTGAGAACTTCCACGTTAAGGCAGGTTGGTATGTGCGTTTGTTCCAGGATCCTGCGTTTAATCAAAAAGTTAAGGACAGATGGGCCGAAAAGCGTGATGCTATTTCTGATTTTGCAAACAATGATTTACAAGAAAAAGCGGATGAGATAAGAGTATCTGCGCAGCTTAATTATCAACGTTTCAGGACTTTGGGACATTATATTTGGCAAGAACCGAGCGGTTTCCGCGAGAGAAAAACGTTCCAATCCAATGTTGATTATCTAACCGATTTCATTAACGGAAGGATAGCGTGGCTTGACAGTCAATGGCTTGACTAAGGAAGTAAGATAAACATTAATTGAAAAAGAACACGCCCATATGACTGTTGTAATTCGCGGTTTTGAGCACTTTGTTTAAATAAGCTTATATACGTATCGGCTTAGCTCATCCGGATACAAGATGTAACAACAGCCCTTGACAATCTTGAAAAGTAATATATGATATGCTCAAATGGAGGAATGAATTATGAAGAAAAGAGGGATACTTTGAAAAAGTTTTTAAAAAGAACATTGTGTGTCGGATTTATCGCAGTTTTTCTTATGAGCGTTTTCCCGTTTGGCGCAGTTTATGCTAAAGCTAACGGCAGCAGTGCTGTCGCAAGTGAAAGCCTGAACGGAAAAAACTGGATGTCGGGCATTCCGGACAACAGGTATATTTACGAAATAAATCTTCCGGGTACGCACGACAGCACAACGGCAAACAGCAAAAATTCAACAGACAATTATGTAAAAATCTTCGGTATCCCTGTTTTCAATTCGGGTAAGTATGCAAAAACACAGTCGCTTACCCTTCAGCAGCAGCTTGACGCAGGCGTAAGATATTTGGATCTGCGATTTTCGGCGAAGCAGGGAAAGCTTCTTCTCTGCCATGGAAACAATGAAAAAGCGGCGCCTGTGAACAAAGCGGTGAAAATCCTGAGTTATATTAACCCGATACTTCTTTTGCTTGAACGTTTTAATCATCCGTTTTTAAGCTTGGATACGGAGTTTTACGCTTATGAAGATGAAGAATGTACCGTTGCAATAACTTGTGAAAGCGCTCTGGCTCAGGTGAAGGATTTTTTGACAGAGAATCCGAGTGAAACCGTTATTATTACTGCAAAAAAAGAAAACGGTGATACAGGTGAGTTTTTAAAGCTTTTCAATGAACAGATACAAAAGTTGAAAACAGAAATAAACCATTCAACACAAAAGGAATTTCTTTATACCGAAAACAACAATGGCATCTATTCAAAAATGCCTGCACTTTCGGAAGTCAGAGGAAAAATCATTCTCATGACGCCTTTTTATGAGGAGCTTCAGGCAGGAGATATGCTGGACGCAAAAAACACAGCCGGGCAAACCGATTTTATGGGAATGACGTTCAATTATGAAAATCACTGGAGTGTAACGGCACGCAAAAAAACGAGATACATTGAAAGCTTTATTAAAGATTTTTCAACCGATTTGAGCAAAGATCCTGAAAAACATTTAGCTTATGCAAATGTAATTAAAACAAATTCAAGCGCCATATTAAGACAAACCCCTTATGAAATTTCAAGCAAGGTAAACGATAATCTTTATTCTGACAGCAACCTGATTAAAGGACGGTATTACGGCTGGATTATGGGAGACTTTATGAACGAAGACATTTGCAGCGAAATATGGCAAACAAATTATTTTATATTTGATGAATGAGGGGGTTTATGGATATAGCAAAAACAGCGGCATGGATTCGGCGTGCGCTTTCCGGACTGTTTGCGGTACTGATGACAATCGGCAGTTCCCTTTCCGGCGAACCGTACATTGCCTCGGGCGACGCCGAGCTGAAGCGTTCGCTCCTGTACAGCTACGCGGAGGGCGTCAGCTTTATGCAGGGGATCGCCTGCGACGGCGACGTTTATTACGGCTTCGGCGCCAACAAATTCTTGAATTATAGCGCGATCACGAAAATTGATGTACAGACCGGCAAAATCATAGAGCGTCGCGAAATGTGCTTGCCCAAAGAACTGATGCGGCGGGGGTATTCACATCTCGGCGACGGATGCCTGCACGACGGAAAGCTGTATATCGCACTCGAGGATTTTGGTTTTCGACATCCGGGCGTCATTACCTACGATCCGGAAACGCTGGAATATCTGGACTTCAAAACAGTTCCGGACGCTGCGCGCGGAAACGGACGTATCCCGTGGTGCGAAATCGACGAGAACGGCGTTTTGTATTTCACACAGTCCAATGACGTCAAAGAGCTGCGGATGCTGCGGGCGTCTGATCTGTCTTTCCTCGGTACGATTCCGCTTGACCGGACGCTGTATAAGGTGCAGGGCGGCGAGCTGTTGGACGGACGTATGATTCTGGTGACCAACGAGGGCAGACGGGAAAAGAATATTTATTCCGTGGATCTTGCGACGGGCCATGTGGAAATCCTGTTTGTGCGCTGCACCGGCAAGCTGGACGCGGAAGGCGAGGGAATCGCTGTGTGTCCTGCGGCGGACGGTTCGGTTCTGCATATTCTGGACGCCGGAAAATGCGGTGTGCGCATCGGAAGCTATGCGTTGAAACCATGATGATTATGGACATTTTACAGTTTTTTGATATAGTAATGAATATGATCAAAGGAGATTTTTGAAAATGAAAAAAACAACGAAAAAAATGATCGTTTTGCTTGTTGCTGTTGCCGCGCTTCTCTCTATGGCAGCCTGCGGCGGCGAAGCAGGCAAGAAGGACGCATCCGTGATGCAGGGCATCTTTGACAAGCTGACGGCAAACGCGGACTATGCTGAATGGAAGTCCGGCTTCAGCGCTACAACGTTTGAAGAAAAGCTGGACGGCGACAGCATTGTCTGTTCCGCAACGGGCGAGGAGGGCATGAACGGGACATTTACGTTTACGCTCGACGGCGATTACATCGTCAACACGACCGACGAGGGGGATTACTCCGCCTATGCAATTATGATGTATCTGAAAGAAGCCGTTGCCGATTACTACGGCATGAACAATATGCTCATGACCGGGTATATCGCGGGTCTGGAGAGCGCCGGGCTGGAAAACAAATACTTCTACACAGAAAGCGCGGACGGCAAATCCACAACCAGACTCTATGCCGCCGGAGAGTGGAAAATGGAGGGCCTGGACGAGATGAACGTCGACGAGAAGGGGCTGGAGTACTGCGATGTGCTCGGAGAAAATCCGAATTCCTTCTACATCAACGCCGGCAGGATTACCGCAGCGTCGATCGGCAGCGCGGATGATCTGGATCTGATTGTCGGTGAGTACGGTGAAAACACAGAGAAGACGCTGAATGCGATTCTCGCTATCGTCCGTAAACAGCAGCCGAACGGACACGAGACGTTTGAAAAGGAATTTACCGAGCTCAAGGAAACCTCCGGCGACGGCTACGTTGTTTACTTTGGTATTCCGGAAGAAGTCGCAGTCAATCATGAATATAAAGCCGCGGAAGGGTACAGCTATGTTACGGTCGTTTTTTCCGCAGACGCGGAAACGGCAGGCGGGGATGACGGGCAGAACCCGGTGATGAATTTTGCCGGCACCTATCAATCCGGCAGATGCAGTTTAACCATCACGCCAGACGGCAAAGACGGTGCGACGATCACCGCGACATGGGGCAACAGCGCGGACTGCGCGTCCAAATGGATCATGCACGCCGTTTTTGACCCTGACACACTGCGCTTGACCTACGCAGACAGCACGAAGACAACGTCAACGTATGACGAGAACGGCAATGTGGTCAGCCAGACGGTCGATTACACAGACGGTTCCGGCCGCTTGCAACTGTTCGGCGACGGCACGCTGCGCTGGGAAGACGAGAACGAAGCGGACAGTCTTGTCGGCATGACTTTCTCGGCAAACTGATTGTTTGATATGCGAAAGGAATGGTAATCGAATGAAACAAATACAAAAATGGTTTGCACTGTTCTGTGCAGTGCTCATGATAATGGCTGTGATGCCGATGGCTTTTGCGGCGCAGTCCGATGTAATTGCCACCGGTACCGGCGGCGAAGGGATCACCTGGACGCTGACCGAGGGCGGTGTACTGACCGTCAGCGGAAACGGCCCGATCGTGGACGAGGTCAAGGTTGAGGTCGACGAAGACGGCAATGAATCCAGCGAAATGATTGACTGCATCGGCTGGCAGCTCGACCGTGTATGGGAAGAACGAACAAAGGATATGGACGCAGCAGAAGCGGCGCGTGCCCGGTTCGATTTGGTAAAGAAGCTGGTCATTGAGGAGGGTATCACCGAAATTCCTTATGATGAGTTCAGTGAGCTCTATCCCCGCAGCATTACGCTGCCGTCCACGCTGACGCGCCTCGGTTACAGCGCAGTCAATGCGAGCTTTGCTGAAACGCTGACCGTGAACAGCAAAGAGCTTGTCGTGACCGGCGGTGTTGTGGCAGCAGGACATCGAAAAGACATAGCAGGCTACGCATCGATCGATGAAGCAATCGCTGCAAAGATTACCCATGAAGCGCAAATGGCGGAGATGGAAAAGAAGATGTATGCGGTCTATGACCTCGGTGCCGCGTATGCGCTGCAGAACGGCATCGGGGATGAACTGACCGAAGAGATGTTTTTTGCCGATTTCAATACACTGCACGGAACAGACTTTACTGATTTGGAAGCCTGTATCGCATACTGCATCGAACGGATCAACGCGGATTTCGGCACGCGGTATACAAAAGCCGAGGATGTATACACCATCGTTCCCGGAGAAGACGGCAGCTATACGGAGCGGAATGCGCAGCTTGATACGATCATTACTGAAATGTATGAATCCGCAGACATTGAACCTGCCTTGTCCCGTGTCTACCTCGGCGAGGGAGGCGAAGAAGATGTGATCGCATATGCCTGGACGACCGTATGCGCACCCTCCGGAAGCGGCGCAGAAGAGGCGGCGGCGATCAGCGGTGTACCTTTTAAGGCGACGACTGAACCGGAGAAACCGGATAATTCGTTCCTTGGCAGAGTCAAGCGTTTCTTTGGCAAAATCAAGACCCTTGTGATGCGGCTGATCAACTGGATCAAGTTCGGCTTGGCGATTTTGAAAAAATAAACTGTTTGTTAGGAAGGAAGCGTGGATCCCATATGGCCAAAACATTTAAACGAGTGATTTCTCTGCTTCTTGCAGTGGTACTGGTAGTAGGTACATTTGCAGGCTGCGGAAAATCAGACAAGGAAGAAACGGCTGCGATTACCGCTACCGCAGTCAAATACTCCAAAAGCGGTCAGTATACCACGACGGTAAGCTCCAAAAAGGTTGACCTTTCGGGCGTTGCCGCGGATAATGTTGAGGTCAGGTATCTCGACCTGACTGTCGATCCCGAAGCCGCAGAGGCGGAAAGCACGGAGGCCGCAACAGAAGAAGCCGCCGCCGACGCAGCAACAGAAACGACGGAAGAAATCAAAATTGAAGACGCTTATCCGCTTTCCGCGAAGGTAGATCGCGTGGAAGCGGCGGGTCGGAAAAGCTGTGAAATCACCTTTACGGACGACAAAGCGGATGAACGCGCAACCGGCAGCTATATCGTTCTGTTTAAGGGCGTAGAAGGCGATGACAACACAGCAAGTGTTGAAGTGGAATTTCCTGAAATCACCTTAACTCCTGATGTTGAAAACGTTGTTTCCGACGCAACGCAGGCAAAGGTAACGCTTGCCATTGACGGCAGCACCTTTGAGGACGGTATCAGCGAAAAGGATATTTATCTTGATAACGCCTTCTCGGATATGAAGATTGAAAGCGTTTCCTCTTCTGAGAAAAACCTTACCGTTCAGCTGAAAGGCTCACCTGTCAGAAATGAAGCGGGCGCATATCAGTGGGGCTCTGTCAATGTAAAACCCAGCGGCATTAAGGATGGCTACGCCGACGTAACTTCTAAGGTTGATATTCAGCTTGCCACCGTCAATATTGACGTTTCAACGCTGAAATTTGAAAACGGCAAAATCAATGCTGACCTTAAGGTTTACGGCGTTGTTGACATTAACGCCTTAACAAAGGATAATATTAAAATTGACGGCGCTACCGTTGAGGCTGCGGAAAAGGCAGACGACAGTACCGTTAAACTCACAATTTCAGCAGACGGCGTTAACAGCGTGAATGATTTTGCCGATACTGTGGGCGGAAAAGCAATGAAGCTCGGCGATTATGAAACCACCGTGGCGGTTACGCAAGCAAGCTTCTATCCCGTATTTGATTATGTTGATGCGGACGGCGACGATCTTAAAATCACGCTGAAAATCTATGCCGACAACGGTACTTTTGATAAGGATCTCAAGGCCGACGCCGTCAGCTTTGCCGATGATTTTAAAGACGCCAAGGCGGAATCCGTTACGGTTGACAGCGATACGCTTGCCACCCTGATCCTCTCCGTCCCCGCAAACGGGCAGACAACGGAAACCTTCAAAATGAACGGCACCGTTACGCTTGCCGCAGGCGCGCTCATAAACGCCTGGGGCGATAAGACCTCGAAGGAGGCTTCCTGTACCCGCGACTATTCCGGCGAAACGCTTGGAAAAGCGGTCACCTTGAATGCGGATACCCTGCTTGAGATACAGAAATACACGCGGGGCAAGAATACCACGTTCGGATGCATTAAATACTGGGGCGGCGTTGCCGGACAGGTTTACTCCATCGGCAAATCCATACTCGAAGCTGCCGGCGTTCTCGAAAGCGATCAAGCAAGGCTGCTGAGAGAACTTGCAGGGATCAACGCAAAGCTTGACCAGATCTCGCAGCAGATCGAAACACTGAGAGAAGATATCAAAGGTCTGGTTGAAAGAGATATCCAGAACAAGCTCAGTACTTATAACAGCGACATGGAGCTGTTGAACAAAAAAATCAGAGATGTCAGCTATGTCTATGACCGTGCCAGAAAGGATTTAGCGAAGACGGACGAAAAATACGCAAATATCGATTGGGAGAATATGACGGATGAGGAAGCGAGTGCATATAATCATGTTCTTATCGAATATATTCTCAGCAATGCAAAACCTGATAACCTGGTTTATTCCAGCTTTCTTGATGATTGCAACACATTAAAGACCAAATACGAATCCGTTACCGGAATGCTTGAAAGGGCGAACGACAGCAATCCGATCTGCCTTTATAATGAAGCGTGCAGCTATAAGTATAATTTCGACTCTCAGGCCTTTGCTTTCAGACTTGCGCAGAGAGTATACGCGGAAACGACGCTTATCAAGGCGTACGCTGCGCTTGCCATTCGTTACGATGCAGGCGTAGATCCGGAAAACCCGAACGCCAAAACGATCATACAGGACTATAGCAACGCGATGGAGACGCTGCAATCACTCGAGGATATCGGACATCAGGCCAGCGAGATCAAGGTTGTTCCGGGCGAAGAATTTGTGAAGGCCGAGGGAACGTTTATCAGCGATGTGATGCTGATCGGCTCGAACAACAACACCTCCAAAATTCAGAGAGAGATCACCGGCAAGGGTTACACGATGGTGAACCAGAATCTGAATGAAGGAAACGGCGGCATGAAGATCTTCCTCGGGTATAAAACGACCACGGACGCCGACAATGCCATTACCGGCTTCCTTCTGACGGACGAATACAAAGGCGACAGCTATAACGGCGCCGCGATCGTTCCATGCATGGGCTACAGCGACTTTACGGGGAAACACGGCGATCTGAATACGAACGGGACAAACAAAACCAAATCGCTTTTCCTGTATTATTATAAGGACCAAAACGCCGAAAAAGCGGTTACCGGTCTCTATTTCGATTCGAAAGGCGAAAACACGATCTCCCTTGACGGCGGCGCGAACGGCGATCTGAATCAGGGCACGTATGTGTATGATTCCCGAAAGCTCTATATGCACTGCGACGAGGCGGACAAAGGCGTCCATGTGCGCGTAGGGGAGGATCCGTCGTATTATCCCTTCAGCTATGTGCTCGGCAAGAGAGTCCGCGTCTGGAACAGTAAGGAGCATAGCTTTATGGAGAAGGTAGATTGGCCGTACGCGCTGCGCGACAGGAGCTCTACCCCCGGATATTACAGAAACTGGACGAGCGAAGAGGTAAACGCGTTCCTCTCCAGGATGAACGGCAGGTCGCTGCAGGACGAACTCAGGAGCGCCGGCATCCCGAGCGTAGACAGCCTTGTTACGTGCATGGAGAGATCTGCCAATTTCGGGATCGTCCTTCTGTGGGGCAACTATATCCGCCCCCAGGACTCCTCTGTCAGCACAGATCAAAAAATATATATGGTGGGGATCAACAACGGCAGAATGATCAATAACAGCGAACAACAGTATATTGATTACAGCTTTTTTGAGCTTTACTGATCTCTCCCGCCGCATGAGATCCCGACGCGGTTCCGATCCGTACCGCAGACCGGGAAATCCGATTTAAAAACAGCGTCCGCCGTTGGAATGCTTCCTTCGGCGGGCGCGTTTTTCTGTTCCGGCGTCAAAAAGATCAGTCGTCGATATACGGCTCGATGTTCGTGATCTCCGCTGCAGGCGTTCTGTCCGGCAGGGGTTTTTTCAGCAGCTCGTTATAAGTGTATTTCATCTTCATCGTCGCCTTATCCGAATAGTAAACATTGCCGAAAATATCCGTTGCAATAAATACATACTGATACTCTTTTCCGTCAAGCGGCATTTCGCTTACCGCCGGGTTTGCCTCGTCATAAAGCTCTCCGACCTCAAATTCCTCGCTGTAAACCTCCTGCGTTTTACCGTCCTTAACAAGTCTTTCGGTAAGCACCTTTATTTTTACATCTGATTCAAGCTGATAAATATAATTATCCGGAATACCGTTTTCGTCCGGATATTTATGAATTCCTGCCATCATATAGTGACCGTTGTTGAATTCGTTTTCGTCCCAGAAGAAGTTATATTGCAGTGTGGCTTTATCGGTATCCTTAAACTGTTCCGCGTTGGAATTGATAATTACGGGAGTTTCAAAGGTGAGAAAGTCAGTTGTATTGCTTAGAGGAGAGCAATACATCCTGTGGCCGCTCAGCGCAAGCGTAACGCCTCTGAAATTGCTCTTGAAATTCATTTTGTCATAGTCCTTGTCAATATCATTATTGGTGCAAAGAATATGACGCGTGCCGTCGCTGTCGGTTGTAAAGAGCATAAAATCAATGGCGACAAGGTAGGCGTAGCTCTCCTTGGTAAGCGAAATGGAAAATGCTCCGTTTTCGCTGATGCTTCCCTTATCCGTAAATTCAATCGGAACTTCAGGCACGTCGCAATAATGATTCTTTAGAAATTCACTGTACTCCTCGCTGACGCTGAGCGCCACGTAATCCTCCACCTCCGCTTTGTCGTAGGTAATGGGATAGTAGAAGGATACGCCCCTGTTACTGCGTTCACCGCTGTTTACGGTATACGGCACCGCTTTGTCCATTGCATCCAAAAGCGATAAATAAATATCGTCTTCTCCCTCGATGATATGATTATCCCACGCTTCACCGAAGAAATCGCCCAAATCGACCATATTGGCGCTGCCGTCAAAGGTATTTTCAATGCCGAATTTTTCACATCTTTTTGCGGCGGCCATAATGCGGGAAAAATAATTTTTCGTTTCCGACATTCTGTTCATATAGGCGGCGCAATTGTCAAAGTGCTCCACCAAGCTCTCGGCGTTGGCTAAATTGATGAGCGACAGTGTGGAATAGATATCCTTGCCTGTTTTTTTGCATTTATCCATAAACGCGTCGCAGATTTTTTTGCCGATAGCTTCACTCTCACCGTCAGAAGCAAAGGATTCGCAAACCGCTTTGTAGTCCATACCGCCGCCGGGAATAATCTCTTCGGAAGCAATCATATAGTCAGCGTAATCCTTCATGACCGAAACGACTTCGATGGTTGCCATCAGGCAGGCGTCAAAGGAGATAAAATCAAACTTACCATTCAGCTTGGCTGCGTCAAGCGCACTCTTCAATTCCGTCAGCGATAAGGAATCAAAGGAATAATTTTCATCAAAGCAAACGCCCTTTGCCGAGCCGCCGCCGTGGTCCCAAAGGACCAACATATTCTTTTCGCTCTTATATTCCTTCTGTCCCCAGGCAAGAAAATCGGTCAGCGTTTCCGGCTCCCCCATATTCGCCTGCGGAAGGGTGTCAAGGAGCTTCAGCTTGCCGTCCTTCACCTCATAGCGTTGGATCGCGCTGTTATCAATACCGTGAGAACGCCAGGTCTGAGCGCCGCCCGTTTCAATCACGACGTTCATGTCTCTTCCGATGTCCGCCTGCAGGATCTCATCGATATTCTTTCCCGCAAGCCCCTGCTTTGTTTCCAGATTTGAGCCGCACATATAGATGAATATTGTTTTTTGGCTGCCTCCGATTTTATTGCACCCGCTGAAAACTGTAACGAGCAAAATACAGGCTAATATAATTGAAATTAGCTTTTTCATCATGTAACCTCCCAAAAGGATATGAGAATATTATATCACAACATCAAAGTAATGTCTTTTTTTTTGACCTTATTTTATAATTTATATAGTGCAAATGCGAAAAGGCTGTCGTGCAAAGGATTTGGATTCATCGTGCAAAGGTTTACCATATAGCGCAAAGTCTCACGGAAAATGGTTGCATTGTATCCATTGATCACTCTTCAAAAATAGAACCATTCGTGTTCGATTGAGGGGTGGTTTTTTCTTGCAATCCCTGTGTTTACGCGGCTTCTCGTAAACATCGCTAATCGAACACAGTTTACGAAACAGCTCAAAATATGTGCAGGAAATAAAAAATATTTGTAATTCGAACCATCATTGTTCGGTTTATAAATTTAAAAAGTCGCATGACGCTTGAAATATTCCGATTCGAAAGCGTCAGGTGTTCGATAACTTATGATGGAGTGCGGCCTTTTAGAATTGTAATAGTGAACATACTCTTTGATTGCATTTCTTATCTTCCGTTCAGATCTGAAGTCTGTACGGTATAGTTTTTCTGTTTTTATCGATTTGAAGAAAGACTCCATAACTGAATTATCGTATGGTGTGCTTGCTCTTGAAAAGGATTGTTGTATCCCTAAGGCTTTTAAATAACTCATAAATGCCCTGGAAGTATAGTTCTTCCCTTGATCACTGTGAAACAAAAGATCTGTCGGTTGGCGATACTCATAAGGAGTGCTATATGGAATCCCTGAAGTTTTATTTGATTAAGGACGCACATTGCTTTGCCAACAGCCTGAGCGCGCGGTGACGCATACGAAGATTTAATGAACGGCGAACAAAAACGCTTTGCTGAAACCCAGGCGATCAATGAGGCTGCGTTTGCGTGGCTCGAAAAGGCAGACGAAGCGGACATCGTGCTGATTGCCGGCGATCTTTCCTTTAACGGCAAAAAGAAGAGCAACGAAGTTTTTTCCAAACTGCTGCACGATTTCAAAGAAAAAAGCGGAAAAAGGATTTACATCGTTACCGCCAGTCACGATTTTAACGATACGCCGTTTTGCTTTTCTGAAAGCGGCAGGGGAACGGTGGATGTAACGAAGTTTTCCGAGCTTCTGGGTTATTACGGAGACTTCGGTTACCGCGACGCCATCGCGTTCAACGAAGAGCATCTCTCCTAAAGAAATGCTGAGTATCACCTCTTTCGTGTTTCTGTGATTATTACATCACCGTCCGGACAGCCTTTCAATCATTACAACACTTGGCTCAAAGATACCAAAAACGAAAAAGTAAGGATGCCAACCCCCTTGTCGTTTGGCATCCTTAACCTTTTGTTAAGCGTACACGATTTCCCTTAAAACAAATTCTTCCGCGGCATTCCGAATGTTGCCCATTTCCTGTACCCATCGCCACCAGTCATCGGCTTTAAGCTGCTCTGTAATACCACGTTCCTTTTTCATCCGTTCAACAATGATGTCCATCATTTCATGTGCCTGTCGGTCAATCTCAAGAAGATGGGGCCAGAGAGTATCATTCCTCAGCATAAGGCTGTACCGCACTTTAAAGAT
>JAEEGG010021182.1_pt1 | contig 12929 bp, 12 predicted proteins | sample 9134161 | NCBI WGS metagenome assembly JAEEGG01 (sample SAMN16246543, study PRJNA631951) | gut metagenome | biome: gut microbiome; feature: rumen; material: CR-attached | host: Bos | place: Iran: Karaj | collected 2018-10
AGGAGCCGCAAAAGTTGTTGCCCCCATGATAGAAACGCCTTATTCATTAAAAAAATTTGTGGAAGCAGTGAACATTATATATCCCATTCAAGAATGACATGATACTAAATTTGTTATTAATATCGAAACAATGACAGGTTTTAAAAATCTAATAGAAATGATGAATCAGGAAGAATCGAAGATAATATCGTGAATAACACTATGACGCGTAGATTTTTCTTGATCAATTTGACAGGATAGATCATACTGTAATTCAGATGAAATGTTAGAAATAGCAAAAAATATTTGTGAAATATGTCGTTCAAACAACAAGAGTTTTTGTCTATGATGAGCTATATCAGATAAAGCAATTAATTTTATGTACTCATTACCAATAGATGTTTTTAATACATTTGAAACACGTAATATTGTATTTGATGCTAAAAAAGCATTAGAAGACGAAAAACTTGATGATGCTTTAATAACTGCGATGGAATTTGAATTAGCTTGGATGCAGAGGAAACATGAGTTTTATGATAGAATTGCTAATGCGGAAATATCACGTATAGAAATGATAACAAAACGTGTTGAGGCTGCTAAAAATGCTTCTTTATCATAAATAATAATTATATAATGAAACAATATGATGCATATATATTTGATATAGATTGAACATTACTAGATACTTCCATTTGAATTTTAAATAGTTTATATGAAGCCATAGTACAATGTGGTATAAAAATTGATCGCAAAAAGATTTCAACAAATTTAATTGGTTATAAAATTTGAGAGATTATTGATATTCTAAATATATGTAATAATGATGAAATAAAATCAAAGATAATTTCAAACTTTCGTGAAATTTATGATGCGAATGCTCATAAAAATGTTGTGTGGTATGACATTTCATTTAAATATATATCTAATTTAATTTGAAACAAAAAAGATATATTTATAGCAACAAACAAGCCAAGTCGTGCTACAAATTTAATATTAAAGGAATTAAATATGAATTTTGCAAAAGATGTTTATTATCCTGATAAATATGATGATAAAGTTTTAAATAAGTCGGAAATGGTTTCAGACATAATAAGAAAGTATAGTTTAGATCCATCTAAAACTGTTTATATAGGTGATACTGACATTGATTATAAAGCCGCCCATGAGAATGGTTGTGCTTTTTGATTTGCTAAACATGGTTATTCTGAAAATGCTGAATATCTTTCAGCTAATGCTGATTTTATTTTTTGAGAATAATATGATAAAAGTTACTGATTATATAGCAAAAAGATTGAAAGAGCACTGAGTAGAACATTTTTTTATGGTATCTGGTGGTGCTATGCATTTAAATGATAGTCTTTGACATGCAATTCCATATACTGCAAATCATCATGAACAGGCATGTGCAATTGCGGCTGAAGGTTATGCTCGTGTAAATCAAAGATTAGCAGTGGTAAATGTCACGACATGACCTGGTTGATTAAATTCTTTAAATGGTGTCATGTGACAATGGACTGATAGTATTCCAGTACTTTATCTATCTGGTCAAGTTAAATATTCAACAACATTAGATTCGTGTAAAGAAATACCTTTGAGACAATTAGGTGATCAAGAAGTTGATATTATATCTGTTGTAAGACCATTAACTAAATATGCAGAAATGGTTACGGATGCTAAATATATAAAATATCATCTTGATCGTGCTATATATGAAGCGACACATGGTCGTATGTGACCTGTATGGTTAGATGTCCCTATGAACATCCAGGGAGCAATAATAGATGAAAATGAATTAGTAGAATTTACTGAACCAGATTCTGATGAAAAATCTGATTTAAAAATCGATATAGTTATTGAAAATTTAAAAAATGCAAAACGTCCTTTAATAGTTGCAGGGCATTGAATTCGTTTATCTGGTCAAATTGATAATTTTAATAAACTAATAAAAATAATGAATATACCCGTTGTAACAACATTCAATGGGTATGATTTGATTGATACTAATGATAATTTATTTGCTGGTCGTATTTGAACAGTTGGACAAAGATCTGGTAATTTTGTATTACAGAATGCAGATGTAATTTTATTTTTATGAACACGTAACAACATTCGTCAAGTGTCATACAACTGGGAAAATTTTGCAAAAAATGCAATAAAAATAATCGTAGATATAGATGAAGCAGAATTGAATAAACCAACTGTCCGTCCAGATATTTCAATTAATGCTGATCTAAGTGATTTTATACCAAATTTGATTTCTAAAGCGCAAGATTTTTCTAAACAAGATTGGTGAGAATACTGCCACAACATTGTTAAAAAATATTCATTTGAAAATAGTTCAGATTATGCTAAAAATGAAAGTGATGAAATTAATGTATATCATTTCGTTCATGAATTAACATCCTTAATGCCTAGTAATTCAATAATGGTTGCTGCTAATGGTTCTGCTTGTGTTTGTACACATCAAGTTGGAGTAGTAAAAAAAGGTCAACGTCAATTTTGGAATAGTGGTGATGCATCAATGGGATACGATTTACCAGCTGCAATTGGTGCCTCATACCAGGCAGATTGACGTCCTGTTGTTTGTTTAGCTTGAGATGGTTCTATTATGATGAATTTGCAAGAATTGGAAACTATATCATACAATAAATTACCTATAAAAATATTTGTAATAAATAATAATGGATATTCATCAATTCGCCAGACACAACGCAATTTTTTTGATGGTCGTATGACATGATCTGGTGTAGATAGTGGTGTTTGAATTCCTGAATTCTCAAAAATTTCGGTAGCATTTAATATTCCAACAATACAAATAAAAGATTCACAAGAAATGAAAGAAAAAATTAATCAAGCATTATCATCACTTGGTCCAATTCTGGTTGAAGTTTTCACAGAACAAGAATATGCATTTTTACCAAAGTTATCAGCAAAGAAATTGCCTGATTGATCGATGGTTTCGCCATCATTGGAAGATATGTATCCATTTTTACCTGAAGAGGAAATGAAAGAGAATATGTTTATAAGTAAAAAATAATAGTTTTCATTTTTTCAATAGCTATTTATATTATAATTTATTATTAAATGAAATTAACAAGGAGTTGCCCTATTTGTGAAAATAATACAGGGAGTGAATTACAAACTATTAAAATGGATATTCCTAGTAATATTAAGTTAACTAATAAATATAATATTGTTTCATGTAATGTGTGTGGAAGTTGTTTTGCGAATACAAGTTCTTCTGCAGAAGATTATGATGATTACTACTGTAATCATAATTATTATGGTTGATGACGGTCCTATAATTCCAGTAGTGAATCTGATTATTTATCAATAAGCAGAATACTTGATAAATGGTTTGATAAAACAATTTCAGTTGCTGATATGTGATGTTGAAATTGAAAACTTCTTAGCTTTTTAAAAGAAAAATGATACAAAAATATTATTTGAATAGATCCATCCTATGACTCAATTAATGAACTAGATAGAATTGGTATTCAGTGAGCTATTGGATCTGTCTATGGTAAACCTGATAAAAATTTTAAAAAAGCTAAAATTGTTATAATGACCATGGTTTTAGAACACTTACTTGAGCCACTTAAAGCCATAAAGAATATTACTGATAATTATTTAGCAGATGATTGATACATTATTGTAACTTGGCCTCATTTTGAAGATTTACTTTTGGATAATTCTCCAATACTTAATAATTTTAACCATGAGCATATTAATTATTTTTCTGTAAAAAGTGCAGATTGGTTATTCGGAAGATGTGGATTTACTAGAATTGAAAAACATATCTCAATTTGTTTTAATCATAATGATAATTTGCAGTTTTCAAATATTGTATTATATAAGATAAACTTGAATAATAGTCAAAAAATATTAAAGATGAAACAACTGCTGAAAGTATTAATGAATATGTATCAAGAGTTCAAAATAGGGAATTGAAATTTATTAAAAGCATAGATCAATTATCACAAACAAACAAGGATGTTATTGTATGGGGTACGTGAGCTTATACAATGCATCTAATGGCTAATTCTTCTCTTAGTAAATGTAATATTTCTTGTTTTGTTGATAATAATAAATTAAGGGTTGGTGGAACGTTATATGGTAAACCTGTAAAAAGTCCAGAAATTGTTAAAAAATTTTCTGGCACAGTAGTTGTTACAGCGATGTTATATTGAAAGGATATTTGAGAACAGATTAGAAAAATGGGGAACAATAACTGTGAAATCTTGATTATTTAGTATGTTATGTAATATTGGTGTAAATAATAAGGTTTCAATTCATTTTTACTTTAAGTAATAATATATAACAATGAATTTGCAACAATCAGCCAAGAATATTCGTACAACAATTTTAAAAATGATTTATAATAGTAAAAGTTCACATATTTGAAGTGCTTTTTCTGTTGTAGATATACTAACTTATATATATTTTACTCAATTTAAGAATTGAGATAAATTAATTTTGAGTAAATGACATGCATGATCTGCATTATATGCAACTTTAGCTGAATTGTGAAATATTGATAAAGAAAAATTGATTAATACATATTGTACCAACTGACAGAAATTATGATGACATGTTACGTTATGATCTGTTCCATGAGTAGATGTTACGGCTTGAGCATTGTGACATTGATTGTCTATGTGAATATGAATGGCTTTATCACTAAAGAAAAATAGAGTTTATGTGATTTTGTGAGATTGAGAAATAAATGAATGATCTATATGGGAATGATTTTTGTTTGCACAACAGAAGAAACTTAACAACTTAGTTGTTGTTATTGATAAAAATGGTCAACAGGCAATGTGACCCACAAAAGATATTATAGATATTCCTAATTTAGATAAAGTTATGATAAATCTATGATGGCATGTACAAGTTATTGATTGAAATAATTTTGATGATATTGAAAGAGCCTTTAATAACTTGTCAGAAAACCAATCAAATTTGATAATAGCTGATACTATAAAATGAAAGTGAGTCGATTTTATGGAAGATAATGTAGTTTTCCATTATAAAACCCCAACTGAAGAACAATATAATGATGCTTTACTTCAAATTAATAAATAAGATGAGAAATTGTGTAATAAATAACTTGGTAGCTGAAGCTAAAAAAAATAAAAATATCATGTTATTAGTATGAGATTTATGATATTGAGTCACAGATCCTTTTGAAAATGAATTGCCAGACCAATTTATAAATGTATGAATTGCTGAACAAAACATGATATGAATTGCCGCATGATTAGCACTTAATGGTAAAAAGGTTTTTTGTTATTCTATAGTACCATTTCTTACAATGAGATGCTATGAACAGTTAAGAATTGATGTATGTGCTCAAAATTTGGATGTAAATTTAATTTGAATTGGTTGATGATTCGCTTATTGAACATTATGAAATACTCATTATGGTATAGAGGATATAAATGTAATGAAATGATTACCAAACATGAAAATACTTAGCCCTGCTGATAAGTTTGAAGCTGAAGCTTGTATGAAATATTTATTTGAAAACAAATGACCATTTTTTCTCAGATTAAATAGATGATGAGAAGCGAATAATTATATCGATAATTTACCTGAAAGATCAAATATAAGTGAATGAATTGTAGTAAAACAATGAGCAGATATTGTTCTTATATCAACTTGAAATATTTTGTCTAATGTTATTAAAGCATCAGAAATTTTAGAACAAAATTGATTATCTGTTAAAATATTAAGTATTCCTTTGGTAAAGCCGATGAATAACAATTTTATACTAAAAAATATTATTTGAAAAAAGTGAGTGTTTACGATCGAAGAACACACAATTATTGGGTGATTATGAGATTCAATAGCATCAATTATTGCTGAAAATTGAATTAAAACTAAATTTAAAAAATTATGAATTCCAGATATATTCCCAGAAATAGTCTGAAATCAAGATTATATGAGATGATACATATGAATAGATTGAGAAAGTATTGCAAATACAGTTTTACGTACTTTACAAAATTAACTCATGCACAATTTCTACAAATGAAAAACGATTTTAGTAACTTGATCAACATGATTTAAATGATCATGGTTAAGCTTTTGGTTAAATAAATTATGAGCCAATGTGATAGGTTATGCATTGGAGCCAAATACTAATCCTGATTTATTTACTGTTTTAAATCTAAACAAAAAAATTACTCAGATTTATTGAAATATTTCTGATTATAAAAAATTGGAAGATGTCGTAGAAGAATATAAACCAGAAATAATATTTCATTTGGCTGCACAACCAATAGTAAGAACAAGTTATGATGAGCCTGTATATACTATGCAAACAAATGTTATGTGAACAGTAAATATAATGGAACTTATCAGAACTAAAGAATATATAAAATGATGAGTGATTATTACAACTGATAAAGTATACGAAAATAAAGAATGGTTATGGCCATATAGAGAAAATGATAGATTATGATGATTTGATCCATATAGTAGTTCTAAAGCTATGGCTGAGTTAGCTGTAGAGAGTTATAGAAAATCATTTTTACAGAAAACTGATAAAAAAATCTGTGTAGTTAGGGCATGAAATGTAATCTGATGATGAGATTGGGCCAAAGATAGGCTTATTCCAGATATTATCAGGTCATTACAAAACAATGAAAATGTGGCTCTTAGAAATCCTGATGCAGTCAGACCTTGGCAATATGTTTTAGATGCATTACATTGATATTTGATTGCATGAATGAAAATGTTTGAAGATGATAAATATCAATGAGCTTACAACTTTTGACCAGATATTACAGATACTCTAAAGGTAATGGATATTGTGAAACAATCAATTGAAATACTTTGAAAATGATGATATGAAATCAAGCCTGAAATGAATCAATGAAAGCATGAAGCCTGACTTTTATTGCTAGATAACACAAAATCCAAAACATTATTATGATGGAATCCAAAATATAATGTCCATGATGTATTGATTAGGACACTTAATTTTTATAAAGAATACTACGATTGAAAAAATGTAGAAGAATTTGCTAGTAATGAAATAGAAAATTATTTGTAATTTTATATTAATATTTAATTATTCAATGTATACAAAAGAAGAGTTAAAATCGTTTATAGATTCGAAGAAAAAAGATTTTATTCCATGAGAATCACCAGTTCCAGTATCATGAAAAGTATTTGATGAAAATGAACTTAGTAATATGATGGAAGCTGTAATGGATTGTCACTGGACAGAATGAAGATGGAATGAAAAATTTGAAAAAAGACTGTCAGAATTTCTTTGAGTAAAATTTGTAGCAACAACGAATTCATGAAGTTCAGCAAATCTTCTTGCGCTATCAACATTGACATCAAAAGAGTTATGAGACAGACAGTTAAAACCATGAGATGAAGTGATAACAGTAGCTGCATGATTCCCAACAACAATTACTCCAATTATTCAAAATAGATTGGTTCCTGTTTTTGTGGATGTAGATTTATGAACATATGAAGTAAATATTGAAGCTCTTAAACAAGCAATCTCTCCTAAAACAAAATGTATCATGTTGGCACATACATTATGAAATGCTTTTAATCTTTGAGAAATAACAAAACTATGTAAAGAACATAATTTATGGTTAATTGAAGATACATGTGATGCATTAGGTACAAAATATAACGGACAATATATTTGAACATTTGGAGATATTTGAACGTTATCTTTTTATCCAGCACATCATATTACTACATGAGAATGAGGAGCTCTAATTTCTAATAATCCTTTATTGTATAAATTAATTAAACAGTTTAGAGATTGGTGAAGAGATTGTCGATGTAAGACATGACAAGATAATAGCTGTGGAATGAGATTTAAATGGCAATTATGAGATTTACCAGAATGATTTGATCATAAATATATCTATTCAAAAATATGATATAATCTAAAAATTACAGATATGCAAGCAGCAATTGGAGTAGCTCAATTAGAAAAATTACCAAATTTTATCCAAAAAAGAAAAGATAATTTCAAGTATTTAAAGGACAAGTTTATCGAAAATTGATTAGATCAATATTTTATTTTACCAGAAGCTACAGAGAATTCAGAACCAAGTCGGTTTGGATTCTGTCTGAGCTTAAAAGGAGAATCATGAATTAATCGTGAAGAATTACTTCAATATTTAAATGAAAAAAAAATCTGAACTAGATTGTTATTTGCTTGAAATTTTACGAGACAACCAGCATTTTTAGATTATGTTAAAGAATGTAGGATTGAATGAGAGCTTATAAATACTGATTATATTGTTAGCAACACATTCTGGTTATGAATATTCCCATGATTAACTAATGAGATGTTAGATTATGTTGTTTTAAAAATTAAACAATTTATCGATGAAAGAAAATAAACAACCTGTTTTAAGTATTTGTATACCAACGTGGAATAGGTGGTATTCATTGCAGTATACTTTAAAATCAATCATGGATCAAGATGAGTTTAAATCTTGAGAAGTTGAAATTGTGATTAGTGATAATGCGAGTACTGATGAGACAGAAATTGAAGTTTGAAAATTGTGTAAAAAATATAAAAATATTAGATATTTTAGGAATGAAAAGAACACATGACAGGCAAATATTAATAAAGCTCTTTCATTGTGAAGGTGAGAATATTTATGGTTACTTTGAAGTGATTCTATCATAATCAACGAGTGAATAAGGGATACTATTAGTATTATCAAAAACCAAAAACCAGATATTATATATTATAATTGGGAAGACTGACAACCATTATATGTGAATGATAAATTACCTGAATTTGATACAACTGATAATTTATATCTTGTAAATAGTCAAAAATCTTTTGTTACATTATTGAATAATTTATATTGATTTAATAAAAGAAATTTTCGGTTCATTGAAAAAATAATTACATTTATTTCTATTAGATGTATTTCTAAGGAGCAATATGATAAAATTATTAATAATATTTATTCGCAACAAGAAGATTTTGATAATCACTCTTTTTCTCAAACAATTCTTTTTTTCTTCAAAGAAGTAGAAAATTCAATAATTGTGTTGTGTACACCACATATATCAAGGAATAAAATTGGGAAAAAGAACAAAACATCATATTGGGTTTCTAGAAAAATAATGGAAGATTTAATCGATATATATAATTATATACAAAATAAATCTTGAGTGAGTTTTAAGAGAACAATTTTGATTAAATCTATTTTTTTGTGGATAAAAAGGTACATTCTTTCTATAATTTGAAAGTTTTTATCATTCTTATGATTACTTGATTTTATTGAACCAATTTATTGGAAATTAAAAAATAAATAATATTATATTTTATATATTTATATTATATAACATGACAATTTATGTAAAAAATTTAATAATTTGAGCATGATTATCATGAATAACTTTAGCTCAATGCCTAGCAGAAAAATGAGAAGAAGTTTTTGTAGTGGAGCAAAGAAATCATATATGATGAAATTGTTATGATTATTATGATGAAAATTGAATTTTAGTCCACAAATATTGACCACATATTTTTCATACTTATATAGAGGATGTATGGAATTATGTAAATAGATTTTCTAAGTTTACAAATTATCAGCATAAAGTTATCTGATTTATTGATGGAAATCTAGTACCAATACCATTTAATCTAAATTCAATTTATTTATCATTTCCTGAATGATATGCAGAAGAATTAGAGGAAACTTTGTTGAAATATTTTTCGTATAATTCAAAGGTAACAATTTGAGAATTGAGACAAAAATCTGAATCAGAAAATGATAAAAATTTATCATTTTTAGCAGATTATATTTTTGAGAAAGTCTTTAAAAATTACACAATGAAACAGCGATGAATTTCGGCAGATGAAATAGACCCAAATGTTATGAATAGAGTGCCTGTCGTAATATCCAGAGATAATAGATATTTTCCTCACCATAAATATCAATGAATGCCAGTTAGTTGATATACTAAAATGTTTGAAAAAATGCTTGATAATCCTAAAATAAAAATAATGTTAAACACAAAATATTCAGATGTAAAAAATGAAATTCAATTTGAAAATTTATATTTTACATGATCAATTGATGAATATTTCGATTATAAATATTGAAAATTATGATACAGAAAAACTTTATATGACATAGAAACATTAAATATTCAATCATATCAAGAAAATAGTGTTGTTAATTATCCAAACGATTATGATTATACAAGAATAACTGAATTTAAAAAATTTTATCCTAATTCTCCAACATTTGATTGTGATGAAACGGTGATTTGTAGGGAATTTCCATGAATATGAGAAATAGATGCATATCCAATATCATCTCCAGATAATTTAGAGTTATTAAAAAAATATCAAGAAGAAAATAAAGATTCTAATATTAAATTTATATGAAGGTTATGAAATTATAGTTATTTTGATATGGATAAGACAATTAAAAATGTTTTAGATTTATTAAAATAAAGATGACAAAATCTTTGAAATTAAAAATATTTGTAGCTCATCACAAGCCATGATATGTTTATGAAGATGATGTGTATACACCAATACAAGTTGGGAAAAAAAATGCAAAAATAGATTTATGAATGTTGTGAGATGATGCATGAGATGAGATATCGTGAAAAAATCATGATTACGCAGAACTTACAGCTCAATATTGGGTTCGAAAAAACTATGATTTATCGGGAATTGACTATGTATGATTTTGTCATTATAGAAGGTATTTTTCGTATCATTATATTCCAAATCCAATAAAATCAGTCAGAATGATATTAAAGGAAGCATCTTCTTTGAGAGATTTTTTAGTGAAAATTATAGCTCATTTTTTAGGTATAATATTTGTAACTAAAAAAGAAGATGTGAATGATATTGAAAAAAATATTTTTACTAAAGTTGTAGAATTTATAAAAAGGGACAGTAAAATTTATAATATATTTTTACCAAAAAAATCCTATACTTTACGTTGATTAAAAAATTTGTGAATTAAAAATGATAAAATTTGGGAAATTCTTAATGCTTGTATTGAAAATAATAATTCTGAATACAAGTTTGATATCAAAAAATTAGAAAGACAACATAGGTTTAATCTTGGTAATATGTTTATTATGGATGTTAATAGTTTTAAACAGTATGAGAGTTGGTTATTTGGTGTCTTATTTATGTTTGAAAAGAGAATACATGAAGAATGATTATTTGAAGAGTTGTTAAAGGAGCCTATCGTTGAATCATGATTTAGACCATATTGATATATTTCTGAATTTTTATTAACTTTATGGTTAATGCATAACAATAAAAAATTTAAGATATATGAAAAACTTAGTGCTATTATGATTTTATAATATTTATTGTGTTATATTTGTTTTCTCATAACAATCTACAGTCTGATTTATATTATCTTCCCATAAGAATTCTTTTCTATTAATTTTAGAATATTTACCATTGTAGAAATCTACCATTTTTTCTGTTATATCATGGGGATTAGATGGTTCTACAAAATTTATTTTTCCATTTACTACTTCAGTCAATGCTGCAACATTAGGACAAATTAACTGTTGCTTTATAGCACATGTTTCTGCAGCTGCAAATCAAAATCATTCTACTAATGATGGAACTACAGCCACATCTGCTGATAATATATAATTTCATAGTTCTTTGTACTTAACTCATCACAACCAAATGATGTAATCTTTTAGTTTATTATCTTTAAGGGATTTTTTAGTTGTTTTATTGTAATGAAACAATTTTTTAAAAGTGTTTTTTGATTATATCGATTATATTTTCGGATGTGATATTTTTTTTACAACAACATTCTTTTTCTGTTTTATAAAATTTGCAAATTTTACATCAATCTATATTGTATTCATCTTCATTAATAAATCCTTCACAAGGGGCATTACATAAGTTATTCATTAAGTGGAAAGAGGTGATATTATTTACTGGAGGGTGTGTAATTTTTCAACTACATGTACTAAATGAAATAGCTTTTTCATTTAAAAAATGAGATAACCACATAATTCATCAATTAGCAGAAATAGTGAAATTTGCATCAGAAATAATTGAACAAACTTCTTCAAAATTTGTTTTTCAAAGAAGGTTTATTATATGTACTTTTTTAGGTAAATATTTTTGTATCCATCATTCTCTATTTTTTGAATTACTTCATAATAAAACTAAATCGAATCATACATTATCAAGATATAAAAATAACTTATTTCGTTCATCTTTATCAATGCTTCTTAAAAATGGACCCACAAAGATGGTAACAAATTTTTTAGATATTCTATATTTTCCTTTATATCAGGAATTATATGGGATAGAAATGTTATTTTTGAATTTGTAAAAATCAATATTTGTTTTTAACATTCATGAAAGATAATTATCATACAATAAATTATCGTTTCTATTTTTAAAAACGTAAATAAATCTTTTTGCTAATATATTTCAGAAAAATGTAGTAGTTATTGTTTTTGTTGCTGTGTAAAAGATATTATATTTTTTGAAATTTTTTAAAATGGTTATTAATAGTTGAAATTTATTATAAGGAATGGTTAAAATATTGTCATATAAATTATTTTTTTTATAAAATTTAAGTATTTCATTTAAATTAGAGTTTATTACACCAAAATATTTTTTTTCATACTCAAAGAGTGTGATTTTTTTTCATTCGGATTTTCGTTTTAGCAAAAGGGGTAAGAAACAAATTCTGTCTCATAAACAAGGTGGAATATGAACACAAATATTAGGTTTACTCATTACAAACACATTACGTTTAAAACGTCTTCAATTTTAATTTTACAGACATTACAATTTTTATCTTCCTCAAATTCTCCTAGGTGAACATTGATGCTAGTTTTTCAATTTCATTTATAAATTCATACGTTTTTATTTAATGGATATGGTCAAAATCTGGATGGTAAATTTGGTCAGAATAATCATATTGTTTTTG
>JAEEGG010021183.1_pt1 | contig 12929 bp, 9 predicted proteins | sample 9134161 | NCBI WGS metagenome assembly JAEEGG01 (sample SAMN16246543, study PRJNA631951) | gut metagenome | biome: gut microbiome; feature: rumen; material: CR-attached | host: Bos | place: Iran: Karaj | collected 2018-10
TTTTCTTTTCCTATGATTCATGATTATTCCCGAAAAACACAGTGCCGTTCGGCGTTTATTTCGTATTTTTGTATCTCATTACGGATTACGATAACTCAGAAAAAGGATGAAACGACTTGCTTTGACGTGGCTTATGTGTCTGGTTCTCTCACTGGGAGCACGGGCCTCGGTGACGGGCGACACCATCTATATCGATGCCGCCACAGGCGACACGCTGCGCCCGGCGGTGCAGTTGCCCTGGCCCCAGAACGTGGCGGCGGCGCTCGACGCCGTGGCCGGTGACGAGATGTTCCAGCGTTCACTGCTGGGACTCCTGGTGTGGGACCTGACGACGGACTCGCTGATATATGAGAAGAACAGCCGCCAGCTGATGCGCCCGGCCAGTGTGCAGAAACTGCTCACCTCGGTGACGGCACTGAAAAATCTGGGCGCGGCCTACCAGTTCCGCACGCGGCTCTACGCCACGGCGCAGACTGACAAAGACAGCGTGTTGCGGGGCGACGTGTATGTGGTGGGCGGCTTCGACCCGCGCTTCGGAGCCGACGACATGGAGTCGTTCGTAGGCGCCCTGTCGCGCGGCGGACTGAAGTTCATCGACGGACGTGTGTTTGCCGACGTGTCGCTGAAGGACACCCTCAAGTGGGGCAAGGGCTGGTGCTGGGACGACGAGGAAAAGACCCTCACGCCCCTGCTCTACAACGGCCGCGACGTCTTCATGAAAAAATTCTACGAGAAACTCGACGCCTATGGCATCAGTCACCCTGGCGACTACACATACAGGGAAGTGCCGCTGGACAGTGTGACGTTGCTTGACGAACGCAGCCACACGGTGGACCAGGTGCTGGTGCGCACACTGAAGCAAAGCGACAACCTCTACGCCGAATCCATCTTCTACCAACTGGGCGCACAGGAAGGACAGGTCTATCCCTCGGCGCGGCTATCGGCAGCGAAGGTGGAGGAGCTGCAACGCGAGATGGGGCTTAATCCCGACGACTACAACGTGGCCGACGGCTCGGGACTGTCGCTCTACAATTACGCCACGCCGCACGAAATTGTGACCCTGCTGCGCTACGTCTGGGCACACGAAGATATCTACGCCCACTTGGTGACGGCCCTGCCCATTGCCGGAGAAGACGGCACACTGAAAAACCGCATGAAGGGAACCACGGCACAAGGCAACGTGCAGGCCAAGACGGGGACCCTGAACAGCGTGAGCACACTGGCCGGCTACGCCACGGCACCCAACGGACACCGCCTCTGCTTCTGCATCATGAACCAGGGCATCCGTTCGCAGTCGTGGGCACACGACATTCAGGACTCCATCTGTGAAATCATCACCCGTTTATAACGAAGCTCTAAAAAACAAGAATAATGAAAGCATTGAATCTTTTACTTGCCGCCTGTGCGCTCTCTCTGAGTATGCACGCTGAGAAAGTGTGGCACAACCCGCAGACAGAAAAACTGCCGGGTGTGAACAATGTACATAACCAAGGCTTTAACGAAGGCAACTACCGCCGCCTGCCTGCCAATGCCGAAGCCATCGTACGCAAACCCGTGTGGAGTCTTTCGGGACACTCGGCCGGACTGGCCCTGCGCTTCCGCACCGATGCCAAAGACATCATCGTGCGCTACGGCGTGACAGGCGGATGGAACATGCCCCACATGCCGACAACCGGCGTGTCGGGACTGGACCTCTACCGCGTCAATGCCGACGGCTCGCACGACTTCTGCGCCGGAACCTACCGCTTTGCCGACACGGCACGCTACACATACAAGAACGACTTGCAACTGATGTCGGGCGATGCGGAATATGTGCTCTACCTGCCGCTCTACAACGGTGTGAAGTGGCTGGAAGTGGGCGTGGACGAAGGCTGCACCTTCGCGTTCATACCTTCGGACCCTAAAAACCGGCCCGTTGTGGTTTATGGCACGTCGTGCACCCAGGGCGCCTGCTCTTCACGTCCCGGCAACGCTTGGACCAATGTACTGAACCGCCGTCTGCATGTGCCTGTTATCAACCTCGGTTTCTCGGGCAACGGCATCATGGAACCGGAGATGATTGCCCAACTGGCGGCCATCAATGCCCGCGTCTATGTACTTGATAACCTGCCCAACCTCGACCACTGCACGGAAGATACGATAAAGAACCGTGTGGTTTATGCCGTACACCGCCTCCGCAAGACGAACAACGTCCCTATCGTGCTGGTGGAGCATCCGGGCTACAGCAGCGACAAGACCAACAGGGAACGCCACGACAGTTACCGCATGACCAACCGTGCACTGACCGCAGCCTATAAAGAATTGCGCGGTGAAAAGGTGAAGAATCTGTTCTATGTGACGTCAGCCCAGTTGAACTACGACCCCGATGGCATTGTTGACGTGGTGCATCCCAACGACATCGCCATGAGAAACGAAGCCGACGGTCTGACGCCTGTCCTGAAAAAGATATTGAAGAAATTCTAATTCGCTTTTATGACGTTTGAAGAACTGGGCGTATCGGCACCGGTGCGCCGCGCCATTGAGGAACTGGGCTTTGTATCCCCCATGCCTGTGCAGGAAGCCGTGATTCCCTACTTGCTGGGCGAAGGCAACGACGTAATCGCCTTGGCCCAGACGGGAACGGGCAAAACGGCCGCCTATGGCATTCCCATCATCCAAAAAATCAATCCCGACGACCGGACGACACAAGCGGTCATTCTCTGTCCCACACGTGAACTTTGTCTCCAGATAGCGGGCGACGTGAAGGACTTTTCCCGCTACATCGAAGGACTCAGCGTGGTGCCCGTCTACGGCGGAGCCAACATAGAAAGCCAGATACGGGCGTTGAAGCGCGGGGCACAAATCATTGTGGCCACCCCGGGACGTCTCATCGACCTGATGGGACGCAAGGCCGCCCGACTGGACCAGGTGGAGAACGTGGTGCTTGACGAAGCCGACGAAATGCTCAACATGGGGTTCTCGGAGAGCATCGACCAAATTCTTGAAGGTGTGCCGCAGGAACGCAACACGCTGCTCTTCTCGGCGACCATGAGCAAGGAGATTGAGAAGATTGCCAAAAACTATTTGCACGACCACAAGGAAATCGTGGTGGGCTCACGCAACGAAGGCGCCGAGTTTGTGAACCACGAGTACTATCTGGTGCGTGCCAGCGACAAATACCTTGCCCTGAAACGCGTGGTAGACTTCTATCCGAAAATCTATGCCATCATCTTTTGCCGCACCCGTGTGGAAACGCAGGAAGTGGCCGACAAACTGATACAAGACGGTTACAACGCCGAATCGCTCCATGGTGACCTCAGCCAGGCCCAGCGTGACCTGACCATGCAGAAGTTCCGCCAACACCACACCCAACTGCTCGTAGCAACCGACGTGGCCGCCCGCGGACTGGACGTGGAAGACCTGACCCATGTGATAAACTATGGTCTACCCGACGATGTGGAAAACTATACCCACCGCAGCGGCCGTACCGGTCGGGCCGGTAAGAAAGGTACGAGCATCAGCATTGTTCACCTTCGCGAAAAGGGAAAGATACGTCTCATCGAGAAAACCATAGGCAAGTCGTTTGTCAAAAAACCGCTGCCCACGCCTGACGAAATCTGTACCAAGCAACTTTATCGCGTCATTGACCAGCTGGAGCGCGCCGAAGTGGACGAGAACCGCATTGCGCCGTTCTTGCCTGAGATTTACCGCAAGCTCGACTGGCTGGACAAGGAAGATGTCATCAAACGTTTCGTGAGCATGGCTTTCGGACGTTTCCTCAGTTACTATGCCAACGAGCCCCGCATAGAAGAGCCCCAGGAGCCTTCAAAGCAAGAGCGGGGAGGAAGCAAATCCAAAGGCGGCGTGGCCAAGTCTGGCACCAAGTCCCGCGCAACAGGCAAAGCAGAGAAAGGTTACGTGCGTTTCTTCTTCGGTGCCGGCAAGCGCGATCATTTCTATGCCCGCGAAATCATCGGACTCATCAACCGTTACACGATGGACCCGGTTGATATCGGCCGCATCGACTTGAAGCAAAACTTTTCGTTCTTTGAAGTTCCCGAAGGCGTAGCCGACATCGTGGAAGGTGCCCTGCGCAATGCCCGCGACAAGGAAGGACGTCGCATTGCCGTGGAGCGCGCCGACCAAAGAGAAGGCGGCAAGAAAACGAAGGAATTCAAGACAAAAAAAGATTTCAAGGAAAAGAAGACGAAAGCTCCCAAGGCCGCGCCCAAAGGCAAGGTGGACTGGCGGCAGTTTTTCCAAAATTCGTCTGACTCGTTCAACACGTCCGACGGCCCATGGTCCAAGACAAAGAAAAACAAAAAGAAATGAAACGTTGGCTTATCACACTTGTGTGGACGGTAGTGCCCCTGCTCTTGTGTGCCCAGCATCCCGTGATAAAGATTGGCGGCGGTTGGGCCAGCCACTACGGCGGTTCGACGCGCCACATCGGTGCGCTGAAACTCGGCGTCGGTTATGAAGTGGAGATAGGCGGATACTGGTCCGTCGAGCCCGGTGTTTACTACATGGCAAAAGGCTGGAAAGACCGCGACCGACAGGTTCTCGTTTACGACGAAGACGGCCAGGTGGTGCTTGATGAGGAAGGCCAGCCCATGACCGGTTTCATGAACGTCACCAGCAACACGAACTATGTGGAGATTCCTGTGCTCATCAACTACTATGTCCCCCTGGCTTCTGTCCACTATCTGTCGTTCTCCGCCGGTCCTTATGTGGCCTGGGGCGTGGGCGGCAAGGCCAAAACCAGCGGCGACACGGAGCAGACTGGTGCCGCCCGCTTCTACTATGAACACCCCACGTTCAGCCAGCCCGACATGCGGCGCTTCGATGCCGGAGTGACCGCAGCCATCGGATACGAAATAGGCCGTCAGTGGGCCGCCGCCGTTACCGGCGATTTCGGATTGGCAAACGTCAGCCGCAGCGGAGCCAAGAACGTGGCTTTCCTGCTTCAGGTGGCATATAAATTCAGATGACACACGACGGCGCCCAAAAGCGGCGCCTTGTTCCGACGAAGCGGCGTCTCGAATTTTCGAGGCGCCGCTTCTGTTTTCAGAACGCTCTGCAGCGATCAGTTTCGGAATTGTCCCTCCGCAATGCGGCGGCACCACTTGCCTCCCAGCAGGCAATAAAGTCCCAGGAAGACCAGCGGAATGCTGAGTATCTGGCCCATGTTGAGCCACTGGCCGGCTTCGAAGTCCACCTGATCTTCCTTGATGAATTCGATGAGAATGCGGAACGTGAAAATGACCGTCAGGCAGAGTCCGAAGAAGAAACCTGAGCCCACGCGCTTCTTCTGATAGCGGTAGACGGCCAACATCACGAAGAAGAACGACAGATAGAATAGCGACTCGTAGAGCTGCGCCGGGTGACGGGGAAACGTCTCGCCGTTGTTCAGGAACACGAAGCCCCAGGGCAGGTCGGTGGGATAACCCACGATTTCGGAATTGAAGAGATTGCCCAGCCTGATGAACGCGGCACTCAGCGGTGTGGCCACGCCCATGTTGTCGAGCACACGCATCACGTTTACCTTGGTCTTCTTGCAGTAAAGCCAAATGGCCACGAAAAGGCCGAACACACCGCCGTGGCTCGACAAGCCTTCGTAGCCCACCATCTTCCACGAACCGTCGGCCATCTGCCGGATGGGCAGCAGCATCTGCACGGGATGGCTCAGGTAGAACACCGGCTCGTAGAACAGGCAATGGCCCAGACGCGCCCCCAGCAGGAGGAACACAAAACAGTAGAAAAACAGGGGCTCAAACTTTTCCTCAGGAATACGCTGGTCGCGGTAAAGACGGTGCATGTTCCAATAAGCCAGCAGCAGGGCGCAGCACCAGCAGAGGGCATACCAGCGCACGGAATAACTGCCGATGGTGAACACCGCGGGGTCGGGCGACCAGTTGATGAAAGCCAACATAACCTTTTACTTTTCAGTTACACATTAAAGCGGAAGTGCATGATGTCGCCGTCCTGCACCACATAGTCTTTGCCTTCCACGTTCAGTTTGCCGGCTTCGCGCACCGCGCTCTCGCTGCCATACTGAATGTAGTCGTCATATTTGATGACTTCGGCGCGGATGAATCCCTTTTCGAAGTCGGTGTGGATGACTCCGGCACACTGCGGTGCTTTCCAGCCTTTGCGGTAGGTCCACGCCTTCACTTCCATTTCGCCGGCAGTGATGAACGTTTGCAGATTGAGCAGTGCATAGGCCTTTTTGATGAGACGGTTCACGCCGCTCTCCTCCAAGCCCAGTTCTTCAAGGAACATCTGCTTGTCTTCGTAAGACTCCAGTTCAGCGATGTCTTCTTCTGTTTTGGCGGCAATCACCATTGCCTCTGCGCCTTCCTCTGCAGCCATCTGTTCGATGCGCCGCGAGAAGTCGTTGCCCGACTTGGCCTCGGCTTCGCTCACGTTGCAGACATAGAGCACCGGCTTGGCCGTGAGCAAAAACAGGTTGCGCGCCGCGTCCTGCTCGTCTTTCGTCTCGAAGGTCACCACGCGGGCGTTCTTGCCCTGGTCGAGCACGGCCTTGTAGGCTTCGAGCACAGCCACTTCAATTTTTGCCTCCTTGTTGCCCGCAGCAGCCGCTTTCTGCTGCTTGGCCAGACGGCCTTCGATAGTTTCCAGGTCCTTCAACTGCAGTTCCGTGTCGATGATTTCCTTGTCGCGTATGGGGTCGATGGTGCCGTCCACATGGGTGATGTTGTCGTCTTCGAAGCAGCGCAGCACGTGGATGATGGCATCCGTCTCGCGGATGTTGCCCAGGAACTTGTTGCCCAGACCCTCGCCCTTGCTGGCGCCTTTCACCAGTCCGGCGATGTCCACAATCTCGCATGTGGCGGGAACCACACGGCCGGGGTGCACCAGTTCGGCCAGACGCGTCAGACGCTCGTCGGGCACGGTGATGACGCCCACGTTTGGCTCAATGGTGCAGAACGGGAAGTTTGCTGCCTGCGCCTTGGCATTACTCAAACAGTTGAACAACGTCGACTTACCCACATTGGGCAGTCCTACAATACCGCATTTCAGTGCCATATCTAAACCTGCAATTTCAATTTTGACGCAAAGGTAACCATTTTGCACGAAAAAAGCCGTGCGTTTTCCCTAAAATCGGAGTGTGCCGCGTTCTGGGGAAACAGAAGCGGGGCTTCGGCCAAACGAAACGGCTTTTCAAAAATCAGAAGCGGCGCCTCGGAATTCCGAAGCGCCGCTTCTGCCGTTTTTTCTTGTCCTCATTTATATATAAGGGTCGTGAGGCGGTCTTCACGGAAGATGTCGCGCGCCACGTCCATGAGGTCCTCGGCCGTGAGCGCACGGATTTTACGGATAGTGTCGTCCACGTCGCGGTGTTCGCCGTAGCGCGCAAAAGCCTTTCCCATCGCGATGGCGTAACTGCTGAAGTGATCGCAGTTGAGCAACAGCTGTCCCACCGTCTGCTTCTTCGCCGCTTTGAGACGGGCGGCGCTGAGCGGCTCTTCGCGCAGTTGGGCCAACTGGCGCAGCACCAGCGAACGGCAACGCTCCACGTCGTCCTCGTCGCAGCCGAAGTAAATGCTCCAGACGCCCGAGTCGCTGTAGTGGAACGACGAGCAGTCCACCGTATAAACCAGTCCGTGCTTCTCGCGCAGGCTTACGTTCAACAGAGAGTTCATGCCCGGTCCTCCCAACAGGTTGCTCAACAGAAAAAGCGCCTGGCGGTGCGGGTCCATGCGGCCGTAGCAGCGGTTGCCCATGACGACGTGGGCCTGATGCGTGTCGTGATGGGCCGTACGGTACTCTGGGACATAGTCGGGCAGCGGTTGCGGCACATCTTCGGCGACAGTGGCCGCCACATCGGCCGTGGCCTTTTCCGCCAACCGCACCACACGGTCGAAAGGCACATTGCCCAACACGTAAAACGTCACATTGCCGGGCACATAGTATTTCTTCGTGAAGCGCAGGGCGTCGCCGGTGGTGTATTGGCGCAGGCGGTCGGCCTGACCCAGGATGTCGCGCCCCAAGGCGTGGCCCCGGAAGAGCATGGCCTCGAACTCGTCGTAAATGAGCTCGGCGGGCGAGTCGCGGTAACTGTCTATTTCGTCGATAATGACTTCCTTCTCCTTGTCCAGTTCGTGCTGGGGATAGGTACTGTGGAACACGATGTCGCAGAGCAGGTCGACGGCGCGCGGGAAATCCTCTTCCTGCACCGTGGCATAGTAGGCCGTTTCCTCCTTGTTGGTATAGGCGTTCAGATCGCCGCCCACGCGTTCCAGTCCGTTGCGGATGTGGCAGGCGCGACGGCGCACGGTGCCTTTGAACGTGGTGTGCTCACAGAAGTGGGCCAACCCGGAGTCGGCTTCGTCCTCGTTGCGTGTGCCGGCCCCGACGATGAGACCGCAGTAAACCACGCCCGTGGGACAGGGTTCCTGTATGATGCGAAGGCCATTGGCCAGTGTCGTTTGGTGAAATTCTCTCATTGCGGCTGCAAAATTATAAAAAATAGGCGTATCCGTTGCTCTTTTCGTTGAAAAAGGCGAAATTTGCAGACACATCGTAAAACCAAGAACCGGACCCAAGTTATGAAACACCCCATTGCCACCGAGGCCGCCCCTGCCGCCATCGGTCCTTACAGCCAGGCCGTACAGGCCGGCGGCACCGTGTACGTGTCGGGCCAACTGCCCATTGATCCCGCCACGGGCCAAATGGCCGAAGGCGGTGTGGCCGAACTGACACGCCAGTCGCTCACGAATATCCGCGCCATCCTCGCCGAAGCCGGCCTCACCATGGGCCACGTGGTCAAAACCACGGTCATGCTGGCCGACATGGCCGATTTTGCCGAGATGAACGCCGTATACGCCGAGTTTTTCACCGCTCCCTATCCCGCCCGTTCGGCTTTTGCCGTGAAAACCCTCCCCAAGGGCGCCCGTGTGGAGATAGAATGCATCGCTGTCAAATGATTGTCGCCCTTTTCTGCTCCTCATCCGACACATTGCCGTCCGATGTCGTGGCGGCAGCCGCCGAACTGGGACAGCGCATCGGCCGGGGAGGCCACACGTTGCTCTACGGCGGTGTGAACAAAGGACTCATGGAAGTGACGGCGCAGCACGTCAAAGCCAACGGCGGACGCGTCGTGGGCGTGGTGCCCCGATATATGATTGACCGCGGATTCGCAAGCACCCTGTTGGACAAATGCGTGCCATGTACCGACCTCGCCGAGCGCAAATCGCTGATGATGAAACTGGCCGACGCGTTCGTAGCCATGCCCGGAGGCGTAGGGACCCTCGACGAACTCATCAGCGTGGCGGCCGCGTCACAAGCCGGCGAACACGGCAAACCCCTTTACCTGCTCAACCTGCATCACTTCTGGGACGGCCTGGTGAAACTGCTCGGAGCCGCCGAAGCCGGAGGATATGCCCGCGAAGGCAGCGACGAACGCATGATGCTCGTGCCCTCGGTGACGACCCTGGCCGACGCCCTCGATTGGTGAGCCGGACTACAAGGAGGTCCGGGACGGGCGTGACGGGAAAAGCGTAAAAATTTTGACAGTTCACTAAACAAGGCCTACTTTCGCCGCCCAAAAGCGGCGTTTCGGGCCGCAGAAACGGCGTCTCGAAATTTCAAGACGCCGTTTCTAATTTGCCTTTCCTTTTGCCCAATGAAAATCAGCGCGTTACAAAACAGCTAGTTTTGGAGTAAAAATCTTGACAAAAAAAGACGTCCCAAAAGATAAAATTGAGAAGAAAAGAAAAATTCTTCCTTCTTTTCTTGGTGCGTATATAACAATTTCCTAACTTTGCACAATCGATTGCGCAGATACCGACGGAACAGGAAGCCGACGAAAAGTAATAAAAAACGTCAAACTCCGCCTCTTTTTGAAATATTCGTACGGCTGAAATTCAGAAATGTTGGTAATTTTGCAAAGCGTGGTGTGGAAGCATCCGCAAAAAACAGAAACCGTTCAAAACCAAAACGAAACTAAATACAAACTGAATTACTAACTAAAACATTTCTGCAAATGAAGAAAATTTTACTTTCTCTCGTGCTGCTGTTTACCGGCAGCTTGTTGTGGAACACCGTTAGCGCGCAGTACTACATCCTGCCGCGTGCCAACGAGAACAATCCCGTCCTGTGGCAATGGACCACGGACGCCGAAAAAGTTCCAGAAGACTGGTTCGCTGTGGACTTTGACACAGACGAATGGGAGTGGGACACCGACGAAGCCGGCTTCTGCTACAGCACGTCCCTGTTCGTTGAAGGCGCCGTGCGCACGGCCTTGGACGACGCAACCACCACGTGCTGGATTCGCAAAAAGGTGACCTTCGACGTGGAAGACATCGCCAACCTGAGATTTGAACTTATTTGGGACGAAGACCCCGAAGTTTACTTCAACGGCGTGAAGGCATTCCAAGCCACCGGCTGGAAGGACAGAGACTACAACGACATCACTGCGAACATTTCGCAGGCTGCCTTGAAAGCCTTGAACCCGAAAGGTGAAAACACCATCGCCATCCACTTCATCAACAAGTCGGGCGGTTTCGGCCTGGACTTCGCCATCTTCTGCAACGAAGAGAGCGACGACCCCTACACCCGTCTGAGCTATCTGGTCGGCAAGTGCGAAGAGCGCCCCAACGCTTACCAGGCGGGCGAAGACCCCGGCTGCTATCCCGAGGATCTGGTTGTTGAATACGAAATCGCCCTTGCCGATGCACAGGATGCCCTCGAAAACGAAGACGACGATGCTATGACGAGCGCCTACAACACTCTGAAAGACATTCTCGACAGACTGGACGCAAACATGGTGCCCATCACCGACGGCCTGTACTACCTGAAAGGCGGTCCTAACCTGGTTGCAAAGCGCGGATACGACATCGGCATCCGTGGCGTGAACGACAACTCCCTGATGTGGGGTCCGTTCGACGGCATCAGCCCCGACCAAGTGTGGGAAATCAAACGTCTGGAAAGCGGCAACTTCAGCATCCAGAACTACGCCCTGAAGACTTACATCGGCTACATGAAGTCGGAAGCCTTCACCGAATGGCGCTTTGTCGACATGACCGAAGAACTTGAAGCCGAACAGGTGTTCAAGAGCGTGGGCGGCGGTGTTTGGTGGCTTGGTAACACCAAGCGCCCGAACAACGTCTACGGCTTCGACTGCTGGGGCGGCTCCGCCAGATCTTCTTATGTAGGTGCCCTCTCCGACACCAACGACGAAGTTTCGCAGTGGACCCTCGTCAAAGTGCCTGAGGATTCTCTCGCTATCATCAATCCCATCGCTGAACAGTATGGTCTCTCCGCCCGTCTGGAAGCTCTGCTCGACCCGGCCCTGACGGCCTACAACGCCTGCTTCACCTACGACACGGACTTCGACCATGCCCTCATCACAGATGCCAGCCAATTCAGCGCCAGTTCCAGCATGGACGGCCTCGAATTTGCCTCCCTCATCGACGTGAACAGTAAGGGTAACCTGAATAACACCACCGCCTGGGGTACGACAGTAAGCTCCGCCGGTATGACCGAGCACCAGTATCTGGAAGTGGCGTTCAAAGATCCTGTTGAAACCTTCACGCTGAAAGTAAACAAGGCTTCGCGCACCCCGGCCGGATACAGCTACAATAGCCAACAGATGCGTCCGCGCCGCGTCGTTATTTATGCTTCCAACACCGAGGAAGAATACGACAAGGAATGGACCAAGATTGAGGAATACTATCCCACCGTGCTGAGTTCCGCCACTTCCGACGAACACACCGTGGTGCTGGGTAAGCCCTACAAGTACCTCAAGTATTCCGTATTCGACACGGAAAGCCACTACCGCCAATGGAACTTCGTTTACTTCGTGCTGGGTGCCTTCCAGGCTTATCCCGCCACACCTAACGAAGAGTATTCGCAGTACACCTACATCCCCGGCATGAAGAGCGCCTGTGACGAACTTGCCACCCAGCTTGCCAACGCCCGTGAAAAGGTTTCAGCCAACACGGCCAAGGAAGAAGACATCACAGCCCTGAAGGCTGCCATCGACGGTGTGAGAGCCCTCATGGTCGACACCATGGAAATCTTCGCCAAGATACAGGAAGTTAAGGAATACTCCACAACCTTCGGCGCCGGTCTCGACTACGGTCAAGTGGAAGACAGCGACATGGATGCCATCAACGCTGCTCTCGAAGAGGCCGACAAGTGGGATCACAAGAAGCCTATGAAGGACGATATCGCCAAGCGTATCACTGACCTCGAAACTGCATTCCAGACATTCAAGGCCGCTCAGAAGAGCATCGAATTTGGCAAGTGGTACTATATCAGCAGCACCGACCAGAGCCGTGACGGTAACACCGATCCCGAAATGGGCGGAAGCATCTACCACACCATCGTCAACGGCAACGTGATGTATCCGGGCTCCAACAACTCGGCAGAACAGCGTCTGAAGAACGGCGTGGACAACCTGCGCCAGGGACACTACGACCGCGAGCTTGAAGACATCGACGACATCTACAACCCGTATCTCATGTGGCGCGCCGTCAACCTCGGCGACACAGCCATTGCCCTGCAGAACCGCGGTACCGGCACTTATATCGCCGTAACACGCAACAACAACCGTTGCAGCATGTCCGAGACTCCTGCTCCTTACGACATGCAGTTCGTAGCTCCGGGTGAAGTAAGATTCGTTTGCTCCGATCCGGCCAACACCGCCGGTTATGCTCTCTACGCAGCTTACGACCTCTACGTAGCCGGTAACGCTTCTGAACTGGGTAAGGACGAGCCCACCACGTGGACGTTCATTCCTGTTGAAGAAGACATCACTTCCGTGATGATTCCTGTCACCAACAACACGATTTCCATCATGACCCTGCCGTATGAGCAGCAGAGCTTCTCTTACATCAACGAAGACATGACCATGTACAGTGTCAAGGGTGTCAACGGTAAGGAATTCGGCGAAGAAACACTTGTTCTCACACCGTACGGTG
>JAEEGG010021188.1_pt1 | contig 12928 bp, 11 predicted proteins | sample 9134161 | NCBI WGS metagenome assembly JAEEGG01 (sample SAMN16246543, study PRJNA631951) | gut metagenome | biome: gut microbiome; feature: rumen; material: CR-attached | host: Bos | place: Iran: Karaj | collected 2018-10
TGAGGTCGCGATTGTCGGCAGGTACGCGGTAGAAGTTACCCATATCCTGGGCCTTGGCAGCCTCCTCCTTGGTCAGCAGCGTCTCGTACATCTTCTCACCGTGTCGGATGCCGATGACCTTAATATCTTCCTTCTTACCACCGAAGAGTTCGCAGACTGCCTCTGCCTGTGTCTGGATAGTGCATGCAGGAGCCTTCTGAACGAGGATGTCGCCATTCTGGCCATTCTCGAAGGCAAAGAGCACGAGATCGACAGCTTCTTCGAGGCTCATGATGAAACGAGTCATCTTGGGTTCTGTCAAAGTGATGGGGTTTCCCTTGCGAATCTGGTCAATCCAAAGAGGTATGACAGAGCCACGTGAGCACATCACGTTGCCGTAACGTGTGCAGCAGATCTTAGTCTCTCCGCTATAGCGGCTCTTGGCAATAGCCACCTTTTCCTCAATGGCCTTGGTGATACCCATTGCATTGATGGGGTATGCAGCTTTGTCAGTTGAGAGGCAGATGACACACTTTACGCCTGCATCGATAGCAGCATCGAGCACATTATCGGTACCAATCACATTGGTCTTTACAGCCTCCATGGGGAAGAACTCGCATGATGGCACCTGCTTAAGTGCTGCAGCATGGAACACGTAGTCAACGCCCTTCATGGCGTACTTCAATGTGCTCTTGTTGCGAACGTCGCCAATATAGAACTTCACTTTGTGAGCAACCTCAGGCATCCTGGCCTGGAAATCATGACGCATGTCGTCCTGCTTCTTCTCGTCGCGCGAGAAGATGCGGATCTCTCCGATATCGGTGCGGAGAAAACGATTCAATACTGCATTACCAAAAGAACCGGTTCCTCCGGTAATCATTAAAACTTTACCTGCAAAAATACTCATATCGTTTATTTAATAATGTATATTCATATAAAAAGCGCGGCAAATATACAAAAATTCATCGAACGAAAAAAATTATACCCCTAAATTTCAAGAATATTCCCCCATTTTGCCACCAAATCCAACCATTTGCCACATCCATTTGTTTTTTACGTCTAGGATAATAGCCCAAATCCACAAGATTCCTGATTAAAATAGAGATAAAAACACGCAAATATTCAATAATTAACCACCTAAAAAATCCATTATTTAATTTTTCCCCCTTTTTATTTTGTTCTTTCATATTTTTCTCCTATCTTTGCCGCATCATATAGGCGGATAGCGGGATAGTCGCTACTCTTATGTGGCTACCTCAAGCGAAGCTGTTTGCAATATGGTTAATGGTTCACTGTGAAGGGTTAATGGTTCATGGTGGAACAATCTTTTAAACGAGTATAAAAGTTGGGGGTGGATGCAATAATTGCGGAGTTGATTCGTTATGATTTAATAATGTATACATAGATAGAAAAAGTATGAAAATCGAGCGACTGTACATTAAAAATATTGGGCCTTTTAAAGAGGCTACTTTGGATTTTCCTACCCAGTATAACAATGAGACTGGAGAGGAACCTGTGACTATCATCACCGGTGTAAATGGCGCCGGTAAATCGATTATTATTGACGCTATTCGTGCTGCTTTTGATAGCCATGCGTTGGAACGTAATATTGTTGCTAATGAGAAGGACTTCAAGATAGAGATGTCTTTGAACTATGACGGCAAGTTCAAAACTATCGGAACTCATACTATGGGTGATGGCCATGTCACGTCTGCCGATTATTATGGTCTGACCCAATACTTTTGGAATGGATATAAATTGGCAGGCAAAAAATATAACTGGGTGGTTGATTACTGGTCGTCGAAATTACCGACTGATAGTTTTGCTCTTAGAACAATGAATAGCATTCGGAAAGAGGATGTTCTAAAAGGTGTGATGCAGGGTAAAAAGAGTAATGTGGAACTTACTAATTTCATCTGTCAGATTGACTACTTAAGGACGAGTGAGATGGCGGAAGAAATGGAGGTCGGAACAGTTATGTATCGTAAACTGAAAGAGATAGTGAACCTATGTCTTGAGAATGGTGAGTTCAAGTATGTGCGTCGCTCTGATTTAACACCAATCATTGTTCAGAATGGTATAGAACTGTCGCTTGAGAAACTCAGCTCAGGAAATATATTCTTGATTGAGCACCTTGTTATGCTGATGTGTAAGTTCTATTCGGTGGCGGCACTTAATGATATCCCTGTTGAGAAGATGTTCGATATCTCTGGTCTTTTGCTTGCTGATGAATTGGAGAATCACATGCATCCCCTATGGCAGAAACGTATTTTGGGCATAGTCCGTAAACTGTTCCCAAACCTTCAGATTATACTTACTACTCATTCACCATTTGTAGTGGCTTCTATTGATGGTGCCAAGATATACACTTGTGTCCCTGAGATAGGATATAGTGTAGTGAATGATGAAACGGACAAATATGGACATATGCCTGTAGAAGAGATTCTACAATCGGACGTATTCAGCACAAATCCTTTCAATGACAAAGTTGCTGGCTTGATGGCCCAAAGAAAGGCTTTGATTGCAGAGGGGAAGTTGGACGAGGCTAAAATGGTTGCTAAGCAGTTGTACAACATCAATCCAGAGTATTTTGCATATCTTGAACCAAACTTGTGATTAGATTACTGTTTATATGAGACATATTGATAGATTGCCAGCCCCCGATATATTAGTTCAAAAACATATCGAATGGCAGCACAAATATGAGGAGAAGTTGGCTGAAAATCCTTCTGCTCGCCCAGATAGTTCTAGATATGTGCATAAGCAGATAAAAGACCGACTATTTGAAATGTCTTTCGGCAAATGCTTCTATTGTGAAACAAAGTTGACTGGTGCAAATAAAGAAGTGGATCATTTTGTGGAGGTCGCTATTGATCATAGTAAGGCTTACGAATGGGAGAACCTGTATCTGGCATGCTCAAATTGTAATGACAAGGTTAACCATCTTGTAATTCCTGTGACCGATGCACTTGATCCATGTAGGGACTCAGATGCTGAAATTCAGAGGAATATTTCTTTTGAAGCAGAACAGATATATGCTATTCCCGAATCTCCTAAAGGTTTGAATACTATCAAGAAGTATCGTTTGAATACAGAGCTGCTTGACATGAAACGGAGTAAGTGGTTGAACAAATTGCTTAAAAAAGTTACCGATATCCAGAGATCGATGAATACTGATGGTCGAAGGTCTGTGACAGAGAATGAGCGATTACAGTTGATGCGATTTATGCAACCAGACCAACCTTATAGTTTGATGTGCAAGATTTACATTGAGAAAAATTTCTCTTACTTGTTATGATAATATCACACAAATGGTACCGGCTGTAGCGCACTATATGATACCGTTCGTAGCACTCCAAATGATACCGGTCACTTTTGGGGAAATGCTATCTAGAACGCTCTCAGGAGGCTTTGCACCTCCTACCGCTTGGCAAAATGGCGCGGTGGTTTTCATGGTGTACAGCGCGACTAGAAGGCGGTACTGTTTCATGTGCTACAAGCGGTACTGTTTGAGAGCTAAGATCAATAGAGGAATGATGGACGCCTGCCATGCCCAAGGTGTGGCAGAGCCGGAGTATGAAGAGAAAGGCGGCTTTGTGACGATTGTGTTTAAGAGACCATTAGTGTCTGGTGAAATCCACAATGATTCAAACGCCTTGTCAAATGGCAAGGAGCTGGCAAGGAGCTGGCAAGGAGTTGGCAAGGACTTGGGCTTGGACTACATGGTTCTTGAAATTATTGGAGAATTGTCGAGAAGAGAGGTGGATTATTGATAAGGGAAATGATAGCCAAAAAGATGGTGTAAATGATAATAGCCTTATTCGGATAATTGCCATCCTGATGGAGTTTATATTGTCTATTGCAAGAAATGATGACTTTGATAGTAAAATGTAGTTGTCATTTTTTACAAGTAAATGTTAAATCCAAGAAACTATTTCGGAATTCGCCGTAAAAATTTTACGGATTGTGAATAAATGTGTATTTTTACACCCAGTTAAGGCGAAAAACGCTATAATTATGACACTAACTCTAATTTCCTTTTTGGTATGCTTATAAAATTTGCTGTAAAAAACTATCGTGGTTTTAAGGATAGAATCGAGTGGGACCTTTCTCACCCGAGTAGTTATACATTTAACCCAAGTGCCATTAAGGATGGAGTGGTGAAGAACGGCATCATCTATGGACCGAATGGTTCGGGCAAGTCAAATATAGGATTGGCTCTCTTTGATATTGCCAACCATTTGTCGCATAAATGGAAGAAGCCTGATTATTATTTAAATTATGCTAATGCTGAAAATCATAAGGGTTCTGTAGAGTTTGAGTATTCTTTTATATTTGATGGACATGCGTTACAATACAATTATTCCAAGGTCGCAAAAGATTTGAAAGGAGAGATCATTAAGGAGTATCTGTCCGTTGATGGGAACGAATTGATTGTAAAGAACGAGGAGAACCTAAAGATTGCGGATGAGTTTGGCTTGACAGATACAGCTGTTCAGTCTTTGAGGGATAGTGCGAACAATATCTCGATTGTTAACTATTTGCTTGGAGCTGTACCATTAGCCAAAGATCACGCTCTATTGAAGTTGAGGGATTTCGTGGAGAATATGTTGTTCTTCCGAAGTTTGGACTATAGAGAGTTTATTGGCTTAAAAGAGGGAGTAAGTAGCAATATTGAGGAGTATATTATCAAGAATAAACTTACTGATGATTTTGCCGCTTTTTTGAAGGCGGTAAGTGATCAGGATTATTATTTCGCGACGCCCTCACAAGGTGATAATGTCTTGTATTGTATCATCGGGAATGTGAAGATACCATTTATGTATTTAGCATCGACCGGAACAAAAAATCTAGAATTGCAGTATTATTGGCTGAAGGAGATGATAAATGCGCCCTTTGTGTTCATTGATGAATTTGATGCATTCTATCATCATGAGCTATCGTATAGGATAGCGAAGTTGTTGTTTAAGGGAGAGCATCAAGTGTTTCTGACCACACACGATACTTTCTTGCTCACGAATGACCTATTGCGTCCAGATTGTTTCTTTATTTTGAAGGATAATAAGATCTCAGCTATTTGTGATTTGACAGAGAAGGAGCTGAGATTTGGTCATAACCTTGAGAAACTGTATCGAGGCGGTACGTTTGGCTTATGATACTATTTGTATTTCTTTTCTTTGATTATGATTTCCAAAATAGAATCGGATTGGATAAGGTGAACGAGATATTGAGTGAGATGCTGGAGTATTTTGACGATGAGACGGGCAATGGCAAGCTGTATGTGAACTATCCGATGATAGAGTCGTTGAAATATACAAAGGAATTGCCTGATGAGCACTATGCTGAATATGTGGTTTCACGTGAGACTTGTGCATCGCACAAATTTAAGGGCCTAGCGGAAACTTTTGCTTATCCAGGAGCAAAACAGTATCGATTTATTGACTTGACTAAGACAAGTGTCGAAGATGTTCGTAGGAACTGGCATCTCTTGATTCAGCAGAATGTCTGCAAGGCAAATTTCATTGTAAGTGGTCGTCATGAGATGCCTATAAAGAAGGACGTGATTGACCAGATCGCGATTTTCGAAGGCCAGAAAAGCAAATATGTGGATGTAGACGAGTCAGTAGCAATTCTGAATTCATTCCCGTTGTTTGTGTATGAGTATCTGAAGTGATGTCTGAAATATTTCATTAACGGATATTAGTTTGTCCCAACTTAATTCGCTAATTCGTGATAAAGAGAATCGGGATTAGCAAATATTCTTAAAGATTTTTCATCTTCTTTGTATAAATTTGTTTGGACATAGATAATAATCCCGACACTGATGTGCCGGGATTATTAGTTGAGAGTTTAGAGTTGAGAGTTTAGAGAGAGATTACTTGATCATGACCTTGCGGCCATTGTGGATGTAAAGGCCTGGGGTAACAGGCTGGGAGGTGAGGCGACGGCCGTCGAGGGAGATGTAGGGGTTTGAGGAGTTTGAGAAGTTTGAGGAGTTTGAGTCGGTTGTGATCTCCTGGATGCCGGTTTCTTCGTCGCCGAAGTTGAGGACGAAGGATTTGACTGGGGTGCTACCAGTTCCTGATTGTGCATACTTGAAGTATCCACGGAAAGCGCCGATGGTGACATTGGAGTCTTCGGCGGCATAATACAGGGTGTTATTGGCACCGAGATAGAGTTCGGTTTGATTACCTGGTGTGAGTCGATAAGGATCGAAGTTTCCTTGGAAGATGTAGACGAAATCGTTACTAAATTGATTGACTGGGTGAGGGGCTGTGATGGTCACATCCGTGAAGATCGGATTGTTGATTTCGTATTCTGGTTCATCGTCGTAGTATTCATAGTCATCGTCGTAATCTGGATCTTCTTCGTAGTCTTCAGGATCTTCCCACTTTACGATGTAGGCTTTACCTGCTTCGATGCTTGTCAAATTGTCTTCGCTGAAATTGAGCGTCAGCGTGCCGTCGTTGGTAAGTGTGCTGCTCGTCAGCTCTTTGACAATGGCTCCTTCAAGCGGGGTGCCACTGAACGTGAAATCATCATCGGGAACATTGTCGCCTAATGAGAACGGCAGACACAACGTGTTCCAATCGCCATCCTTGTAGAGGGTGCGACTTAAGATCTGGAATCGATGAAGGTTGAGATTGGAGTTTACTATCCTTTCGAGAGCATTTTCGTTCTCACCGCTGTCGAATAGTGGTACAAAACTGAAGTAGTAGTAGTTGTTGTAGTATAGGCCCATTAAATAAGTGATGATTTCGATTCCGGAGTATTCCTGCAGCACGCTATTTCCGAGAGAAAAAGGAATCTCCTCATATTTATACGCGGGGACGGCACCATCATCAAAGGTGACGTCATAATCTTCATCATACCCATAGCCAACGCCCTTGACACCGGTTGCTACATAATAGTTTCTCATTAGACTAGGGTTTTCGGATTCGTTCGTCATATTTTCGCCAAGAATGCCACCAATTGAAGAACCAGTATTACCTGTTATTGTGCCTTCATAGATGCAATCCCAAATATTACCTTCGCATAAAGAACCTGCTATACCGCCTATCATGTCTGCATTTCCCTCTCCTGTGATGGTTGCATTGCAATAACATCCTGAAATGTTTCCTTGGTTATTTCCTGCGATGCCACCTATTTCGCAAGTAGTTCCCGATACGGATCCTGAATGTCTGCATTCGGACATATAATCTGAAAAATAACCAGCAATGCCGCCAACAGTGTTCTTGCCTGAAACGGAGACGTTGTTGTTGAAGCAGCAAGAGATGCCTCCTCCTGAATAACCTGCAATGCTACCGACAAAATCACGGCCGATGAATGAGCAATTAGATAGTTTTAGATTTTCAACAGTACCAAAGCCAGATACATAGCCAAATACACCTATACCGTCTTGGTTTGGTTCATTGATGGTGATGTTGCTAATTGTTTTGCCATTGCCATTGAAATTGCCTTCGAAGGGGCTATCTTCAGTTCCAATGGGAGTGTAGCTCTTGCCTGTGTACCTGAGATCATTCTCCAATTTGAAGTACTCATCGGAGTAGCCGTTTCCATTGTTTACCGAAATGGCCAAAGCGTCGAGGTCGACAGTCGATTTAATGAGGTAAGGTGAGCCTTCGGAACCATCGCCTTCCAATATGGTGAATGAGGCAACGTAAAGATAATTTGAATAATTATTACCATCTTTATCAGCCCCATCTACCAAATCCCAGCAATCAAACCAAACTGCTATTGTATGATTTCCATATTCTAAATTGGAGATGATAACACTAGATGGAGAAAAATTGGAGCCTCCTGATTGGTAATAGTTATTGTTGTGTTCATTTTTCCATTTGTTCATAGAAAGTGGAGTTGGGGCGCCACCATCAATACTATAATACATATTAATATCTCCGGTCCAGCTATCTCCACTATAGACTTGTGTCTGACCGCCCAATTCTAGATGGGAGATTATGCCAAGGTTAGCGTTGTTGAATGGACCCGAACACCACTCTGTATGGTTAGGGTTTGCACCATCGTTAGAAGGAATAAGGGTTCCCCAATACCAAGTACCATTGACATTGATTGCGCTTCCTCCTATCCATGTAGCTGTTTTAGCCATGGATGAAGAAACACTTGCAGCGAGTAGCAAGGTCGCTGCTAATGAGATAAAACTTGTCTTCATGATTTGTTTTTATTAGTTATGCAAATTGTTTGAAATCTGAAATATTCAGCGTTTATTGGGTGCAAATTTAGTGAAAATATATATACCTTCCAAATATTTGCGTAATTATTTGCAAAAATAGTTCTGAGAAGGTGAAAAATCGCCTTCGGCAGGAAAATGCTTAAATATCTTTGCTTGAACGTATAAGGTCACACAGAGCGCACGGAAATACACAGATTTTTTTTTAACGTTAATGACCGTATAATGGACCGTTAATTACCATTAATATTTTTTTTGATGAAAAAAAAACTTTTGAAGAGTATGGGGCTGAAGCCCCGAAGCTGATAGGTGATGGCATACATCTGTGAATGCGAGCATTCCCATCTGCATGTCACCGCCTATCAGCGCCTATTCCATGAATAGGCCATCCTTTTCAAAAGAGAAAAAGGTCTTCAATCTTTGAAGACTGAAAAAGGCTTCGCCAGAAAAATTTTGTGGGTCGAGATTTGGACGAGAAACGGGGTCCGGATGGCTTTTTTCTTTAGTTCAAAAAAAAACTTTTGAAGAAGTCAGGGACGATGTCCCTTGAGCTATTGGCAAGCATCATGCATTCGTGAATGCAAGCATTCCCGCCTACATGCTACTTCCCAATAGCGCCAATTCCATTGAATTGGCTGGCTTCTTCAAAAGAGAAAAAGGTCTTCAATCTTTGAAGACTGAAAAAAGGCTTCGCCAGAATAACTATCCAGGTCCTGTTTGCTTGATGCGTGTAGATGGGTCCGGATGGTTTTTTTTCTGCGTCAGCTTTTTTCTAGCTCCTAAGATAGGAGCTCTTTTTATCTTATGATAAAGGCTGCGCATTCGCAAGAATGTGCGCTGATGGTGGAGCCATACTGATGGGAGAACTTGTTCTCACAGCGGTAGGGCTACGACAGCAGCATAGGGCGTAGCCCAGCCTTTATAATAAGTTTTTTTTTGATATAATTATTAAAAAAAAATCATCCCCTGGATGGGGATGATGATGAGGGATGGGGGATGATGGGGATGATTAGTCTTGTGAACTTTTGTGCTTTCTGCGGACTATATCTTTTGCTTTCATTTGAGCGAGCTTATCTTTTAATCTTTCTAATAACCGGCGGGTCCGATATGCCTTGATGTTCTTGAACTGTTCCCAGCCAAATGCTTTCTTGTAGTCATCTACGCTGCCTAATGGGACAGAGAGGATGCAACTGTCGATATTGTCGAACTCCTGGACGCCGTGAGATTCGACATAGGGTGGTGTGTCGTTTTCTACACGTATGGATTTCAACATAAAGTCCTCTATGAAGACAAAGTCGCCGAGGAAGCAGATGCTGGCGGGTAGGGTCAAGGAGGTCAATTCATGGCAATAGCCGAATGCCTGGTTGCCTATTTCTGTAACAACGTATTTCTTCTTTTGGTAGGTGATGGTGCTGGGTATTTTGACTGCGCCCTTGTATTCCTCGGAAGGTTCGAGGACTACTGCTACTGAGTCTTTGGGGCACAATAAATAGTTGATGCCATTGATATTATGGGTATTATCCTGATCATCAAGAAAATGATATTCATAGGCATTTTTGGTCCCAACGAATGTCAATTTGTTGGTCATCGTTATGCCGCTGATCTCAAACTTTGCTTTATCCAGGGCTCCGGCACGGTAGATGAACTTTCGGGTTGATGTCTTGCTCCTGCCTCCCACTACTTTGACACCCATCATTATGGTGTCGCCGTCTTTGAACGTATTGAGGTGCTGGTTGAGGTCGATGGTCGCAGATTTGCCCGCAGCGATGTCTTTACTTGAGACGACATCTCCGGAATTGTTCCTCACCAAGAGACGGGCGGTGAAGACTCCGTTGTTCGTTAGTTCGAATGCTCTGATAATTTCCATAATAGTTTAGTTTTAAGGGTTATTAATAGGTGTTGCTGATGTCCGGTGCAAAGATAAGGTGTTTTGATGAATTATGCAAGTTTTATGGGGATTTTTTATCATGAATAATAATATAATGAAAAAAAAAACTTTTGAAAGGTGTAGGTGCGGAGCACCTGATGCTGAAATGACATGAATGCTTCTGTGAATGCAAGCCTTCCCAGCTGCATTGATGTCTTTTCAGCGCACGGCTCTGCCGTGCTACACCTTTCAAAAGAGAAAAAGGCCTTCAATCTTTGAAGGCTGAAAAAAGGCTTCGCCAGAAAAGCCATCCGGACACCGATGATTCTTATAAAAAGATGAAAAATGGATTTATGAACTATGGAACTGACTGATGTCAGTTCTGATGTCTTGTCTGTAATCGTCAACTGAAAGCGAGCTTTCCGTTGACACTTACAGTCAATCCATCACCTCTTCGAGGCTTTCATAGTTCATAAATCGAAAATATCTTTTAAAATACTTAAAAATGAAGCTATTCCCAACTTATATATGAGTAAAATTCTGCGGGTCGAAGTTTTGACGAGAATTGGGGTATGAATATGGTTCAGAAAATTGAATCAATTACCTTATCCACTATTTCGTTGAAATATTTTTCTTTGATCGATCCAAGACGTCGATTAACATCTCGGTCTATATATCCAGCTATAATTTGACACTTCACGACACTGGGTTTAGCTAATTTATATGAAATAAACATTTCATCCTTCAGACGATAAGAATATTGGGGATTAATCGTGTCGTTAGAAGAAATCAAAACCAGATAAATCGTCCCGTCTTCATTTTCCTGTAGTTCATCATTTGAAATAATTATGGCGGGATGAGGTTTGAAAGTGCCATCTGGAAAAAGGAAATTCACCTCAACAATGTCACGTTGCTTGTATTTCATACATTGCGAGAAATTAGATGTGACATACTGCGTTTAGAACCCTCGTAAAAAGCATCCCTAACTTCACGATGATTTTCCAATTCTTCTGCGTCAACAGGAATTGGGTCTGTAACTTGTGTAAATAATCCACTACGAAGCAAGGCTGTAAGTTTTCGACGTGCCAAAGCGTTGTTGGGATTATACGAAAGTGTAATGGTGCACATTTTATAATTTGAGTAATTATATTAGTAAACTTGTTTTTTTCGATGCAAATATAGGAATTTTTTTGGAAAAAAATATCTTTTTTATTCAAAAAAATTAAAAAGATTGATATTTTCTTTAATTTAAGTCTATTTTTTTTATTATTTTGGATTTATATTTTACATTCAACTATCCGGATACATTTTATAATCAAAAAAAAACTTCATTGGTGTTGGGACTTCGTCCCGATGCATAGCCTTAGTGTCAGTCTTCTATGAGAACGAGTTCTCCTAGCCGACTGGCACTAATTCTATGCGCACATCAAAGATGTGACAACCCCAATGAAGAGAAAAAGGTCTTCAATCTTTGAAGACTGAAAAAAGGCTTCGCCAGAAAAGCTATCCAGACCCGAACTAAATTCTCAAATTCTCCAATTCTTGATAAAAAGAATCGGGATCCGGACGGCTTTTCTGGCGTCAGCCTTTTGTCTACTCCAAGGATTGGAGTCTTTTTCTCTTTGGAAGGTGTAGCACGGCAAGGCCGTGTAGACCCTCTAAATCCCCCTGCTTAGGGGGACTTAACTGGGACCCACAAGTCATTCCTGTCTTGGTCATTAGAGGTTCTTTATAATTAATGGTATACTTTACAAATTAAAAATAAACTCCATCAAATTTATTCATTATATAATTTTTCCATCATAAAATTTTGTCAATTCATTTTTTTCTCCTATATTTGCAACGCCTTTTCAACATATGAGAAGATGATCTATTTTTTAATGAGACCAAAATATTTGCTTCAAAACAATACAAAAATTAACGAATAATATGGATAATGAAAAGATGAAGAATAATGCACAAAAGCAGATAAGAGAGGTAGCAAAGAAAGTTACAAAAACTCGTGAATCTGCTTGTATGTTCCTAAAATCAGCTGGTATTATGACGAGTAAAGGAAACCTTTCTCCAAATTATCAATAATGGATCAACTGTACTCCCGTCGACCACAATTTGTTCTCGGGTTTCATGGTTGTGATGCTATTCTTGCAGAGCAAGTCGTGCTTGGAAAGACAATGCTTAAAGAAAGTGATCATGACTATGATTGGTTAGGTCATGGAATCTATTTCTGGGAAAACAATGTGTCTCGTGCTTTGCAATGGGCAAAGGACAATTCGCAAAGGAAAGGATCCAATATCAATACTCCAGGCGCTTTAGGAGCATGTCTTAATTTAGGAAATTGCTTGGATTTAACAGACTCGAGTAGTTTATTAGAATTGAAGGATGCTTATGATGTATTAAAGAAATCGACTTCACTCGCAGGAATTACAATGCCAATTAACAAAGATCCCATTCATGTTGTTTTTAAGGATAGAATTTTGCGAAAACTTGATTGTGCCGTGATAACGACTTTGCATGAACTTCGTCGACAAGCTGAATTACCTCCATATGACTCTGTTCGTGGAGTTTTTTGGGAAGGTGCCGATTTATATCCTGGTGCAGGATTTAAGGAAAAGAATCACATTCAAATTGCTATTATTAATCCTAACTGTATTAAAGGTTTTTTCCTTCCAAGGCAATCAGATTCAAAATATCCGATTCCTTGACCATTGTATTTCCTCTCTATACTCAGGCCCCCCTCTAATCCCAGGACCCTCTCTAATCTCCAAAGACCCCCTCTAATCCCCAAAGACCCCCTCTAATCCCCCTGCATAGGGGGAGGAATCAAGTCTGGAATAAAAATATAAAGTATTGTTTCGACCGTTTTAAAAGTCCCCCTAAGCAGGGGGATTTAGAGG
>JAEEGG010021191.1_pt1 | contig 12927 bp, 8 predicted proteins | sample 9134161 | NCBI WGS metagenome assembly JAEEGG01 (sample SAMN16246543, study PRJNA631951) | gut metagenome | biome: gut microbiome; feature: rumen; material: CR-attached | host: Bos | place: Iran: Karaj | collected 2018-10
GGACAACACCGAGATCCGGCCGGACGATTTTTCCACCATGAACGGCAAGCGCTGCGGCGTCAACAAGAACAGCATTCAGGAACAGCTCTTTCTGGACTGGTCCGAAAAGCATAATGTCCACGCGGACGTGATCGAGCTGTCCGTCAAGACGCCGGAGATGCTCGACATGCTGAAAAAAGGCGAGCTGGACATGCTTGTCACGCTGGACACCTACGGCAACTCGGCGGACATCGTCCCGGTATGCAAGGTGGGCTTTGCGGAGTCCTACTTCGGCATCAGCAAAAACCGCCCGGACCTGAAGGAAGACCTGGATGTCGCGATGAACCGCATTTTCGAGGACAACCGCGACTTCAACCAGGAGATGACCGAGAAGTTCAACCGCGCCAGCGCGGTCAACAGCTTCCTCACGGCGGAAGAGGTCGACTGGGTCACAGAGCACGGCACGATCCGCGTGGGTTATCGGGACGACTTCATGCCCTTCTGCGCCCGGGACCCGGAAACGGGCATGCTCACCGGTGCGCTGGCAGACTATCTGAAGTTTGCCGAGACCTGTGAAAAGAACGCCAGCCTCCGCTTTGAGACCAGGGCCTTCACGACCATGGACGATGCCCTGCAGGCGCTGGCCGCCAATGAGGTCGACTGCGTGTTCCCTCTGGGGATCAGTGCCTTTGACGGCGAACAGAGAGGGGTCGTCATTACCGATCCCTTTGTCAGCACCGAAATGTACGCAACCATCCGGACGACGGATGCGCGCGGGTTTTCGCCCGAGGACGCGATAACCGTCGCCGTGATCAGGGGGAACCCCAACTACGAAAGCTTTCTGATGGACCACTTCCCCTCCTGGAAGGCCGCGCTTTATGACGACGCGGAAGCCGCCCTGCGCGCGGTTGCGGCGGAGGAGGCGGACTGCGGTCTGGTCAGCAACTACCGCATCAGCCGGGTAGGGGACATGCTGGTCAAATACAAGCTGACGCCGCTCACCACCGGCGAGGCCATGGAAATGCCCTTTGCCGTACGGCATGAGGACGACTGTCTGTATTCGATCCTCAACAAGATCAATCATCTGATTCCGAATACGGCCGTCAGCACCGCGCTGTCAAAACATGCCATGGAGAGCAAACCGATCTCCTTCCTGGAATATCTGAAGGAAAACCTGACCATGGTCATCGCGGTCACCGCGGTCACCGTCGCGCTGATTCTGTTCCTGCTGCTGCGCAGCGTGCGGGCCGAGAACAAGGCCAGCGAGGGACGTCAGATCATCTCGGAGGCTGAGCACGACAAGCTGACCGGCCTGTACAACCGGGACTTCTTTGTCCTGTATGCCAACCGCCTCTGCCGCGAGCATCCGGAGATACACCGGGACGCCGTCGTGATGAACATCGAGCGCTTCCACAGCCTGAACACGCTGAACGGACGGGACTTCGGCGACGAGGTGCTGCGTACGCTGGGCGCCGCGATCGAGGACTTCCTTACCGGTACGGACGGCATAGCCGCCCGCCTGGAGGGCGATACCTTTGAGATCTACTGTCCCTCGCAGGCGGATTACCGGGTCGTGCTGAACCGTTTCCAGTCGCGCCTGGATGAGCGCTTCCCGAGCGCGGATATCCGCGTGCGCATGGGCGTCATGCCCTGGCAGGAGGGCCTTCGGCCCGAACAGATGTTTGACCGGGCGCGGTCGGCCTGCGGCATGGCGCGCGGGAATTTCAAGAACCACCTGGTGGTCTACGACGAGGAAGTGCGTCTGCATGACGAGCTTGGCCTGCACCTGCGCAACGACCTGAACCGCGCTCTGGAACAGCACGAGCTGGATGTGTACTATCAGCCCAAGTTCGCGATCCAGGAGGAGCCGCCGAGACTGGCGAGCGCCGAGGCCCTGGTGCGCTGGAAGCATCCGACGCTGGGCACGATTTCGCCGGACAAGTTTATCCCGCTTTTCGAGCAGAGCGGCCAGATCGTCGCCGTCGACAAGTATGTCTGGACCGAGGTCGGACGGCAGATCGCCGCCTGGCGCGATCAGGCCGGCATCGAGCTTCCGGTTTCGGTCAACCTTTCGCGCATGGATGTGTTTGAACCCGAACTGATCAAGTCTTTGGAGACCATCATCGAGCGCAACGGACTGAACCGGAAGGATCTGCAGCTCGAGGTGACCGAGTCGGCCTACACCGAGAACGCCGAACAGCTGATCCGCGTCATCAGCGAACTGCGCGAAAAGGGCTATGAGATCGAGATGGACGACTTCGGTTCGGGCTATTCCTCGCTGAACATGCTCTCGTCGCTGCCCATCGACGTGCTGAAGATGGACATCGGCTTTATCCAGAACATCGAACACAGCGAACGCGACTTCCACCTGGTCGAGCTGATCCTCGACATTGCCCGCTACCTCAAGGTGCCGGTTGTGGCCGAGGGCGTCGAAACCGGCAGCCAGCTGAAGCTGCTGAAGGACGCGGGCTGCGACCTGGTGCAGGGATACTACTTCTCGCGCCCGCTGCCGGCGGAGGAGTTTGAACGGCGGTTTCTCGGCATAAAGGGCGAAAATGCCGGCGAGGACCGTCCCGGCTGACAGGGGAGGAGGCTGAACATGCCGATCGTAGTAGTCGGAAACGTTTTTGTCGATTTCAAGGGCTTCCCCGAAGGGACCTATCTGCCGGCCGGGCGGAATGCCGGGCGGGTCGAGATCGTCCACGGCGGTGTGGGAAGAAACGTGGCCGAGGATATCGCCAACGTCGGCCTGCCGACACGCTTTGTGAGCATGGTGGACAACACCGCCCAGGGCGCCGAGGTGCTGCGGAACCTGCAGAACCGCCGGGTCGACACCAAGTATGTGTCGGTGGTCCCGGACGGCATGGGCATCTGGCTTGCCGTGATGGACCACACCGGCGATGTGGTGGGCTCCATCTCCAAACGGCCGAAGATGGACGCGATGCTCAAACTGCTGGAAGAGCAGGGGGACGACATCTTTGCCGATGCGGTCAGCGCCGTTGTCGAGATCGATATCGATGACGAGGTCGCGCGGGCTGCCTGCCGCTGTGCCGAGCGCCATGGGGTACCGGTGATCGCGCTGGTGGCCAACATGAGCATCGCTCTGCAGCGGCGCGAGCTGATCCAGAAGACCCGCTGCTTCATCTGCAACCAGCAGGAGGCCGGCATCTACTTTGCTGACGACTTCTCATCCCTCAGCCCGGAAGAGATGGCGCCCGAGCTCTCCCGCCGGGTGCAGGCGGCCGAGCTGCAGTCGATGGTGGTCACGATGGGCTCGCAGGGGGCCGTCTGGGCCGACAGAACCGGGAAATGCGGCATCTGCCCCGCAGCGTCGGTATCGGTCTGCGACACCTCGGGCGCGGGGGACGCCTTCTGCGCCGGGGTCAGCGTCGGGCTGAGCTGCGGCAGGAGCCTGCAGGAGGCCTGTGAGATCGGCACGCGTCTTGCCGCGGCGACGATCACCGTACCCGAAAGCGTCTGCCCCTGCTTCCGCCCCCAGGAGCTGGGGATCGAGCCCCCGGACATGCAGCAGCTGAGCATGTTCGAAAGATAAAGACAGACTTTCAAAACAAACCATGCGCGGCGGCAGAGATTTCGTGCGGGGGATCAGCTTCCCTTCCGCGCAGCTGCAGGAATCTGCAGTCGGGCGCCTGTCGGAAACAAGTCCCTTACAGGGCATGAAATCATGCTGAAAGCAGTATAAATTACAGAAAGAGAGTTAAAAAACATGTTGGAACGTTCAAGCGGTGTGCTGATGGCGATGTCCTCCCTGCCGTCCCCCTACGGGATCGGCACCATGGGCGATGAAGCCCTGAAATTCATTGATTTCCTGGCGGCGTCCGGTCAGAAGTACTGGCAGCTGCTGCCCCTGGGCCCCACCAGTTACGGCGACAGCCCCTACTCCTCGTTCTCGAGCTTTGCGGGCAACCCCTATCTGATCGACCTGACGCTGCTGGTCCGCGAAGGCCTGCTGAAGGAGGGCGAGCCGGAAGAGTTCGACTGGGGAGACAACCCCCTCGAGGCGGATTACGGAAAGCTTTTTGAAGGCCGCCTGACCCTGCTGATGAAGGCCTATATACGCGGCCGCGAAAAGCTGGCCGGTGAGCTGCAGGCTTTCCGCCGCGAGAATGAGCGCTGGCTTTCAAACTATGCCCTCTATATGGCCGTGAAGGTGTACTTCGGCATGGTCAGCTGGACCGAATGGCCGGACGAGGACATCCGCATGCACCGGGACTTTGCCGTGCGGGCCTATACGGAAAAGCTGAAGGATGAGATCGACTTTTACTGCTTTGTCCAGTTCCTGTTCTACCGCCAGTGGAAGGCCCTCAAGGCCTATGCCGGCGAGAAGGGCATCGGCCTGATCGGCGACATCCCCATCTATGTCGCGATGGACTCGGCGGATGTCTGGAGCGAGCCGCAGTTCTTCCAGCTGGACGACCGGCATATGCCGAAGGAGGTCGCCGGGGTTCCGCCCGATGCCTTTACCGAGGACGGACAGCTCTGGGGCAACCCGCTCTATGACTGGGACCGGATGAAGGCGGACGGCTACGGCTGGTGGATCCGCCGCATCGAGGGTGCCACCCTCCTCTATGATGTGCTGCGCATCGACCACTTCCGCGGGCTGGACAGCTACTGGGCCGTGCCCTACGGCGACACCACCGCGAAGAACGGCCGCTGGCGTCCGGGCCCGGGCATGTCCCTGGTGGGCGTGCTGACGAGCTGGTTCCACGATACCGAGTTTATCGCCGAGGACCTCGGCTATCTGACCCCGTCGGTCCGACAGCTGCTGAAGGATTCCGGCCTGCCCGGCATGCGGGTGATGGAGTTCGCCTTTGACGCCCACGGCGAGTCGGACTATCTGCCGCACCGCTGCAACGAAAACAGCGTCTGCTATCTGGGCACCCACGACAACGACACGGTGCTCGGCTGGCTCGCGACCACCGGGAAGGAAGACCGTGACTTTGCCAGGCGCTACATGCACATCACCCCCGGCGAGGGCTGGTGCTGGGGCATGATCCGCAGCGGCATGGCAACATCCTCCGTACTGTTCGTGGCGCAGATGCAGGACCTGCTCGAGCTGGAAGGCGTCGCCCGCATGAACAAGCCCGGCACCGACTGCGGCAACTGGCGCTGGCGCATGAAGAAGGGCGCCGCCGACAAAAAGCTGGCGGAGAAGCTGCTGCTCTATACCGAGACCTTCCGCCGCACCCGCCCGACAGAAGAAACCGAATAAGCAAACGCGCACAAAAGAATGAGGCTGCCGAAAGGCAGCCTCATTTTGTATATCCGTAGGCCAGATAGATCCAGGGCTCGGCCTTGAACATCTGCATCAGGCCGAAGCTGCGGTACTCGTACTCGGGGTCGAACAGCTCGTTTTTGCCGTCGATTTCGATCTCGACCCAGCCGTGCGGCGTATAGCCCTGCGGGGCGACGACGCGGACCTGGTCGTCATCGTAATAGTCGTACTGTTCGCCGTAGGCAAAGCCGGCGTAGATCTGAGCGTCATAGCCGACGAAGCGGGCCAGCTCGTAGAACAGAGAGGCAAAGCAGTAGCAGTTGCCCGCGCCGTTTCTCAGCATCCGCTTGGCCTCCCGGATCTCCCAGCCCTGGGCGCCGCGATCGTACATGTTGCCGTAGGCATAGTTGAAGTTGTGCACCACATAGTCGTACACGGCCCTGAGCATCTCTTCCTGCGTCATCGTGGCGGGGTCGATGGTCTCCTCCAGAATGGCGAGGAGCGCCCGGTCCAGTTCCTCGTCGCCGCAGGTGATTTCGCCGCTGCGGTTGAAGTCCAGGCCGTGGAAGCGTCCGTTGACCGCGGGGGTATAGTCGTCGTTGATGCAGTGCAGGCGCACCCCCGAAAAGAAGAAGCCGGGCTCCCGCAGCGGCAGGGGCTCGCTGGAGACCCAATGCTCGACACCGGTCTTTTTGTCTTTCCGATACCGGTGGGGGATGATCGCCTCGGCAAGGTCGTCATACCACTGGCTGGCCGGGGGGACATCGAGAAGCGTGCCCACCTCACGGCGGTCCGGATGCAGATCCGTTCCGCGGCCGAGGACCCGGTTCATGACGCGGGCCAGCTCGCCGCGGCAGACGACCGCCGAGGGATTGGCCCGGACCAGAATGCCGTCGGATATCCAGCCGTTCGATACTGCGGTGCAGTAGCAGGGGTAGAGCGCATCCTCCTCCGTCAGATCCTGAAAGACGGCGCTGTCCCCCGATGCGGGGAAGAAGGAGCAGAGCATCCGGATCATCTCGCCGCGGGTCAGCGCGGCATCGGGGTGCAGCTGGGAACCCGAAAGCACCCCCAGGTCCTTGAGTACGGCCGCAGCGTCGTGGCATTCGTCCTCCTCCGGGACATCCAGAAACGTGCCTTTTCCCTCCAGGTCCGTGTTCAGCAGGGTGTGCAGAACACAGACGAATTCCCGCCGGGTGACGGGGCTTTCGGCGCGGACAATGCCGTCTCCGTCGGTGTGCAGATAGGGCAGGTGCGCGTTCGTTTCAAAGTGCAGGGCATAGCGGCCGCGGAAGACCCGGTCGCCGTAGACGGGAAAGCTGCTCTGCGTCTCCGGCAGGCCGTTCTCGTTTTCCCAGCAGAGGAAGGTCAGCCCTTTCGGCGAGACCGGCCGGTGCAGCACGGCGGTGTCGCCGTAAGAGACCTCGTCCACAATGTCGTCCTGCCCGGGAACCACGTACCGGACGTGCATCACGGCGGCGTCTTCCTTCTCCTGCAGGACGGTGTTTGCTTCATCCAGCGCCTGCGTCAGCTTTTTCGTCAGCGCCAGCGCCGCCAGCACCGCCAGCAGCGCGAGGACGAGCAGACAGATCATCGCCCACCTTCCCTTTTTCGGTGCAGGCGGATGAACGGATGCCTCCGTCACGGAAGCTGCGTCGGAAAGGGCTGCGCTCTCCCCGGCCGGGGCTGTCCCGGCGGCTTCGGGCTGAGGCTGTGCATTCCCGCGCTCCTGCGGCCGGGCCGGGTTTTTCGGCTCCTTTGCCGGGGTCAGGCGATTGCGGAGCGCACGCCCCTGCCGTTCGTGATGGGCTCTGGGGTCAGTCGGCTGCATTGACGAGGGTGATGGTTTCTGCGCTGCCCTTCTGGGTGGTATAGACGATAAAGCCGTCGTACTTCAGCTCACCGTCTTTTCCGTCGCCCAGACAGCTGGGGCCGTATTCCGATGAGAGGGGTTCACCGAGAACCGCGATCAGCTCGGAGAGGTCCTTGCCCTCGAAGCTCTTCGCGATCTGCAGGGCCTCCTCCTTCGCCGTGGGGGCTTCGGTCACATCCGGCTTCAGCGCCTCGTCCGGCAGGACCGCCGTTGGGGCAGTCGAGGGTTCCGCCGAGGGCGCAGCGGAGGGTTCCGCCGAGGGCGCCGGCGCAGCCGAAGGCGCGGGGACCGGGGATGCGCCGCTCCCGCAGCCGATCAGCAGCAGGGCGCAGAGCAGACAGAGAACGATCGAAATCCATTTTTCTTTCATGTTTCAAACACTTCCTTGGAAATGATACAGGTCCGCTTACCAGGTACGGTAGCCGGTCTGCCACCGGATATCGCCCGAGCGGCGGAACATCATGTTCTTGCCGTCCGAGCGCGCATCGCGCTCGGCATCGTAGATAAAGGGGATGCCCGTGTCGGTGATTTCCACCCAGGCATGGGGCTGGAAGCCGCGGATCGCCTCGACGCGGCTGCCGTCGCGCGCGTCGAACTCCTCCTGATTGCCGTAGATGATGCCGCTGATCAGGTTGGGGTCATAGCCGAGGAAGGCGGCCAGCTCATAGAAGGCCGCGGCAAAACCGTAGGAATTGCCCGCACCGTCCGTCAGCAGCTGCTTCGCCTCCGGTACGGCCCAGCCCTCGGCGCCGAGCGGATAGACATAGCCCTCGCGCCAGCGACAGGTCTGCCAGAGCCGGTCGTACACGGCCTCCAGCATCTGCTCCTGCGACATGGTCTCCGGGTCGACGGCCTCCTCAAGAAAAGCCCAGAGCAGGCGGTCCAGCTCGTCGTCGCCGCTGGTCATCTCACCGCTCTGATTATACTGCCGCCCGTCGACAACGGTGTTGACGGCGGGGGTGCCCCCCGGCAGGATCAGATGCATCCGGACCCCGGCAAAGAACTGCCCCGGCTCGTGCGCCGGAAGGGGTTCGCTGTCCGTCCAGGTCTCGATGCCGTCCTCGAGGACATAGTCATGCGGGATGAGCGCCTCGGCGACATCGGCATACCAGGGGTTCTGCGGCGGGACGTCCAGGATCATCCCCACGGCCTTCCTGCCCGGCGCGTTTACGGGCGTGCGGCCGAGGACGCGGTTCAGGATCCTCGCCAGCTCGCCGCGGCAGACCGTCCCGGAGGGATCGGCATCCCGGTCGGGGCCGGACTCGATCCAGCCGCGGTCGGCGGCCGTACGGAATACGGGATAGAACTCATCCTCCGCCTTCAGGTCGCGAAAGGAGACCTCGGCATCGGATTCCGGGTAAAAGCAGCAGAGCATGCGCAGCAGCTCGTAGCGCGTCACGGCATCGTCCGGATAGAGGAAGTCTCCCTGCAGTACGCCCAGATCCTTCAGCGTGGCGGCCGCCTTGCGGCAGCTGTCGTCCTCCGCCACATCCAGGAATTCCCCGCTGCCCACGAGGCCGATGTCCAGCAGACGGTAAAGCGTGCTGACCGCCTCGCGTACGGTGACCTCGGCGCGGACGTCCACCACGCCGTTTTCGTCCGCAGAGAGATAGGGGAGGTGCTTTTCCGTTTCCAGGGTCAGGGCATAGCGTGCGGTATAGACCGTGTCGGCAAGGACGGGAAAGCTGGCGCGATCCTCCATGCTGCCGTCCGGACGCTGCCAGCCGAGAAAGGTATAGCCGTCCAGCTCGACCGGGTCGTGCAGCCTGGCTGTCTCCCCGTAGGGCACGGTTTCGACCGCGTCTTCCCGGTTCGGCACCAGATAGCGTACCTCACAGCTTACCGGCGCCATCTTTTCGTCCAGAAGCACGGACGATTCGCGGGCGGCGTTCAGGTCCCGCTGCAGCCTGTCGGCTCCCTGCAGCAGGGAAACCGTGACGGCGGCAAGCCCTGCAAAGACAAGCAGAAAGCCCAGAATATCCCAGCGAAACGGCTTCCTCGGTTTTTTCGGCTTTTGGGCCGGCGCCTCCGGAGAAGGAGGCAGGACCTCCTCAACATCGGCCGCGGTCTCTTCCGTGCCGCGGGCCTGCCGGGTGCCGGGCTTGGCCGGCCGCCGCACCGCGCGCCCGCGGGAATAGCGGCCCTGGGTTTCCAGATGCTGTTTTGTCCGGTCTTCCGTCATGCCGTCCCTCCGTCCGGAAGAAGCGAAGAAAGATTTCTTTCCACGATCTCGAGAATGACCGTGTCCGCCTGACGGTCTGCAAAGGCCTCGGGCGAATAGTCTGCCGAGCGCGAGAACACGGCCTCGGAAAAGGCGTCCGCCAGATAGGGATACAGCGCGATGCCGAAGGAGTCGCGCAGACAGTACAGACTGCCCTGCCCGTCCGGGGAAGCGGTCCGAATCGTCAGGGCGTTGCCGCCGCGCGGGTCGGATTCCGTCTCATACTTCAGGCCGGGCGCGTAGACAAGCTCGGTCTCGCGGCCCTTTCCGACGGGATAGAGCATCTGGTACAGGTCGCCGACATGCATGCCCTCCTCGCGGAAGGGGCCGTCGGCATAGCGGCTTTCCCGGCCCAGCGCCTGCAGCAGCGCATCCGCTGCCAGCGCCGCGCCCCGGGCTGTCCAGTGCGAGTCGGTCTTGTAGTACAGCACCGCGCCCTCCTGAAGCACCGTCTGCAGGTCGACATACGGAATGCCGGCCTCCTCCAGCATCGGAACGATCCGCGCGAGGTTCGACTGCGCATGCCCCGCCGGGAAGCGGTCAGGCATGCCGCCGGGCGCCACCGTGTTTTTGTTCGGCGCGACCGTGAACAGGAAGCGCCCGCCGTTCCCCTCGACCGTCTCCTGAATGGCTTTGAGCTGCCTTACGACGGCATGCAGCTCGTCCTCCGACAGCGATACGCCGCAGTAATCGTTCAGGGTTGAGGCGTAATACATCTCCGTGCCCCGCCCGAGCACGACCTGCTCCTCGGCGGAGCTGTGAAACAGCTTTTCAAAGAGATACGAGCGCGCAGAGACCATGGCCGGCCGCAGGGCAAAGCGGGTGCCGACATAGTCTGCGATCTCGCTCAGGAAATTTTCGTTCAGCCTGCCGTCCGGGGTTTTCAGCGACGGCGTGCGCGGCGCGGTCTCGTTGGCAAGCAGCGGCGACGGCCCCCATAGGAGCATGCCGACCGAGGGGATCAGGCACAGCAGCAGAAAGGCGCCGGCCATCAGGACGGAAACAACAGCTTTCTTCTTCATGGCATCAGAACTGGAAGTAGATAAAAGGGTGGAAGCCGCTCTGGGCCAGCGACAGCACGCTGAGCACCATCAGCAGCAGACAGCAGAGATCCGGCACAAGCTCCTTCTCCCGCTCCTCCGTCAGAAAGGCGTGGACGCGCCCGCCCAGCGGGCTGAGCGCCATCACCAGTGCCGCGGTGAGGACTGCGCACATCGCAGGCGAGGAAAGCTTTGCCAGCAGAAGCGCCCCCTCCGGGAGGGCCTGAAAGCGGAACATCGCCGCGATCATCGTGAAGCCCTGCGCCACCGTGTCAGCCCGAAAGAGCGTGAACAGCAGCATGACCGCCAGCAGGGTATAGACCCGGCAGAGAATCCTTCCCGGGATGCTCTTCTGCAGGCGCTCGACCGGGATGATGCCGCTGCCCTCCAGACTCGACAGCAGGCCGTGGCCCAGACCCCAGAGCACAAAGGTCCAGTTGGCGCCGTGCCAGAGACCGGTGCAGAAGAAGACGATCAGGCGGTTCAGCGCCGCCCGGGCCCGGCTGCAGCGGCTGCCGCCCAGCGGAATGTAGAGATATTCGCGAAACCAGGTGGACAGCGAGATGTGCCATTTCCGCCAGAAGTCGCGGATCGAATCGGCCGTGTAGGGGAAGAGGAAGTTCTCTTTCAGCGAAAAGCCGAACATCCGCCCCATGCCGATGGCCATGTCGCTGTAGCCGGAAAAATCAAAATAGATCTGCAGGCTGTAGCAGATCCCGCCCAGCCAGGCGAGGCGGGCGTCCGGGAGAGAGGCCGCGAAGACCGCGTCGGCCGCGATGGCGGCCGTGTCGGCCAGCAGCAGCTTTTTCCCGAGCCCCACGAGGAAGCGCCGGATCCCGGCCGAGGTCTTTTCGGGCGTGCAGACGCGCTCGTCGATCTGCGCCGCGATATCGCCCCAGCGGACGATGGGACCTGCGATCAGCTGCGGGAAAAACGAAATGTACAGCAGCAGCTTCAGAAAGCTCCTGCTGTATTCCTCCGGCTTCCGGTAGACGTCGATGGTATAGCTGAGCCCCTGAAAGGTGTAGAAGGAAATGCCGATCGGCAGGATCAGTCCCACGGGTTTCAGCGTCAGGCCGAAGAGGGCGTTGACGTTGCCGATCAGGAAATCGGTGTACTTGAAAACGCAGAGGATGCCGAGGTTCAGCACGATGTTCAGCGCGATCAGTGGCTTTGAGCGCTGCAGACGCCCGCCGAGCAGCAGGCCCGTGGCATAGTTCAGCAGCACGGACAGCAGAAACAGCGGCACATAGTGCAGGTTCCCGAAGGCATAGAACACGAGGCTTGCACAGGCAAGCAGCGCGTTCTGCCAGCGCCGGCCGAAGGGCAGGCGATAGAGCAGGAAAACCGCAGGGAGAAAGCAGAACAGAAAGATCGCCGAGCTGAATACCAAACCGCTTCCTCCTTACCGTGTCAGAATCAGACGACAACAAGTTATTATATCATTTTATTTCTGTTTTGGCAACTTTTCAGGAATTCCTGAAGGCGGTCGCTCCCTTACTTCATGGTATTGCGCAGGGTACCGATCCCTTCGATTTCAATCTCGACGACATCGCCCGGCTTCAGCCAGTGCTCCTCGTCCTTGTACTCCATCGCGGTGCCGCTGGGGGTGCCGGTGAAGATCAGGTCGCCCGGCTCAAGGCGCACATATTTCGACACATAGCTGACGATTTTGGCACAGTCAAAAATCAGGTCCGAGACGTTGCCGTTCTGGCGGATTTCACCGTTAACGTAGCTGCGGACAAAATGCGGCTGAAAAGCATCAAAATCCTCACGCGGGACGACGACCGGCCCCACCGGGGCAAAGCCGGGCATGGTCTTGCCGATCAGCCACTGGCCGCTGCGCTTCTGGCTGTCGCGGCAGCTCAGGTCGTTGCCGCAGGTGTAGCCATAGATGCAGTCCATGGCATCCTCCTCCGCGACGCCCCAGGCCGTTTTGCCCATGACGATGACCAGCTCCGCCTCATAGTCATAGGTATGCTCCCAGGGCGGGAGCTCCACTGTGTCGCCGTCAAAGGCGAGGGCGTTGCTGAATTTGCAGAAAATTGCCGGTGTCTCCGGAATGGGGAAGCCGGCGTGCTCGGCATGGCTGCGGTAGTTCAGACCGACGCATACGACCTTGCTTTTTTCGCTGATCAGCGAAGAGAGCGCTTTTCCGTTCGGATTTGTTTTTTCCATGGTGATACCCCCTGGGTTCCAAGATTTTTACGGGCTCATCCTATCATATCCGCACGCCGCACACAAGGGGAAACAGAAGAAATGCAGGCTTTTGCTTGACACCTTCCCCGGAAAATGATACAGTGACTGCGTTCTGAATATGCCGGCGTGGTGGAATGGTAGACACCAGGGACTTAAAATCCCTTGCAGTTTAGCTGCGTACCCGTTCGAGTCGGGCCGCCGGCACCATAACAGGGCTCTGATCTGTGATACGATCAGGGTCCTTTTGCTTTCCGCATGGGAAATGGTGACGCCCCTTGCGGCAAGGGCCTGTAAGGCTTCTCGCAATATGAATCAAAATAGTCCGGTCCCCGGCGGAAACCTCCGGACCAGACGTACATGCGGGATGAAATTGGGCATG
>JAEEGG010021194.1_pt1 | contig 12925 bp, 6 predicted proteins | sample 9134161 | NCBI WGS metagenome assembly JAEEGG01 (sample SAMN16246543, study PRJNA631951) | gut metagenome | biome: gut microbiome; feature: rumen; material: CR-attached | host: Bos | place: Iran: Karaj | collected 2018-10
ATAATTAAACACCTTCATATTAATGATAGGTACATATCCTACAAATGCCTTCAGTTTGTTAGGCATCACATCACCACCAGCGCCTTTAAGAGCCTCTGAGAACACCAATAAATCAGCATTCTTCAAATCATTAGAAGGAGTTGCATCTGCAGATGTATATGATACAGGAACCATATTATATACGCCTTTTAATGATGCATAAATTCCATCACTTTCAGGATTGTAGCTAGCGTAGTCACTATATTTTCCATATACCCAGCCTACATAGCTCTTACCGCTATCGAAGTTGTTGGTATAGCTAACCTCAGCAGAAGGATCCTTGCTGCCTACGGTAGCACGAGCCAGAAGGGTCTGCCCGGCAGTAACGTTTACAGTGCAAGCCAAATCGGTGAGCTCCTGGTCAGTCCAGTTGGCACCGCCATCGACAGATGTCTCAATCTTCGTTGTACCCGTCTCACCTGTAATGGTCACAGGATAAGCCTTGTTTTCGAACGAGAAGGTGCCAGCACTGATAGCAGGAGCGGGACTGAACGTAGAAGGATAGGTAACGTTAATATAAGAGATATACTGAATATCACTGATTGCACCAGAACCCTCGCCAGCTACTATGTCAATAGTTCCAGTAGAGCCGCTATAGGTATATGTAGCTATGCGATTACCGTCCGTACCACTCTTCTCATATTCCGTTGAGCCGTTAATGGTTGTTGCAGTGAAGTCTTTATAGCTCTTAATGGTGACAACAGAGCCATTGACAACAGGAACTGTCAGCGTGGTACCAGTGTTAATCTGTGCCCACTGGTCAGCTCTGTTCTTGTTGTTCAGTTTACCTGTAGTGGTATTGATTGCGATTGGCATATCAACAGACTTGGTATTGATAGTAGCCTGATTTACAAGATAACCAGTATTACCCTGAAGTTCAAAGTTTCCGTAGCTATCGCTGAAGTCCCATGTTACTTCGAAGTCGGCAAGGCTACCATCCAAGGTCTCTGCGAAAGTATCCTCAGCGTTATCAGCAAAGACGGGAGTCAGTGTCTTGTTGCCATCAGAACAGTCAATAGTTCCACCAACAGCGGTCGTCTTGCTACCATCGTTCCAACCTGTCAGCGTCTGGTTAGCGCTGCTCAGGTACTTGTTTGCAGGAGCTGTGAAGTTGTCGTCATTATCGGCATATTCAGCACCAAAGACATCGGTACGTGTACCCTTCTGACTCTCAGTAACGGTATAGCTAATAGTTTTACGAGCTACAAAGTAGGCCACAGCAGTATGGATCTCAGTTACATTCTCAAAAGTATAAGGATTCGTTGTTACAGGATTCTCGGTGTCGTTATCTATAATCCAATGCTGGAATTTGTAAGCAGCTTCGGGATTTGCAGTAACTGTGGCATCATCGCCTTCGATGATTTCACCACCACCGGAAACCTCACCGTAACTTGACTGACCGTCTGCAACGGAAGCAGTAACAGCATAAGTAGGAACAGCATCAAATACAGCAGTATATGTAGCAGCTGCCGAAACTGTGATTTCTATTGGATTCACAGTATTACCTTCAAAGTCCTCACCATCCTTCTGCCATTTATTAAAGGAATAACCACTATTAGGAGTTGCTTTCAGCTCAGTCTTTGCACCAGACACAAATGATCCGCCACCAGTAATCTCACCACCTGCAGCAGGAGATGCCTCAGTCGTAATAGCCACCTTGCTGGTAGAGCCATAAGTAACACCCATATACACCACATAGGTTTGGTCATTGTCACCAGTAATACCACCACCACGATATATCTTATATGTACCAGCTGGAAGATTGTGAACTTTCATCACCCTTACATCCTTGTAAGTTTTACCACCGACGGTATGAGTTCCAGAATAGGATACCTCTGTATAATCTGTCCACGTGGATATTTCTGCCTTAGTTTTAGAATCGTTTGTATCTTCAAGCAACAACGTACCATTAGGATTAGTATTAAGTGACTGGACTATGGTAAGAGTACCTGTTCCTGTAGTTACTACCTGAGTCCATGTTGAACTCTCATGTTTCAGACCTTTACTAAATGCCTGACCATAGAATGTGCATGTCGTAGATTGATAACTATATTTGCTGGTGTTACAAGACCATGTCGCACCTGTACCACCAATCTGGGAAGCTGAAATAGAATTGTTTGAGCTACCATTCAACAACAGATAGTTATTGTCGGGATATAAGGAAGACACCGTAATGGTTGCAATATTTGAGGTCAAATAATTGCCGCTTCCATCTCCAACGCGACAATAATAATATGCAGTACCTGCAGCAGATGTAGAAATATTACCTGCTGCCAATGTTGCAGAGGTTGCACCTTCTATAGCAAGTTCGGCATCTATGGTTGCAGCATTCGTTGTATTCTTATACCACTGATAGGTATAGTTACCTGTACGAGTCAGAGCCTCAACGGTAAGTGCTGCTGGTGTTGCACCAACAGTATAATCAGCACTAACTGGTTGAGTTACAATAGCAACATCTGAACTAAGTGTCCACTGGGCATAAAGCTTCGTGTCAGCAGTAATCGAAAAAATATCTCCAGCATCATAGCTCGTTCCAGAGCCGTTGGAAGCCGTATTCCAACCATCAAAGTCAAAATATGTCTTTGCAAGAGAACCCGTATTTCCTAAAACAGTAACTTCATCATCTGAAGAATACTCATTTTCATCTGTAGGAACTTCGCCAGAAGTATTTCCGTTACCATAGTAAGTGACAGAATAGGTTGAACCACCGCCACTGCCTGTGGTATAGGTAAGTTGTATTGATGTAATCGTTGAATTTCTATTAGAATTGTTTGTGCCATCGTTACATGTTAAAACAAAGGACATACTTCCACTTTTACTCAATCCTGTCTTTGCTGTGCCAAATGATACAGCACTCCCGTCTAGAGCATAAATAACTTTAGAATTACTAGTTCCATTAACTTTAAAACTTGTAATAGTAACGCCATCGCCTATTGTAAATGTAATTGTTGCGATTTTTGACCCTTGTAATGTTATCTTAGAACCAGAACTATATGTACATGATCCAGCATTAGTTCCCCCAACTGCGGTTATAACAGTACCATCAGCAGGAAGAAAGTAAGAATCTGCTGTTTCTTTAGAATCTGGCGTTAAAGTTAATTCCTCATCCGCCCACGCCCCACTACATACTGTTAGTAGGAGCGTCAATAAACAAAATAGTTTTCTTTTCATTTTTTTGTAGTTTTAATTAGTAATTTGATTAATTGTGATTATATATTGTTTGATATTTGTTTTCTATCATTAGTATGCTCCTTAGGAGTTCTCCTTTCATCAACTTGCGTACGCACGTGCGAACCTTATTATTTATATAGTAGATTTGTTTTATTAGTAATTTGTTATTAATCCTCCCCCCAGCCCACTGCGAGCCAGGGGGAGGAATTGGTTAATTAATACTCGTCTTCGAAGTCATCGAAGTCGTATTCACGACCTAATGAATTGTAATTGCCGTCACCGTTTACTTCTGCAGGAGTGCTGTCCTGAAGGGGCGAGCCTGCCAACATTCCAACGGTCTGAATCTTCACGACCTCCATTGAGGGATTGATATATGTCTTTTTCATATTCATTTCCTCCTTTCTTTATTTAAACATTACTTTCTTTCCGTTCACGATATAGATGTTACCCTTGACAGGAGTAGCCACGCGCTGACCGTTGAGGTTGAAGAACTCACCTCTTACTTCAGACTTCAGACCTCTAACTTCGCGAAGCGATGTGGTTTCGCCTTCGTCAAACATGATGGCCATGAACTCGCGAGCAGCAGCATCTCCCTTCGTAGAGGTGCTCAGATAAGCGCGGTTAGGCAGCAGATAAGCACCGCTGGCTCTATAGAATCCTATCACATCGTCTTTCTTGGAGAAGATGTAATTGTACTTGTCGGCAGAGGTCTCAGGAATCTGAGTACGTGTGGTTACACCTACCAGCTCATTGCCAGCAATAGCTTCCTTACCTGTTTCAGAGACGTTAATCGCATAGTTGCCTGCACTCTCTGCAAAGAGGATGACACCAGTGTTTGCAGGAATGATATTGTCTGAAATCTTGGTCAGAGTAACTGCCTCGCCTTCACCATTTGCAGAAGCAGTATAAGCAGTAACACCTGTGCCTGTAACGTTCAGCTCTCTTGCATAGCAGAAGGTAGCGTACTGAGCATCAGTGATTGTCACTTCAACAGTAGGCAGAGAGGTGCGGTAGTCAAAGTTTTCTGTACCAATGATAGCATAAGTCAGAGTAAAAGAGTTTATCCATGCATTGGCACTTGCTGTCTGAGACATAGTATAGGTACCTTCTTTGTTATCAGAAGAAGTAAATGTATAGGAGCCGTCCTTCTGCATAGAGGCAAGTTCTGTTGATCCTGCTTTTAGGACAACTGCAGCTGTTCCACCCCAATCCATGGCAGGACAGTTCAACTGTATTTTCTTTGCATTCAATGCAGATACAGGAAGTGTAAATGTAACGGTAGCATTTTTACTTTTTAACATCCCTGCATTGCCTGTTGTAAATGTTACATTACTCCAAGACCATGAAACACCATTGATAACTTGTGGCTGTGATGGCTCAGTTTGCTTTAAGTTGAGTGTAGATGTAACCTCTTCTTCGCCACCTTCACGCTCTTGTGCAAACACAGCATAGTACTTGTCATCGTTATCCTCTGGTGTAACAGTAGCACCAAGTGCAGTCATTGAAGGCTCGTCATCAGTAGGAGCAACGGTAGATGTGCTCCATCCAACAAATGTATAATCACCACAAGTTGTAGGAGTGGGAACAGCAATAGCAGCGCCAGAAGTAGCCTGACGAAGTACTGTCTCAACACCATTCACAGAGAATGTTATCATATAGCGAGGACTGACAGTGATGGTATAGCTTTCACTTGCTGCCAAATATGGAGTAGTAACACCTGCTTCTACAACTTCTCCTGCCGCAGCAGAAGCAGTAATAGTTGCAGTACCACAAGCACCATTCAGCGTCAGAGCACCCGTTTCAGTATTGAAGTCGCCAATGATACTACTTGCATCAACCTTGCTATAAGTAACAGCAGTATGAGCTCCTTCTACTGACTTGCCAGTAAATGCTGACAATGCACTGGTAACCTCATCGAATGCTTCATCACCACCTTCAAATGACAGAGTCTGTGCAGTAGGAGCATTGTGAGTCTTAACAAACTGGCTCTGCTCATAGAGGTTAATTCGAGGGGTATTACCATTATATAAACTTACGAAACCTGTAAAGTTACCCTTTTCCTTATCGTTTACAGAAGCACCACTATTAGGAGAATACATTGTAATTGTTGCATCTACTTCTTCTATCTTACTTCCATCCTTAAGAGTTGTGGTAGTACTTGGCTTATCTACCGTAACAGCATTGATAGTTACAAGTTGACCGTCAAGTGAAGCAGCATTTGCGCTAACCTCTGCAACTGTTTTAGTTAAAGCTGTCGGAATTGCTCCATCTTCAGTAACTGTAGCTGCACTGAGGTCGATAGCCGTTAGTTGGTCTATACTATTTGTAATCTTTACAGTACCGCTAACAGCACCATTTATCTTCTGACCTGCAACCAATCCATGCTCAGACTTGTTGACAAGGATGGCAGCACTTGCATCCTGAATATATGCATAGTTGCCTGCTACATAAGTAACAACTGCATCGGTTAAATCTGCTGCAAATGCAACACCTGTGCTATTATCTATAGTCTTCAATCCAGCAATAGTTGTTGTGGTCTTAACAACAACATTGTATGTTGCCTGAGCGGCCTTATGTACGCCAAGCTCAGCATCAAGATATGCAGTAATAGTTGCAGTACCGATACCAACTGCAGTAACAACGCCAGATGCGTCTACTGTTGCTACGCTTTCATTACTTGACCTATAACCTGTAACTGACTTATCGACTCCAGTTACAGAAGCTGCATTTGTATAAGTTGTCGTTCCGTCAAGGTACAAAGTCGTGTTACCTTTTTCAAAATCCACTGTAGGCTGGATAATTGCAACATCAGGGTTAGAGTTATAGGCTGTCTTTACAGGGACATAGAGTTTTGATTTTGAATAATTATTGGTTGTTTTATAGGTGCTGGATGCCACGCAATAATATTTCCACCTATTGCTTGTATATTCTAGGACACCAACCTTTGAATTATCGCTTGGATTTGTTTTATTCTTCAACACAAACAAATTATCACCACCTGTATGCTCTTCAATGATCCATTTGTTATTTGAAGCATTTAAACTAACATTACCACTACTACTTGGAATCGTAGCTATTCCCAGAGTACTATTAATTTCTAACGAGGTTGTTGTAAGTGTAAATCCATTTGAAGTATCACCATCTAAACTCCATACTATATTATTGGTAGGAGTTATCAATCCATCTGTTTCTGAGGGTGCATCAACACTGCCTAATTCATCGTCAATAGCTTTACTATTATTCACAATAATAATATTAGAAGCAGAAGTTGCCTCACTCAGTTCTGTCACTCTCTGATATTTTGTTCCATCAATACCATCAAGAGAATATACCGCATATAGTGTAACGTTATCTGTTGGATAATAGGTTTCGCCCGCTAAATACAGTATTGGACGATTCTGTGTACTTGTCTGAGAAGCCGCAGCCCAGCCAGCGAATGTCCATCCGTCTAATTCTATTGTTGCTGATGGAAGAGTAACACCACCTTTATATTCTGTCTCTGTATCAGAAGACTTTGCAGGTGTTCCTGCGCCACCATTATATGTTACTGTGTATTTTGTTCCTGCATTAACAGTAATAGGAATATTTACGGTTTGTTCTGTTTCAGCCCAAGTGTAGCTTACAACAACTTTATCATTGGTTGTACTCAGTGCGGTTTCTGTACTCGGAGTTAATGTATAATCATCAATTACTTCTTCCAAACCATCACTGTTTGAATAATGTGCAGTAACCACTAATCCTGTTGGGTCGAAGAAATCCTTTTCAGTATATGTTATATTTGCGAAAGTTCCGCTATTATAAGACAAAGAAGACAATGTGCCGACTGTAATCGGCATATCTACAGTCTTTTCATTCCACGTAAAACGAATAAATGTGTCATCTGTAGTCAAAGGAGTTGAGGCGTTAGGGCTTGCCGTATAACCAGATGTAACATCCATTGTTTCCTCGTTATCATATACTGCCTCTAATACCAAACCAGTAAAGTCTGGAGTTTCTCCAACTTTATATTTAGTCTTTGAAGCCGTTTTAACACGGATACTTTCAAGTGTTGCAGATGGTGCTTCATTAATAACAAAGGTTATTTCCACCTTAGAAGATTTTCCTGTAGCATTTCCTACAGAAGTCTTAAAAAATCCTTTTCCCGAACCAGCTGTTCCACTTGACGGTTGTTCTGTCGTTCCATAATATGTAGTAAATGAACCTGCAGAACTTGTAACCGTTACATTAGTAATGGTACCTAAATCTGTGATATTATAAATATATCCTTTATTACTTTGCCATTGCATAGTAGAAGATTGGTTCATCACCTGATTAGACTTCCATGTTACCTCATACTTTTTCGTATTATCAGTAGTACATACAGCATTTGTAGTTTTTTCAGTGTTATTTGCTGCATAACTAGTGGTATTAAAGCTTGATACATCAATAGTCAACTTATACGTGACTTCTGCCGCCCAACCATAATTCACACATCCTACTATCAGGGCTAATAGCAGGAGCGTCCGTTTAAGTAAATGTAGTTTTTTCATTGTTAGTTGAATTTATTAAGTTAATATTTTAATTTGACTTTCCTGGCCAGAGGTGTCTGTATTAACCTAATAAATAGGTTGTGCGCAGACCACCCATACTCCCTCTCAGGTCTACCACAACCTAACAATCCGTATGGAGAAGTCTGCACACAAGTGGTGTGCATAACTCCAATGGATTGTTTAATCTGCTTATTAAAATTCCGTTAGTCGAGGTGGTAGTTCGAGAGGGAATCAAAGCAATCTTTGCAGGTCCTTCCTGCAAATTTCGATGCAAAGGTAGGAATTATTTAGCAATCTACCAAATTATTACGAGGAAAAGTCCACTTTTAGCCCTTACTTAATTAAGGTGTAAATAGAACAATATTCAACAAAAAGTGGTGAGGGGTGGTTTGGTTTACAGTTTACAGTTTACGGTTTACGGTTAATTTTCAACACAGAGAGACAGAGACACAGAGTTTTTAAACAAAAACAATAATAACCCCTGACAAAGGCATAAGTCTTTCGACTTGTGCAGTGGTTCAAGGGCTATGGTCTTTATATGCAAGCATCTACGCCCATCCCCCTTGAACCTCTGCACCTTCCTTCGTCAGGTGATGCCTTTGTCAGGCAAAAACAAGAAAAACAGTGTTGTTATGTTCGGGGGGTGCGGGGAAGAGCCCACCCCCAGCCCCTCCCAGAGGGATGGGAGTTGGAATGATAGTGTTGAGGATTTGCGACTGTTACCGATTCTCAGACTGTAAGAGATGGAGGAATTCTTTTAATTTTAATACCAGCAATTTTGGGAAATCAACCTCTTTCAGAGATTCATAATGCTTGCCAAACAGGATAATATTGCCCGCGTCTTGACAATGAAGATATAAGGCAGTTCGTGTCAAGTACTATCTTTCTACTGGACATGACAATGCTGTTTAGACATTGCGATAAGGAGTACGCAGGTCTTCACTCAATACGGATTCGTTTTTCTCGTCATTCCATTTTCCTGACTCCCAAAGTTTATCTACTTCTTCGTCAACGCGGCGGGCATAATAGTCGCAGATAACCTGACGAAGTTCATTCACTTCGTCGACGGTCTTCATTGATCCCAACAATCTAAGAATGCTCATCTGAGCCTCATTTAATACCGTTGATTTCATATTTGCCGTTTTATTGTTCCGCTGCAAAGATAAACACTTTTTCTGAAACTGCCAAATTTTGGAGAGTTAATTTTCGCCCGAAAAAAAGGAGTCAGAATTTGGTGGATTGCTAAATAATGCCTACCTTTGCAAGCATCATCAAACGCTGACGACTATGAATATTGGAGACAAGGCGCCTGAGATTCTGGGCAAAGACGAACAGGGACGAGACATTCGTCTGAGTGATTACAAAGGACGTAAGCTGGTGCTGTACTTCTATCCGAAGGACAATACCAGCGGCTGTACGGCTGAGGCTTGCAGCCTGCGTGACCACTATGGCGAGCTTCAGGCTCAGGGCTTCGAGGTTGTTGGCGTCAGCAAGGACTCTGCTGCCTCGCACCAGAAGTTCAAGGAGAAGCACGCTCTGCCCTTCCCCTTGATTGCTGATGTGGATAAGGCCTTGATGCAGTCCATGGGTGCCTGGGGCGAGAAGATGATGTACGGCAAGAAGACTGAGGGCACCATCCGCACCACCTTTGTCATTAACGAGGAGGGCATCATTGAGCAAATATTTGCAGGCAAGCAGGTTAAGACGAAGGAACACGCCCAGCAGCTCCTGCGGTAACATTCGCTGTTTCTACATTTCTCGTACCCGCGTACCCCCGCACCCCTACCTTTCCCACTTTACACCAAGATGGCTTTCGTCGAGCGTGAAGACGGCCTTGACCGAGTTCGTGGATGGCCTTGACCGATCTGCCGACTTAAGTCAGCAATGTTTCCGACTTAAGTCAGCAATGTTTCCGACTTAAGTCAGCAACGTTTCCGACTTAAGTCGGCAATACGGTTAGTACGGCTTTGGAGATGAGTAAAGGGGGAGACCCACCCCGGCCCTCCCTGTGAAGGGAGGGAGAAGAGGTTAGATGTAAGAGGGAAGAGGGAAGATGTATGAGGTAAGAGGGAAGATGTAAGAGGTAAGGGGTGGTAAAAGAAAGTAGCCCCAACGTCGTCGCGACGTATGGGGCTGTGTGTTTTTCCTGAATACAAAAAAAATACTAACTGATTGCTTCTACTATTTTACTGTTCTTTATGTTGTTGCTTTATGAGAGATATAAACCATAGTGGTATTAGGTATCATGGTCGATTGTTGATGTTGCAAAGGTAGTGATTTTTTATTATACGGGCAATAGGCAGAGGGCTTGTAGAGACAGAAATTGCCAAAATGAAAAGTCATTTTGACAATTTGACAAGTGTTCGTACAAATATTACGGTGTCTTATGCCTCGTCCTTCATCCATTCCGTGACGGTCTGCCCCATGGTTTGCTTGAAGGCGCGACCGAAGGTGGCGTAGCTGCTGAAGCCGCTTTCGTTGGCCAGCTGCTGGGCGGTGAAGGGTCGTTTGGTGGCGATGGCCTCGCGGTAGTCGTTGACGAAATGCTGTATGCGCAGCTTGTTGATGTAGGAATTGTAGGTCTCGCCCTGCTGTGCGAAGTAGAGGCTGAGGTAGGAGCGGTTGGTGCCGACGGCCTTGCTGAGGTCGTCGCGCGTGATGTCGTGCTGCAGATAGAGCCGGGTGTCTTCGCAGTACTGCTTGAGCAGTTGGCTGATGTTGGTGGGAAGTGTCACGGCTGCGCCTGCTTCCGCACCGTCTTTGGTGTCGCCTTCCGCAGTGAGGTCGGACAGTTCTACAGTCTCTGTGTCGGCCTGGGGAGCATGCAAGGTCTGCAGCGTCTCGACTCTCCAGAGGATAAACGCAAGGAAAAATATCTCGCTAAACTGTATGAGCGCCTGGGAAATGACGGTGTAGGTGCTGACGGAATAGATGCCGAGCATGACCAGCAGGATGACGATGACCACCAGCGACAGCCACACCTCCTTGTGCTCCAGGTCGGCATAGTTGTCGATGAGCCACCGGCGGTACTGTCGCAAGGCAGAGAGCATATAGACGAAATAGGCTGTCAGGAGTGCGAGAAGATAGAATCTCACGAACACCATGACGGTGTAGTCGTTGTGGAACAAATATGCCAGCAGTCCAAGGGCGGCAGGTATCACGACGACGAAAAGAGGCCAGAGCGGGCGGCGGCGGTCCTGCAGCATCGTGAGAGGCATGCTCAGCATAACTGGTACCAGCAGGGCGCAGTCGAGTATGGCGGAGATGATGTGCAAACCGGAATAGGTTTTGACGATTCCGAGCGAGTCGGGCAGCCACCACAGATGACTTCCGAGCACCACGGCCATGAAGGCTGCTGTCCAGCGGCGCAGGCGCTTTGGCGGCGTGACATTACCCACAAAGGGATTGATGCGCCACATCAACAGATGGAGGCAGGCTACGGCAGCCATTATCGCTGCTCCGCCATAGAGCATGTAATAGACTAAAATATCAAATGGTATCGACTCGTACATGGATGATTAAAAGTTCTTTTAAGGTGTCATTGACGATGCAAAGGTAATAAATAATTCGCATTAAAAAGAAAATTAAACGAAAATATACGTGATTTTTTTTCCATATTACGGAGTTTTGTTTACTTTTGCATCGGAATAACTATAAGACTCATTCATATCAACACGCAAAGCTATGATGAAAAAACTTTTTCTTTGTCTCGCTCTCACCCTGCTGGGAAAGGGCTCATGGGCACAACAAGCCCTTTTTGACGCTAACGACCTCACCTCGCCGGAGGTGCACGCCGACGGCTCTGTCACTTTCCGCCTCCACGCCCCGAAGGCTGTCACCGTGAGTGTCGAGGGCGATTTTGGCTCGATAGCCATGAAAGAAGGGAAGGACGGCATTTGGACTTGTACCACTCAGCCGCTGGCGCCTGAGATGTACTGCTACAAGTTCAAGGTCGATGGAATGGAGCTTTTAGACCCCTCAAACGTCTATCGCTGCCGCGACATTGCCTCGTTTATGAACATCTTCATCGTCACGAGGTCGCAAGGAGACAAGGGGTGGCTGTATGGCGTCCATAAGGTGCGCCACGGCAACATCAGCCGAGTGTGGTACCCCTCGCCAACGCTGAAAACCACGCGCCGCATGACGGTCTATACGCCGGCAGGCTACGACAACGGCGGACGCTATCCGGTACTCTATCTGATGCATGGCTCCGGTGGCGACGAGGAGGCATGGGTGGAGCTGGGACGCACGGCGCAGATACTGGACAACCTCATTGCCGAGGGTAAGGCAAAGCCGATGATTGTGGTGATGCCTAACGGCAATGCAAACTGCGACGCTGCCCCTGGCGAGTGGGACAAGGGCATGTACAAACCCTCGTTCAGGGCACACCTGACCTCGGAGCCTGTAGCTTCGACGGAAGAGGCGTTCAAGGACATCGTAACCTATATCGACAAGCACTACCGCACACTGGCCAACAAGAAAAACCGCGCCATCTGCGGTCTCTCGATGGGCGGCGGTCACAGCTTTGCCATCTCGCGGCTCTATCCTGACTGGTTCAACTACGTAGGGCTGTTCTCTGCCTACGTGCATCTGGATGTGAAGGACCGTGCCGAGCTGCAGGCCAAGGGCTGCTGCTTCACTCCCGAATCGGAGCGCATGCTGCAAGTGCAGTTCCAGAAGAAGCCCACCCTCTACTGGATAGCCATCGGCAAGGACGACTTCCTCTACGACAACAACAAGATGTACCGTGAGTACCTCGACCGGAAGGGCTATCCCTACGAATACATCGAGACGGACGGCGGCCACATCTGGCGCAACTGGCGCCTCTACCTGACGCTGTTCTCGCAGCGCCTGTTCAAGTAAAGCAGCGAGGAAAGCTACTGGTAAGCCCGTTCCTACTGCAACAAACAAAGAGCGCCGCAGCTTATTCGTCTGCAGCGCTCTCCTATTATAATAATGTACGTGCGAGTTAGTCTGCCATTTTAGCCTTAATCATCTCGCGGTTCAGGCGGGCGATGTTGCTGATGGTCTCATTCTTCGGGCAGACAGCCTCGCAAGCGCGGGTGTTGGTGCAGTTACCGAAGCCGAGCTCGTCCATCTTGGCAATCATGTTCTTCACACGGCGGGCAGCCTCTACGCGACCCTGGGGAAGCAGGGCGAGCTGAGAGACTTTCGACGATACGAAG
>JAEEGG010021195.1_pt1 | contig 12925 bp, 9 predicted proteins | sample 9134161 | NCBI WGS metagenome assembly JAEEGG01 (sample SAMN16246543, study PRJNA631951) | gut metagenome | biome: gut microbiome; feature: rumen; material: CR-attached | host: Bos | place: Iran: Karaj | collected 2018-10
TTGCGGTTTACTTTGCCATCCATTGTGATGAACATATTCCTTTCCCTGTACATTATCGTGGACGGATATTTCGTCGCCAATTTCGTGGGCACGACGGAATTTGCAGCCATCAACCTGATTATGCCAATGCTGAACATCCTCGGAACCATCGGCTATATGTTCGGTGTGGGGGGCAGTGCGCTGATTGCAAAGACGCTTGGGGAGAATGACCAGAATCAAGCGAACCGTCTGTTCTCCCTTATTGTGCTGGTATCGTCAGGCTTGGGTGTTTTGATGATGGTTTCGGGATTCATCTTTATGCGGCCCATCACCACCCTATTGGGTGCGGAAGGGCAACTCCTTGAAGACACTGTGCTGTACGGGCGAATCTTCATTCTGGCTTTGCCCGCATGGATACTGTTGTATGAGTTCCAGCTTTTCTTCATCACCGCCGAAAAACCCAAGCTGGGGCTTGCGGTCACCGTACTCGCAGGTCTCAGTAACATCGCCTTCGATGCACTTTTCATCATCGGCTTCAAATGGGGACTCGCAGGTGCGGCAGCAGCCTCGGCCTTGAGCCAGCTTGTGGGCGGCCTGTTTCCGCTTATTTATTTCATGCGGAAGAACGACAGTCTCCTGAGACTGGTGAAACCTGTTTGGAACGGCAGGGCGCTTGTCAAAAGCATGACCAACGGTTCCTCGGAATTCATGGCCGAAGCCGCCTGGTCCCTTGTTGCGATGGTCTACAACATACAACTGCTTAAGTATGCGGGCCAAGATGGCGTTGTCATTTATGGTCTGCTGATGTATGTCAGCCTGATTTTCGCCGCCATATTTGTAGGGTATTCCAACGGGATAGGATCGGTGTTCAGCTATCATTACGGTGCCCAGAACCACAAAGAGCTCAAAAACCTGCGAAAAAGGAGTCTGAAGCTCATCGGAGTCGCATCCATCGCGATGTTTCTCCTTTCCGAAGCGCTGGCCCATCCGTTTTCCGCCTTGTTTCTGCAAGACGCACCGAACCTGTTGCCGGATGCCGTACACGCGTTTCGGATTGTCTCCCTCACCTACCTGTTCACGGGGTTGGCTGTTTTCGGCTCGGCCTTCTTTACCGCGCTGAGCAACGGGCAGGTGTCGGCGCTGATCTCCTTTTTGCGGACCTTTGTGTTTGAACTCGGGGCAGTACTCCTGTTGCCTTTGCTGTTTGGCTTAGACGGCATCTGGTATGCCGTTGTCTTCGCTGAACTGATGGCAGCTCTCGTCGGAAGCATCTTTATGGTTGTACTGCGAAAAAAATATCAATACTAATAACTAAAGACAAAAGAACAATGAATGGCGACTCACACCCCGTCTGCAATGTGAACTACAACGACATTGTCAAGGTTTTAACCAAGTATTATTGCATTTAAAATGAAAAATCATGGCTAAAAAAAGCATTGTCAAATTATTTGAAACCAGAAAAGGGCAGATGGATGATCTGCTGCACAGGGATTTTATCAATAACGGAATTGCTACACTCCCATTCAAGATTTCCTCCTATTACGATGTTATCCACCCCCTCAGCGTCCGTCGTTATGAGACCCTGAATCCGGATTTCAAGGACTTAGTTGAACTCGGTGCCGGGGTGATTCCCCCCGATTGTCCCATTGTGCTGAACATCATTGAGGACTGCCTCACAGAGGAGGAGAGAAAAACCATTGTCACGACTATCGAGGAGTATTATGCCTACAATCTGGGCATGGTGGAAAAAGAGGAGAGACGGCATACCAAACGCTTTCTCATCATGACCGTTGGCCTGATACTATCAGCCTTCTTGCTGTGGCTCTCGGAAGGTCTGGACGAGATTCCGCGTGAGCTGTTCTTTGTCCTGTTCTGGTTTATGGGAGATACCTTGTGCGATTATATCCTTCTCACTGGACACGATCTTAGGAGGGACAGGAGAGCGGCCGGGCAGCTTGCCAGCATCAAGGTGACTTTCTCCAAAAGTTTTGACGAGTCCGATTACACAAAGGAGGACGTGGACAAACTGTATTCCGAGATTGCACAAGATGTGAAGAAAACCATTCAGGAAGAGGAAATGAATAAATAAAACTACGATCATGCAAACAAGATTCAAAGAGAGAGCCAAGGTCATAGACATCGTGATTACCGCCTTGGCCGCTATGCTCTCGGTGGGTACGATGCTTTACGGCATCTTCCATTACGGGCTTGGCGAAACCTGGCCCGAGTTGGTGCTCAACGTATTCTACATCGCCTGCGTGGTGATGATTTGGATGTACTTTTTCGACACAGGCATCACTACAAAGCAATTCAACTATTGTTGTACCATTTGCGTCGGAATCACGGTGTTGCTGCGCGACATTCTTTTTCCACATCCGATTACCTATTATCCCATCGAATTGGCATGTTCCACGTTGTCGGTGACGTTGCTCTGCCTGTTGACCTACTTCTATGCCCGCAAAGACTGGGAGTCCTATACCAAGCGGAACCTATGGCTGATTTTCATCATCGACACACTCATCGCCATTTTCTACAACATCGACATTCTCCTTGAACCTACCGACGAATTCACCGCGTATATGCTCACGGAAATCTGGATTCGTCCCACCATCACCTACGGACTGGTGGCTTGTTTTGTATCTGAAACCAAAAAGAAAAGTCATACATCATGAAAAAGAGAAAAGTTTTCTGCTTTCTTGTGGCTCTGCTGGCCATTGCGGTGCCAGCCTTGGCCGTTTTTACGGGAATGGATTTGGATGCCACATTAGCCAACCTGCGGCGGGAACTGAGCTATGATTACCAGCAAATTGCCCAGACGCAAGAGGAATTGAAGGAGTATTACGACGGGCAACACAAGCAAATGGTGGAGATTGCCAAGAAATGCAACGACCAATCGCTGATGCTGTATTCCCAAAAACAGGACTACACCTTCGACATCAGTTATGCCTTGGAGAAGGTGACCCAGGAATACGAGGACTTCAACAAGAACCGCACCCCTTACGACCGCATCGTGAACAAGTTGAATATCGAGATCAACCGCTATGCGCGACTGATTGAATCGCTTCGCCGTCTCCCACCTGAGTTGAAGGAAGTGGAATTGGTGCCCGACAGCCTTGCCTACCATAACGACTCATTGGATGCCCACTTGGAGCACAACGAAAGCCTTTTGGAGCAGAAGCTGTATGATCAGGTGAACCTTATCATGGCTATCATTGCGCAGGATACGATTGCAGGAGATTCGCTGGCTCTCGATAGCCTTGCTTTTTTTATTGATACGGTAGAAGCTCTTCAGTCGCACAGCGAAATCCTCATGGAGGAAAAACAGCCTGAGCAAGAGGTTGCCGTAGTTGATTCGATTGCAGCTATGCAGGACACAACGGCCATGGCGGGAAGCACTTCGCCCTTCATTCTGAGCGAAATAGGCCAGATGGAACGCGACTCGTGCATTTTCTATGCTTCCCAACTGCTGAGAATCTATGCCCAGACACGCGAAGTGGTCATGGCCGACAGCACCTACTACATCGAAGCCTGGCTGCGCATGAAGGAATCATACGACTATGCACAGGATTATTACAAAATCCTCCAGAAAAGTGTGTTCGTGGACGGGCAGATTTCCTGGCTGCAAATCCTGAAGAATCCCGCATTCTATTGGCGGCAAGCCAAACTCGCAATGGAGGAGAGGTTTTCCTCGACTTTTGTCATAGATTTTTCAGACGACTATGAATCAGACGGCATGAGCAAGGACAGCCGTGTCAACAACTCGGCAACGCTGTTCTGGCTGGTGTATTACATCGTTGCCTTCTTCGTGCTGTGGGGCATTGTCGCCTTGCTGATGCGTCTGGTCTATCGTTTCGTGAAACCGCTCAATAAGGCAGTAGCCAAAGAGCAAAGGCGTTATGTCGCCCTTTTGATATGCTGTGTCCTGTTTATACTCCTTAGTTACGAAACCACTGTGGACGATAGGGCGGCCAAGTCCATCCACCTGATGCACACCTTCCTCTTTCTGCTGATGGCCATTACAACGGCACAACTCATCCGCTTGGAACCCAGCAAACTCAAAAACGGCATCCGCAACTACCTGTCCACTATTTTCACGGCGCTTTTTGTCATCAGTTGCCGGGTGCTTTTCCTGCCCAATGCCTTCTTGAATTTCATCTTCCCGCCTCTTTTGCTGATCATGACGGTGTGGCAGTTGATTTCAAATTTGCGACGGAGAAAGAACTCGGAACGGGCCGATGCCATTATTGGCTGGGTTTCGTTAGGCGTAACCGCCATTGCCATGTTCGTCAGTTGGGCCGGTTACATCTTCTTGGCACTCATTATCCTGGTTTGGTGGTATTTCCTGTTGACTGCCATCCTTGCCATTGTCACGATATGGCATCTGCTGCTTTGGTACAAAAAGAGTCGATTGGACAAACGAGTGGAGGAATACAAGGCTAAGATTACTTATTTGTCAGGTACGTCCAAAGATAGTTTGGTGTTTTCCGTTACGTGGTTCTATGACCTGATACGAGATGTGCTTGTCCCGCTGTTGGTGCTGGTGTCGTTCCCGATGTGCATCCGATGGGCGTTAAATATCTTCGAGTTTAATGACTTGTATCGCCAGATTTTCATGGAGCCATACGTTCAACACGGAGAGAACGGTTTTACAGTGTCATTGTATGCCCTTTTGTTCCTTGCGGGACTGTTCTACGTGTTCCGTTACCTGAACAAGGCCATCCACACCGTCTGGCAGCAGACTCAGTACAATCGGTTCCTCCGCAAGTACAATCGGAAAGCCATCCGCAAAAATGAAATCAACCTTTCGTTGGGTAACAGCCTTATTACTGTATCCGTCTGGTTTGTTTACATTTACATTTTCATCGTCACCTTAAACATCCCTACCAGTTCATTGGGACTTATCGCGGGCGGTTTGTCAGCCGGTATCGGTATTGCCCTCAAGGACATCATCAACAACTTTGTTTACGGCATCCAACTCATGGGCGGACGCTTGAGGGTAGGCGACTGGATCGAGTGTGATGGTGTGCGCGGTGCGGTCACCGACATCAATTACCAAAGCACACAAATAGAGACCTACGACGGCGTCACCGTTTCCTTCCTCAATGCTGCGCTGTTCGCCAAGAGTTTCACCAACCTTACCAAGAGCGACTCCTACGAGTGCCTCAAGCTGCATGTGAGCGTGGCCTACGGCACCGATTTACAGCGCGCGCGTGATGTCCTTGTTGAAGCCATGCAGGTGATGCGCACCAAAGACGCCTACGGACGAGAAATCGTGGAGCCGAAGAGAGGCATCTATGTGGTATTTGGATCATTTGGCGACAGTGGTGTAGATATCATCGTGAAGCAATACGTCTTGGCCGCCGAACGCGTCGCCTATGCCGACCGCGCCCCTGAAATCATGTACAACGCCCTGAACGCCAACGGCATCACGATTCCGTTCCCGCAGCGCGATATTCACGTGATTAACGATAATGATTAGGATACGAGGTTTTAGTTTCGTTTTAGCACGGTAAACATCTTTTTGAGACTTTCATTGCTTTTGGCTCTTGTGGATTTCAAATCCGTCAGGGGCCAAAGGCTTTTTTTAATCCACTGAAAGCAAACAAAATACGAAATTATTCGAGAATTATTTTCATTTTCCATTCGAGTGCATCGGTTTTTTCCTTATTTTTACCGATTCAAAATTTCCCAGATGGAAACGAAGTGGATTTTAAACCAATCTGTTGACAAACAGCAAGTTGCTGAGATTGTCAAGGTGCTCAATATTGATGAGAACCTTGCCACTTTGCTTGTCCAACGCGGAATTACCAACTATGAGGAGGCCAAAACCTTCTTCCGTCCTTCGCTCTCGCAACTCCACGATCCTTTCCTCATGAAGGACATGGACAAGGCGGTTGACCGTGTGCTGCAAGCCATCCAAAACGGCGAAAAGTTGTTGGTTTATGGTGACTACGACGTTGACGGCACCACCGCCGTGGCCGTGGTTTACACTTACCTCAAGCCTTTCTTCAAGAAGAAAAAAATCGAGTTTTACATCCCCGACCGCTACGAGGAAGGCTACGGCATTTCGTTCAAAGGCATCGACTATGCAGCGGAAAACGGTTTCAAGCTGGTTATCGCTCTCGACTGCGGCATTAAGGCCAACGAGCGCGTCGACTATGCCAACGAACGTGGTGTCGACTTCATTATTTGCGACCACCATCGTGCCGGCGATGTCATCCCAAAAGCTGTGGCTGTGCTCGATGCCAAGCGCCCCGATTGTACCTATCCTTACGATGAGCTTTCGGGCTGCGGTGTAGGCTTCAAGCTGATTACGGCCCTGTCAATGAAAGGGTTGGGAACCATTGAACAGGTGTATGAACTCATCGACCTCCTGGCGGTGAGCATCGCTGCCGACATCGTTCCCATCACGGGCGAAAACCGTGTGTTAGCCTATTTTGGCCTGAAACAGCTGAACAAGAAACCCCGTCCGGGCATCGAGGCCATATTGCAACACGCCAACATCTACCGTCGCGACGAAGACCAATTGGCCGAAGACGAAAATGTGCTGACGAGAGAGTTGACTATCAGTGATTTGGTGTTTCTTATTGGCCCTCGTATCAATGCTGCCGGTCGTATAGCTAAGGCATCCGATTCGGTGCGCCTGCTGATTGCCGACAAGAAGGAACATGCTGAAAAATTGGCTGCGTCCATCAACGACCTCAATGACGAACGTCGCGAGTTCGACAACCGCATTACGGAAGAGGCTTTGAGCATGATTGCCGACGATTCGGAGTTGCGCGACGCCAAGAGTACGGTGGTTTTCAACGCGAAATGGCACCGTGGTGTCATCGGTATCGTGGCCTCGCGTCTCACCGATTATTATTATCGTCCCACCATCGTCTTGACCCGCGCCAATGGTCTGGTCACAGGCTCAGCGCGTTCCATTAAGAGCTTCGACATTTACGATGCCATCGACCACTGCTCCGATTTGTTGGAGCACTTTGGCGGACACAAATACGCTGCGGGCCTGTCGATGAAACCAGAAAACCTGCCGGAATTTTGTCGTCGTTTCGAGGCTTATGTCCGCGAACATCTTGTGGATGAGGATCTTGTGCCCGAGCTTGAGGTGGATTTGAAACTCAATTTCTGCGATATCACGCCCAAGTTCATGCGTATCCTCAACCAGTTTGCGCCCTTCGGTCCGGGCAACATGGCTCCGGTGTTTTGGACGGACAATGTCATCGACGCTGGTGGCTCGCGTCCCGTAGGCGCCCACCGTCATCTGAAGCTCACCGTGTCGCAGGTGGGCGACGCCGAGCAAGGCGTGGCTCCCTTCTCAGGCATCGCTTTCCAGAAAGGCGATCTCTACGACCGCATCCACGACGGCGAGCCTTTCAGCATCTGTTACCACTTGGAATACAACACCTGGCAAGGCAAAACCAACTTGCAGCTTAATGTGAAGGACATTAAGTTTGCGGAGGAGATGTAAAGTTTTCCCTAAAGTTCCGGCGGATTTGCAAATCCGACCAAACGACACGATTCGAGAAAGACATAATCTGACTAAACTGCACTAACAGCTTTTTATCGTTTAACCACTTTCCTAAAAGCCATCCTTCCATCAGCAAACCGCACCCTCACCAAATACATCCCTGAAGGCAAACCACTTAAATCAAGGTCGAAATGAGGGCTTGAAAGTGAAGTTTCCTGCATAATATTGCCCATCAAACCAACGATTTGGCAATGGATAGCGTTTTCCGACAAGGCGATATGAATTTTGCCCGAAGTGGGATTAGGATAAATGGCAATATTTTGATTTTCAGCAAATTCATTGATTCTGGTCAAGTCGTCGCCAATGGTCCAGTTTTCAGGTAAACTATTGTCGGAGTTAAGGTCGTTTAGTTGGAGGTAGGGCCCGTTCCCGTCGGCTTCCATGGGCCAAGGTAGGGTGTCGGCGTAATGCACTTGGTCGATGATGTTGCCCCAAGCATCGGCCAAGACGAGGTTTTCCGACTTGTTGGAGAGCTTGCGCGTGTATTGCCCGAACGGCGTGGTGTTGTAATAGTCGATGAAAGCCATCGAGTCGGAGCAGAGCACCAGGGTTTCCTTTGCGCCGAGATGTGAATGGTTGGGAAAAAGATAAGTAATGCCCAACTCGCGGAAATAAACGCCCGTCAAATCCACCTCGTCGTTGCCGTTGTTGGTGATTTCGATGAACTCCAAATGGTCGCCGTCGATGCCCCACCAGTCCATGGGATGGTAATGGATTTTGGAGATGACCAAAGGCGGCAAGTCGACCTCGGCGCAGCCTTGGTAGGAACCGATATTGTTGTTCAGCCAGTTGATACGCTGCTGAATCCAAGCCTTCATGTTGTTGACATATTGCGCGTGTTGGTTCATCTGGTTCCAGCGTTGGTTGTCGCGGGGAATGGCTTCAGCAATCAGAGCGTCGATTTCGTCAATGCGGTTGCAAATGACATCGTAATTCAAAGGTTGTCCAGGCTCAGTCAGTTCAAACCAACGTTTGGCGAAATAGCAGCGGAAAACGTCGGTGTCGAACAGGTCTTTCCAGAATTTCGGGCCGTTGTTGTCGCTGTTGTTGAACTGCCACACGTCGTATTTGCTGCGGTTGCCAAAGGCATCGTAACCGAAGGCAAGGTTGTAATCCCAAACGGGACCCGCCCTCAGTTTGCCCATTCTGTCCTTGTGGAAAAAGGTGCTGAATGAATAGACGTCCACATTAGACGAAAACTCCGCAATCATCATGAAATCAACAAAAGAAGGAACATCAATGACCGATGGAATCCCCGATGAAGCGGAAGTGTTGTGCTGGTTGGACACGGAAGCGAGGTCATTAAACACGCCGTGGATATAGTTCTTTTGGGTATTGGTGATATCGGAGGGCTTGGGATAATGGAGGATGAAATCTGTATTGGCGCCCCAACCTCCCCAGCCGCCGCCGTAGCCTTGCATGGTCCAAGCCACGGGGTCGCCGTTGGCCTTGTCAGCCTTGACGATATAGCCGCCTGTCACCTCAGGGTATTGGTTACAGGTTTCGTCCATCTTCTCAATGTTGACGCGGCCTTTGTCGGGCTTGATTTTCTCCATGAAGACATAAAGCCCCTGATAGTTGCCGTTGATGACCACCTCGCAATATTGGCGGCGCGAAGCATATTGCCCGATGCGTTCCGAGAGCTCGTAAGCCAAAAAATCACGCATTCCTGTCTGGTCGAAAGCCAACGAGTTAAGTACCCAGTCGTTCTCCGCAGGCATGCCCAAAAGGCTGACATTTCTATTGGTGATATCGTCGTCCTCACGGGTTTCGAAGGCGTATGGCTTCTTGTTGAGCATAGTTTGAGAGCTACTGCCACGACGTTCGATGCCGATGCGCCCGTCGTAATTGAGAAATTCGGGGTTGTCGATGTCGGTCATGTAGTTGCGCGAGCCGTCTTGATGCCAAATGATTTTCATTGTGCCCCAAACCTTTGGCTCGTCAGGGATGTTGACGCCGCCGTCAGTCTCGATGACCACGATGGGCAGGTTGCTGTCGGTGAAATTTTGCGCCGAAACCGACAATGAAAGCACAACCAACAATATGGCTAATAGATTCTTATACATGTTGTTATGTGTTATCTTCGTGAACGTCCCCTTTTCTTTTGTCGGCCTTCCACCACCTTGGCATAACGGTTGCTCGATTTTCTGATTTTCGAGAAATTCGTCACCGTGCCTGCCGTGGGACCTTTCAAGGTGGTGATGTGCGATGCCGAGGCTATGAAACCGTTTTGGTCGGTGTCTTCGATTTCGCCGTATTTGTTCTTCTTCGAGGCAAAAATGAAAACGTTGTCGATGTACCAGCTGTTGACATAAGCACCATGACCCGTGAAATAAAGGCAAAACTGAGGCTCTCGGGTGGGCCATTCTTCCATGTCGAAGGTCAGCAGGTACTGGCTTTGGGCGATGGCTCCCACCACGGTATCTTCCCAAATGCTCTCCCAATCCACACCGTTTGGCGAAATGCCGATACCGATTCTGACATCCAACTCGCCTTGGGTGGCTTCAAGGGCGTGGTTGAACTGGAAATTGATGAAGTCGTATTTCTCCAACTTGACGATGGGCGTCACCAAGCGGGTAGTGCCTTCAAAGTTGAAGTCGGGATACATCTGCATCTCGCGGGCCTTGCCGCCTGCAAAAGTGGTGTTGGACACATACCACACTACCCAATCGTCGCCTGTTGCGTCCCAGCCCTCATCAAGCCAAGGGTTGAAGAAACCCTCACACAACACCAAATCGCCTTGCTGGGCGAAGAGCGGCGAAAAGAGGATTATGGCGAGCAATGTGAGTAAATGATGCTTCATCAAGACTATATTTGCCGCAAAAATATTAAAATTTCGGGAGTTTGGCTATGTTTTGGGCTTTTTATTATTTTTGCAGTCAGAACAATATCATTATGCCAGCAAAAGAAAAAACCGTTTTTTTCTGCAAGGAATGTGGAAACGAGTCGCCGAAATGGTTCGGGAAATGCCCCGCTTGCGGTGCGTGGAACACCTGCACGGAGCAGACCGTCGTCACGGGGAAAGAGGCCAAGTCGGTGAAGAAAAACATCGAACTGGAGAGCCAAAGTTTCCCCACGCCCATCAAGGAAATCACCAACGCCAAGGAACAGCGCATCATCTTGCCCTACGAGGAACTCAATAGAGTTTTGGGCGGCGGCTTGGTGCTCGGCTCGCTCACCCTCGTGGGCGGCGAACCGGGCATCGGCAAATCCACTTTGCTCTTGCAGACGGCTTTGCAACTGGCTGGAAGAAAGGTGCTTTACATCTCTGGAGAAGAAAGCCAGACCCAAATCAAGATGCGGGCCGAGCGCATCGGCATTCACAACACCGACTGCCTCGTGCTCACTGAGACCAACACCCAAGAAATCCTGAAACATTTCAAGAACGTGCAGCCCGATATTGTCGTGGTCGATTCCATCCAAACGCTTGAATCACCTTACATTGATGCTACGGCGGGCAGCATTTCACAAATCCGCGAAACTGCCGCTGAGATGAATAAAATCGCCAAGGCATATCAGGTGCCCGTGTTCCTTATCGGCCACATCACCAAGGACGGCAGCATCGCCGGACCGAAAATCTTGGAGCATATCGTTGACACTGTTTTGCAGTTCGAGGGTGACCGCCACTATGGTTTCCGCATCCTGCGCACCATCAAGAACCGCTTCGGTTCGGCTTCGGAGTTGGGCATTTTCGAGATGAACGCCGCCGGCCTTCGCGAAGTGACCAACCCCAGCGAAATCCTACTTTCGCAACGTGATGAAGAGGTGAGCGGCATCGCCATCGCCGCCACTATGGAAGGCCAGCGCCCGATGCTCATCGAGACACAGGCCTTGGTAAGCAGTGCAGCTTACGGTACCCCACAACGCTCCGCCACAGGCTTCGATATTCGCAGAATGAACATGCTCTTAGCCGTGCTTGAAAAACGCGCCGGCTTCAGACTTTCCATAAAAGATGTATTCCTCAACATCGCGGGCGGCCTTCATGTGGACGACCCCGCTATTGATATGGCCGTTATTGCCGCCGTGCTTTCATCGAACGCCGACATTCCTATCCCTTCGAGCTATGCCTTCGCTGCCGAGGTAGGTCTCTCAGGCGAAATCCGCGCCGTGACCCGCATCGAGGCCCGCATCGCTGAAGCTGATAAATTGGGTTTTGAGAAGATTTTTATCTCAAAGTACAATGCTAAAGGTTTGGATACCTCGCGGTTTAAGATTGAGATTGTGCCTGTGGGGTCGGTTTATGAGTTGGGGACGGAGTTGTTTGGGTAAATAGTTTTCAGTACAAGGCAAATTTTGCCTAATAACAAAGCACCCTTCTCTTTGCGAACTATTATTCTTCTAAATTTGCATCAAACCGAATAGGGACTATGTATTCAGCATCCTTTTCCATGCAACCGCCTTTCCAATACTCCAAATTCCAAAGAGCCATGATCGCTTCATCATCAAGAGATTTAAATCCAGAACTTTTTTCCAATCTCACTTTGGCGATTTTGCCTTTTCGGCTCTTCACTATGAAACGCACATAAGGCACCTTGCATTCAAAGTCGATTTGGTCAAGATGGTCTCCTATTAAAACAGCCTTTTCTTCGAGCAACTTTTCAAGACTGAAATTCTGTGCTATTGTGATGGGCCAGGCTGGTTCATAAGTACAAGAGACTTTCATCATATACAATATGTCCACCTTTTCTCCTTGATATTTTGCTGCCTCAGATGGATTGCAAATCAATTGGGCATATTTGAGAACTTGTTCATCCAAGCCATAACCCAATCCTTTGCATATTTTATAATCGGTTAATTTGCAATCTTTTGTGATACGAAAAGTGAGGAGTACATTCCCTTGAATATGGTTCTTTTTTGCTTCTTCAGGATAATCAAAAGATGGACTAAAACGTGTGTAATAAAAAAGTGATGCATAATCCAATTGGAAATCCTTGGGCATCACGTCAGGCCGTACGATGTTGCAACTGTCCAAGTCATCGCGAAGGACAATCATATCTTCTTGCGCTTTGACCACAAAAGCAATGTTAAAAACGAAAAGTAAAGTAAAAACTATCTTTTTCATGAAGTAAAGTGTTATTTCATTTTCGGCAAAATGTCGGTTTATTACTTCCTATAAAACACATCAAAATACCGCTGCAATTTTACGGGGTCGGTTTGGTAAAAATTATCACCGTAATAGCAATCGGCAAGAACTTCATAAAGGCGGCAGAACTCGCCAAGGTCATGCTTACCGCGTTGTGCATCAATGGTGAGTGAGAGCAGTTCTAAGGCGCGGTCGGCGGCACGGTGGCATTGCTCCATATTGCCCTTGCTTTGCCAACGATTGGCCCGCGAAACCTCGCTGCCGATATTCAGCATCTGCTCCGCCAAAGTCATCGTCGCCCATCGTCCTGCTGCCAATTCCTTGTGTTGGTA
>JAEEGG010021200.1_pt1 | contig 12923 bp, 9 predicted proteins | sample 9134161 | NCBI WGS metagenome assembly JAEEGG01 (sample SAMN16246543, study PRJNA631951) | gut metagenome | biome: gut microbiome; feature: rumen; material: CR-attached | host: Bos | place: Iran: Karaj | collected 2018-10
TACCTCGGGCATGTCGTCCATCTTCAGCCAAATCTCCAGCCTCGTCCAGAGCGAGATGGAGATGGAGACTGCCGCAATAGAAAGACGCTACGAGCGCGAAATCTCGATGGCCGAGGGCAACAAGTTCAAGACAAAACGCCTTGAGCAGCAGAAGCAGAAGGAGGTGGCCAAGGTCAAGGACGAGGCCAACAGGAAACTGTTCGCCATGCAGGTCATTCAGGCCGTGGCTCAGACGGCGACAGCCGCCTTGAACGCCTACTCCAGTGCTGCCGCCATCCCTGTCGTGGGCTACATCATCGCCCCTATAGCCGCTGCTATGGCAGTGGCCGCAGGAGCCATGCAGGTGGCCGCGATAAAGAAACAGCAGCAGGCAAGCCAGGCCCAGGGCTACGGCGAGGGCGGTTTCACCCGAAAGGGCCGTGCCGACGAGGTGGCTGGCGTGGTCCATGCCGGGGAATGGGTGGCGAGTCAGAAACTGGTCGCTTCACCCGTTGCCCGTCCTCTGATCGAGGCCCTGGACTACGCGCAGCGCACCAACACGATCGGCTCGCTTCGCAGTGCCGACGTGTGCATAAATTGGGCTGCGGCTTGGCATAGCGCAAGCGAGCTTACCTCTGCACTCGCCTTGCACCAATTTTCGAGGTCAATCACTGCGCCGATGGCTTTGGCGCAGAGCCAGCCGCAGGTGATAGTCCAGGAGAGCAAAGACTTGAGAGAGACCATCGCCCGTCTCAACGAGCGATTGGACGAGCCCTTTGTCACCGTCAACACCGTGACCGGCGACAAGGGCATAAAAACTTGTGCAAGCCGAATGCAAACGAGCTCGCTCGATTTGCTGAGGCGCCGCCAAGTTTATCCAACCAGGCGCAGGACGAGTACCAGCGCCTCATGAACAATAAATCACCGAAATCTAAAAGAAAATGATGTGTTTAGGCATGATTTTTGCTACCTTTGCAGCATTAAAAACTACGAAAACCAGTAAGAATGTTTATGAAACTACTATCAAAAATTTCTATTCTATTGATTGCTGTCCTTTTAGGATTCACATCATGCGGTGACGATGAGCCTTTTGATTCAAGTAAGCTTGAAGGCGTTTGGAAAAAGGTGATTGATGACAGAATTATGGATGGTGGGATGGAATTGTATCAATTCTTCCCAGAAGCCTCATATTCTGGACGTATCGAAAAGTCTGTCTCTAATTGGCCCGATGAAGGGTGGACTGTAACCGACCTCAACTACAGGGTCGGAGAAACAGGACACATGAATATCTTTACAGGGAAAACCCATGATGGGAAATCCCAAATCTATCTTGAGGTTGATATTAAAATAAACAAATCTGAAATGATCTGGTACAAGACCGATTCAGATGAAGAAATAGCACGTTTCAAGAAAGAGAATGTATATGAGTCGTAGCCTATAAATTCCATTTTATCGGTACGTCTTTTCAAGGCATACGCGGTTGAGCAACTTATACCAAAATTATAAAAGTCTGAGCAAACACCAGCGCCTCATGAACACCAATGCGAGTAAACGAGCGCAATGTCATGCTTGCATGAATATTGCCGAGCGTGAGCATTGAAGACGAAGTCAATAAATCACCGAAATCTAAGAGAAAATAGCAGAATTATGTTTACCTTTGCAAGATCAAACACCTTTATTCAATGAGAGTATTCCTTATATCATACTTGTCGATATGTCTCTCACGGGTTGCGAATGATGACATGCCAGAGGGTTTCCGCTGTGCATTGCCATATGTAAAGAAAATGATTGAAATGTTGAATACCATTAAGAATTCAGACAGATGAAGAAACTTCCTTTTGTCATATTTGTTTTCATAATGCTTTGTGCGTTATGTTCAAGTGTGTGCAGCTATAAAAGTGTCGAAAAGGGGATAACACGAGATGTAAACAATGCACTGAAGCTTACTCTTGCCGAGATGCCGACAGACGTGATCAATGCCGATACTATCCGCTGTTATCGTAGTCATCTCACCATCGCCGAACTAAAAAACACTGCCAGCATTGCCATGACATCCGTGAGCAGGGCTGGCCGACAGGAAACTCAGATGGTGGCACAGGCTAATTGCGACGTTTTGACCATACTTGCGCTTTCTGACCAGCGGGCATCCGGGGCATTGTTGTTTGCCGGCCTTCTATGGATGATGTGCAGCCTGTGGTATATGCGCAGGGTTAAGCCTGAGATGATTGCAGAAGCACTGAGTTATGGTGGCATTGTATTTGCCAACGACAAATTCATTACGACAAAAGGTGAACCAATTCATTTTACTCCGATGCAGCACTGCCTTATGGAGATGTTTATGATGACAGAATCTCATTCACTCTCCAAGCAAGAAATCTGTGACCGCCTGTGGCCCAAGAAACCCAATGCCAGCGATACGCTTTACACGCTTATCAAACGAGTGAAACCCATCTTAGAAGCCCATAGTAACCTGAAAATTGAGTCGGACAGAGGTAGAAGCTACGCACTGAAACTCAAATAGATAGGTCGTTGTCAGGCAAATGTCAGGCAAATGTCAGGTAAGAATTTCTGACACTCTTTTGATTCGGTAATACCTTTGCATCGAAAATCAAAAAAAATGTTCGATGCAAATGAAACAATTATTGTTATTTTTCGTTCTCCTTTGTCTTTGTCCTTTCCAGGCCTTTGCTCAGAATGAGGACAAGACTGTCGCTCTTGATGAAGTCATCGTCAACGCTCCCAAGGTCGTAAGCAAGGCTGACGGCCAGATGATTTATCCTACAGATGCCCAAAAGGATGCCTCAAACAATGGTTTTGGCCTCCTGCAGAAACTCTCGTTGCCCAACCTCCGTATTGATAATGTGGCACATTCTGTGACTGCAATTGATGGCCGAGGCGGTGTACAACTTAGAATCAATGGCATCATCGTCGGCAAAGAGGAAATGTTGGCACTTGACCCCAAACTCATCAGCAAGATTGACTTCGTTGATAATCCTGGTGTGCGTTATGGGGAAGACGTGGCCTACGTAATCAACATCATCACCAAGCGCGATGACTCCGGTTATACGTTAGGCACTGACGTCACGCCCACACTCACTTCTTGGCAAGGTGATGGAACGGTGTATGGTAAATGGAACCATAAGAAAAGTGAGTTTACTCTTTCCTACAATTTTAGCGGTCATCAATTGAAAGGAACAAAGGCAACTGAGTTGGCAAAATATACCCTGAATAATGATGACATCTATGCTATAGAGCGTGATGATGTAAAGACGCTCAGAAAAGCCCGCAGCCATGACGTGAAGCTGACCTACAATCTGGCAGATTCCACAGCATACGTCTTTCAGGCATCCTTGAGTGAGAGTCTGAATAAAACTCCAGGCAATTATTCGGTCAAAGACATCATTGATGGCACAAACCGATATCGATCAACCAACAAAGAGAGCGGCAAGTCCAACTCACCTGTCCTCGACTTGTACTTCTTCCGCCAACTCACTCCGCGTCAGTCAGTCACGGCAAATGCTGTTGGCACATACATAGCCACCAAGAGCAGCAATTACTACGATGAGGGAGCTCCTTATCAATATGATGTAAATGGCAAGACCGTCTCTGCTTTATCTGAAATAATCTACGAAAACCGACTGAACCCATTCACGTTATCTGCTGGTGTGAACTATCGCTATAAATACACAAATAATGATTATACGGGCGATGCCTTTGCCCTGACAGAGTTGAATCAGAATAGTGTCTATGCGTTCAGCGAGATAAAAGGTTGGCTCAAGGGTTTACGCTATTCTCTTGGTTTGGGAACAAGCTACATCCACTACAATCAAAATGAGCACAACTATGACTTCTGGACATTCCGCCCCAAGGCGACGCTGGCTTATGATATCATGAATGGGATGCAACTAAACTACACCTTTGAGATGAAAGACCGTGCTTCGCGCATTGCCATGATCAGCGATGCAACAATTCAGACAAACAGCATGGAATATATTGTGGGTAACCCCAGCCTCAAGCCGTCCCGTGACACAGAACATACATTGCGTCTGTCGTATAACGATGAACGCTGGAGTGCATTTGCCGAAGGGTTCTACCGCCATTGCAATAAACCCAACATGGCACTTTACGAGCGTACTACTGATGATAAATTCATCTATACACAGATCAATCAGAAAGCCATTAATGTATTGCATACAATGGCTTACGGAAGTTATTGGATGGCTCCCGAGAAACTACAAATTAATGCATACGGAGGAATGATGCGTTGCTTCAACTATGGCTATGACTATACTCATTGCTACACATCGTGGTTCTGTTCAGCAGGTATCACGGCATATCTCGGAAAATTCACTTTACTGGTTTACGCGGACAATGGCTTTCGATTCTTAGAGGGAGAGACAAAAGCATATAACGGAGCTAATACAATTTTACAATGCTCTTACAACTATGGGGATTGGCAATTCTCACTCACATGGTCCAATCCTTTCATCAATAGCTACAAATCTACAGAGAGCGAGATCCTGAACCGCAATCTTTACAAGCACATGGTGTACTACAGTAGAGATAGTGGCAACAGTCTGTCACTTAACATTTCATGGCGATTGAGCAAAGGCCGGGAGCATCAGTCGGCAGATAAAACCATCAATCTAAGTGATACTGATAATGGAATCATAACCCGATGAGGGGAAGAAATAGCGCGTTTCACGAAAGAAAATTATGCGGCCTTGTCTTTTAAGAGCTAAATCGGTTGGATTGCCTTTGTGGTATATCTAACCGATTTCTTATGATACTCACCATCAACGAGCAGCAGAATTCTGATTAAGAAAAAATCTCAAGACGGGACCCAGCACCGTTTTGTACTGCAAAAACAGTCGAATGGTTCGACCATTTTTGCAGTAACGATACTTACTTTCAGGAAGACGAATCACCGTACTTTTAGGCAATTGGTTTTACTGAATCATTCCGGTATATGGAACGAGATGCCGTCATTACCAGGTTCATCAATGTGGATCTTTTCAGTGGTGGATGATACCCTCAGATTTTTCAATGTGGAAGGGTCAAGATCTTCACACAGTTCTGGAAACATAGTGCGGATGAAGTTGATGCAGGTTTCCACGTTATAGGGCTTGCCCTTGCCGAGTCCCAATCTTACGACAATGTTCCATATCAGGTGACGGACATCGAAACTGGTCAACGTGCCTTTGAGCCCCTTCCACGGCTTCGGCAGATAGCCTGGATTGACGGCGAAGGACATGATTTCGCTACAAAAGCTGTCCATTTCCTCCTGCTTGATGAAAGGAGCCATGATATAATGCAGATAGGCGGCTATAATGTCAAGCTGCTCCTTCTTTTGTGATGCAACGTTGTGGTAGTAGTCATCACATCCTTTCCTGTAGAGGACATAATGATTGTTCCCCGTTTTGTTCACCTCGGCCTCTTCAACAATCTTCTCAATTGATTCTTGGGAATCCATCTCTGTGTTCGCCAATGTCGGCTCTATCGGCACATAAACGATAGGACTGTCTTGAAGCAAACCGTCAGCCTTGGAGGATTGGAATGAATCATATACCCGCGATGGAGCGTCGAGGAAACACCACACGACATATTCCAGCAGGCCACAAAAGCCTATCAACGAGACAATGAATATGGTTGTATCATGTGAAAAGATGCAGCTGATGATCCTGGCTGGGATGATAGCGATGAACAATACGGCAATACCAAGCAAAACATGCAGCGTCGCCTTGAAGGACATTTTGAAGTGCATTGTTGTATTTGCACTCTCTCGAATCAGAATTGTTTTCATCTCCTTGGTCTTTTTCGTAATATTGTTATTGTTATCGAATGTCTATTTGTTACCGTATGTTTGCGATAGTTTCTCGTCAGTACACATGCGGTCAAAAACGTATCGCGATATTACTCTGATTCTTATCTATTGTTGACTATTGTCCCAATTATCCGACTCATTTTCGCACTATCTGGCCATTTGGTTCTATTTATCCACTCAAACAGAACCAACATCTTATCTCCAAAATGCGAATAAAGGGAAAGAAAAAGGGAGAAGCAATGCCCCTCCCGATATTGTGTATCGAGAATAACGCTGACAACTATTCGCTAAGAATTTTATTATGCATTCTTATAATAATGCCCCTATAGAATAAACCCACAAATAGGTAAATAATACTATGACGTGATTATATAGTGCAGAGTTATTGGCCTTCCACCAATCTCTTTTTTATCTCTGCTACTTTGCAGAAATAATTACTTTTTTCAAGAGGATTACCGGTTGGGCTTTCATTAAAATTCCGTACCATACAGACTGTACAATAGTCTCGTTGTTGACAGCCTTCGCATACTTTGAAATCCTTCCGTTTGAGGTTGCGAAGGTATGTCACTTTGTTAGAGTGATACCAAATATCAGCGAGAGAATTTTCATTTAGATTACCTAATATATACCCTTGCCAACCTGCACATGGAAATACGTTTCCATTCTGAGCCACGCAGATAGATGAATTACAAACACTACAGATATAGTCATCTTGTGTTTTATTCCGATTCTCTGTAGCCTCACGAATTAATTCACTCTTATAGTTTGCATTAATTGTAAGTTCATCAATAATAACTTGTTCAACTTCTTCTTCACTCAGTCGACAATGCAGATTCTCAACACCACCATTATACTGCCCAATCAGTGTATAGTCATATCCAACAGAAATATTATATTGGATGGCCCATTCTTTAATGGTCTTGTAGCTGTCAAGATTGGTTTTCATAATAGGGCAACTTATCTGAACTGGTATACCATGTTTAACAAGATTGATGACACCATTCGTGGTTTTTTGAAGACTATCTTTAGAACCGGTTATTGAATCATGAATCTCTGACTTCATTGAATAGATTGATGTCTGAACACCAAGCAGTGGATTTCGTCTCATCTCATCAATCATGTCATTATTAAGTAGCGTAAGATTTGACAAGACATTGACTGACATGTCATACTCTCTACATTTTTTAAGGAATGGGATAAAATCCTGGTGCAACATTGGTTCACCACCGCTTATAGTCACATGCTGTATTTTCAAGTCTTGACACTGATCCATTAAGTCATAGAACATCTCTGCAGCCATTACTTGATTTTTGTATTCATGTGGGATATAGCAATGGATACACCGTTCATTACACTTACTCACGATTTCAATATGAACACTAACAGGAAAAGGTTTATCACCGAATTTCTTTTCAAAAAAAGCCTGGGTCGAACTTAATGAATTATCAGATACAGATGTGTCGTCTGCTTCGCGAAGGATTGAACAGCATGACTTTGCTCTGCATTCGTCTGCAGATTCACCCATTATAATAAAACCAGCCTCTGATAGAGTTTGTAGAAAAGATTCGATATCAAATTTCAACTGCTTTTCATTGGCATTGACAAACCTTTTCATCACTCTGTTCAATATTTCAACCAAAGGACGAGGAGATTTTTCTAGACATGACAATATAACTGCTCCACTTTCAGACACGATTCTATCACCCAACACATAAGATGTGTTAGTGAAATGGTAACCAAAGTTTCGATTATCGGTAATATAACCAAAATCACCGTAATTGCGGAAGATTACATTGGGATTAATTTGATAGTATTTCATTTGAAAAAATAAAGTCAGACGACACTATTAGCGTATCGTCTGACAACTTTTAGCGTCCACCGGGTTTGGGTGGATTGCATGGTCTGCCACAAGGTCTCCTGTTAGGACGACAATCAGCCATCGTAACAGAACTTTGGGCCAGCAATGTTGGACTTTGATAATTAAGCATTTGTCCGATTTTTAGGCCACAAGGGCAATTAATACATACCCCTAAAAGGGGCTTAATAAACACTTGCCATTTCTCTTTTGAGAAAAGATAATGGTTCTATTTATTATTGTAACAAATATCATGCCAATAATAAATCGTATCACACGTCTGACAAACTGATTGGCGAGGGTGTCATTTTGGCATTACTATTAAACCTTTCTGTAATAACTATCGATAGTCTTCATTCGTGATAAATAATCTTGCAAAAAACCATAACCACTCTCATAATCAAATTCTATGAGCTATCCTGTCGTTTTCTTTTGTTCTTAAAAATTTGTTACTTCATCAATAATGGACTATAAGCCGTTTTGTGTGTTCTGTCTTTTACTCGAAAAGTCTGAACTTGTTTCAATGTGATGCGGTTGACGGACTCGCGCTTGGAATCGTCAGCCATGGTCGCATAGATCTGCGTGGTCGAGACATTCTTGTGTCCCAGCATGTGCTGGACGGTATAGACACTGGTGCCTGCATCCACCTGTAATGAGCCGAAAGTATGACGGCTGCAATGGAACGAGATCTTTTTCGTGATGCCAGCCGCTTTCAGCCAGTTCTTTAGCGGTGTCTGCGTCATCTTGTCGGTGAAACCCTCAAAGACCTTGCCCGTTCCGCTGCCTCCAATCAGTTCCAAAGCCTCGTCACTGATGGGGTTGTTCACCAGCTCCTTGGTCTTCTGCATCCGTAGAGTGACATACATGCCGCCGTCACCGTAGGGCTGTATGTGTGTCCATTCAAGCTGTTTGATATCGCTTTTCCTCAGTCCAGTAAGACAGGCGAAAAGGAAGGCTGTCTTTAAAACCGAGTATTCGCATGGAGTGTTCGCCAACCTGACAAGTTCCTGTCGTGACAAGTGCTCCTTGACTGTTGGGATAGTGTCGATGCGCTCTAAAAAACCGTTAGGGTTCTCCATGATCTTATGTTCCCTGTAGGCGGTATGAAGGACTGCCCTGAATGTTGACCAATATCCTGCGATGGAATTGATGTGCAGCCTGTGTTCTGTGTGGATGGTCTGCGGTGCGGTCATCAGGTACTCACGGAATCTGTTGCAAAGTTCGACGTTGATTTCCTCAAATGTGCATTTGCCGATGCAGAAGCGGTTGAAATGCTTATAGACATGCTGCCATTTGCAGTTCTTCTTGTCGGCCTTCATCTTGAAGTAAGCAAGAAAGTCTCCTTTCATCTTCTCCTTGTCAAAAAAGTCATAGCGTTCGTTGACGATGGACTCGAAGCGGCGGCAGCGCAAAGCCTCGGCTTTCTCGCGCATGCGGTCGTTATAATCCCTTTCTCTCTGATTCTTAGGCTTGGCGTAGATGTAGATGCCGAGGGATTCATGGCGCATGACCTTCATTGTGCTCTCGTCCCTGTAGCCAGGGTAATAGTCCAAATAGAAGGACAGCTGTTCTCCACCTTTGATTTTCCGTGTGCGGAGGGTCACGGTCTTACAAATGTTGCTCATAGTACTTTACTTTATTATATGTTATACATTGATTCGTTATCGGTTGCTATGATTGATGATGGCTGTTGCCACTTTTCAGGCGCAAAATAGTGGAATGATGTGCGCGTGGCGATAATCATTTGTCGTAACTTGTGGATCATTGCGTAAAAACTTCATTTTCGGCTATTATCTATGAATTTTGCCAAATTTGATGTACTCACAGTATCTTGTATGAGCCGAACTGCGCCAGTCGGTCTGCCATCACTTTATCAAACTCCTCCTTAACAATCAGGTTATTCCGACCCACTTTTACTCTGGTGATGTTGTTCTTCTTCACGATAACACCTACGTTGGCTTTGGAAATGCCGTATTTCTCTGTCAATTCCGCGGATGTGCAGTAGCGGTCATCGGAAATGAGGTCGGTGCGGCGAAGCTTGTCAAAATGGCTTTGGGAGTAGTAAGTGCGCCCGTATTCCCGCTTGCTTGGTATCTTGTGGTTATGCGCAAATGAGCGAACAGCATTGAGTTTTATGCCGTAACGCTCGGCAACCTCTTGGGAAGAAAGCCAGTCAATGATTGCATCAATGTCGGGGGAATTGGCAAAAATGGCATCAACGTGTTGTTTGCTGTAATAGTTGCGCCCTGCGATTCGGCACACAGGTATCTGGTGTCGTTTGGCAGTGGTGTATAGCCATGACCGTTTGACCTTGTAGATCTGCATTACCTCTTCACCGGAATAGTATTCAATGATTTCATCTGTGGGCTGCACATTCTTGCCGTCCTTCTTGGTTGATGTTCTTTGTGTCTTTGGAATGTTCATCTTAGGCTTTGAACAGGGGATGACACGATTATAGGGATTGTCCTCAAACATCTTTTCGATGTCGCTCCTGCGGACGAGAGCCATTCGGCTGCTCAGTCTTGAGGCAGGCAGTTTCCCCTGTTCGACGAGTTTATAGACATACTGACGGGAGCAGCCTAACAGTATGGCTGCTTTGGAAAAGGTTAGGTACTCTTGCTGTTGGAGTTCCATAACGGGCTCAACGGCACGGAGGAAGTCTCGCTGACGTTTCTTCCTGGCTTCCTTTGATTGCTCTGCACATTCTTCCGAGCAAAACTTCTGCATTCCGTTTTTTGTGGTGAAAACCTTGCCACAATGTGCGCATTTTCTGGTCTTTGACATACTTGCGATATTTATTGGTTCAACATGTTCTTTGCTGTATGTCTCTGCAGGGTCATCACAAGTAAACCCTCGACTCCCTTTGTCTCCTTTTGCCACGATGTTGATTCTCTCAAAACGTGTCAGGAATCTGTCATCTGTCGTAACCTGTCAGAAACCCTTGTCAACTCCTTTCACGATGTGGCAAAAATAATGCTCCGTAAATTCCCTGCGGTAGAAATACGTGGCAAAAATATAGGGAATTTCCGAAGCAACCAAAAACAGATCTTGAAGTGTTAAAATCTAAAAGTGATTGATATTCAATAATATATGAATGATTGATTTGTGTTATTCATGGTTAGTAATAGACCTCTAAATACAACCTTGGAACGTATGGCTTTCGATGGAAGTAACCGAGTTGGGGATGGTCACGCTCGTTAGGCTACTGCAAGCATCGAACGCACCTTGGCCAATATGAGTGACGGAGTTGGGGATGTTAATGCTCGTCAGGCTACTGCAACCCTCGAACGCCCAATTGCCGATGGAAGTAACCGAGTTCGGGATGGTCACGCTCGTAAGGCCAGAGCAACCTGTGAACGTCGCATAGCCAATGGAAGTGACGGCGTTAGGTATGTCAAAGCTGGTCAGTCCGCTGCATTTATAGAACGCATATTCGCCGATGGAAGTAACCGAGTTGGGGATGGTCACGCTCGTCAGGCTAGTGCAACCACGGAACGTAGATTCTCCAATAGATGTGACCGAATTAGGGATGGTCACGCTCGTGAGTCCTGTGCAGTCAAAGAACGCCCAATTGCCGATGTAGGTTACAGAGTTGGGAATAGTTACGTTCGTTATGCTGCTACAACGACTGAATGCATAGTCACCTATGGTTTTGACGGTGTAGGTCACTCCATTATATATCACGCTTTCGGGAATACTAGCAACGGTTAAACCATTGTAATTATTATTGTAGTAATCGCTATTGTCAGTAAAGGTTACAGTCGCTGAAGAGCCGTTTATGTTATAAGCAATTCCATCAACCATGAAGTCATAGGCTGATGCATATAATGTACATAGTATCATCCCTAGCGACAATAAAAGTTTGAGTTTGAGTTGTTCCATAATTATTTATGTTTTAGTCTGTTATTCAATTTTTGGGTCAAAAAGTTTACAAGAATAATCAAAATGCAAATATAACAATAATTCTTACATCATTCTTCATCATGCCTTGAAAACTGCAAAACACACCTCTTTTCTCGCCCTTCTCATTCTTACATTAAACCCTTATATGTAAGAGAATTAGACAACATTTTTATACCAATTTAAACTAACATTCACAAACAAAACAGAGAGAAGACAATGAACAATTTTCCAAAACTCGTCATGGCCTTGTTTGGTATATCTGCAGTATTGGACATCGCAGAGAAGATCCACAATTGGGGCCGTGACAAGAAGAACGAGAAGAAAGAAGAAGAGAAACAAGATGAACCGTCACGGGTGTAGCTGCAAAGAAATCGAAGGCTACAGATATTATTGACGGCTTACTTGCGTTATGCGAGCTTGGCACTGCGGTGATCAAGCATTCACGTAAACTGGTACGGGCTTTACAGAAACTGAGAAGCCCACCAAAGTAATTAACCATTTAACAACGACAAGAACAAATGGAACAGACAACAATCATTCCGCCATCCTACCTCCCAATGGTAGTCGAGACGGAGCAAACAACAAACATCGGGGAGACCATTATCGACGCTGAAATCATTACCGAAGAAGCACCGGCCACCCCATTCATTGAGGCTAACTCCATTCCCATCACATTGGAGAGCCTTCAGAACGATTGTGTGATACCTAATTTCGCCAAGGACAACGAGGCGGTAATTTCACACTCACAATTCATCGGGGCAACCTATCAAGCGCTCAATGACTTTTACAGAAATGAGCAGATCGACGAGCCCCAAATTCGTGTAAGTCATATTATCAGAGGACGAATTCCCGAAGCCATCAACAAGAAGAGCTCGGAACTGCTGCCTCACGAAATGACTCAATACTACGAGAGAATGGCCTTTTGCATCAACGTTCCCACCATCTATCAGGACGTTAACGGCAATAGGCTGCAACTGTCTATCGTGGGAGTCAAATCCTACGGAAGAGACAACCTCAATGGAAAACTCACGGCACAGAAATTTTCTATCGCCGTTGGATTCCAGAATACCGTCTGCTGCAACCAATGCATTTGGACAGACGGATACAAAGACGACATTCGAGCATTATCACCGGGGGAAATCTATCAACATACCCTCCGTTTGCTCGATACCTACGACATGGCTAAACACATATACCTGCTTCAATCGCTGGGAGACCTTTACCTGTCCGAGACCCAATTTGCCCTTATCTTGGGTAAAATGCGTCTGTATAACTACCTGCCCCAAAGGATTCAGAGGGGAATACCTGAAATGCTGATTACCGATTCAATGGTGAACAGTGTAGCCCGCCAATATTACCGCG
>JAEEGG010021201.1_pt1 | contig 12923 bp, 8 predicted proteins | sample 9134161 | NCBI WGS metagenome assembly JAEEGG01 (sample SAMN16246543, study PRJNA631951) | gut metagenome | biome: gut microbiome; feature: rumen; material: CR-attached | host: Bos | place: Iran: Karaj | collected 2018-10
CTATATCTATGCAGGCTCGAAGAACCAGAAACTATGCCACATCTGCGACACGATGCTCAACACGAAGGTTGGTGTCGGAAATGAGTCAACCGCTGGTGGAAAATATGTCCCCAACGACATGCAGTCGGCCTCAGCCTACTTTGCCAAGAAACTGTATGAGAACCGCCTCGCTACGGAACTGACCACCAGCAATGCTTCGCTGAAGATGGGCATCCGCTCCAGCAACATGGGCACCAGCTATTGGGCCATCTTCAATGACTTCCGACTTTACTTCTACGGCAAGATGAGCATTGAAACGCTCGGCATTGAAACGCTCAACCCCGAAAGCGCCACTCAGCAGGGTCGCAAGGGCATCTACACACTCGACGGTCGTCGCATGAACAGCGATGCCCAGTTGCGTCGCGGCCTCTACATCATTGATGGTCGCAAAGTAGTTGTGAAGTAAGTGAAGCGGCATATCCGTCATAACGATTGATATAATGAAAAAGAGCTGCGCGAAACACATCGCGCAGCCCTTTTTCATTCCAATCATCTGTTCTTATGTTACTATGTCTTTAAAAATATACGTTACTCTGTCTTAGTATTCAAACGACGAGCCTCCCAGGAACTCACGCAGCAGTGACGTGGGGGGTATCTGCGTCTCAGAGATGGGCTTGATGTAGCGCAGGAACTTGCGCAGCCTATAAGCCTCAGCATACTCAGGACAGTTCTCCGGCACCTGCTCCAGCAGCGGTTCGGCCTGACTCTTGATCACAGCCAGTTCGAAGAGCATAGCCGTATTGAACATAGCATCAGCATTCTCCTGATAAGGGAAAATCCACTTGTTCTCGCCATTGCGCACCGACGGCCAGCGACGGATGGTCTCACGGGCATCGACGCCTCTATACTTATTGTCGCGGATGATGCGGCGAAGCAGACGGTTGTCGGTGGTAGGGATATAGTTGTGATTGTCGAGCAACAACGTGGTGAGCGCCGACGCATAGACACGGAACTTCAACTCATCAGGTATCTGAGCCGTCAACTCAGGATTGAGAGCATGTATGCCCTCCACCACCAGTATCTCGTCAGGCTCCAGACGCAGTTTCTTGCCACTCCACTCGCTTTTGCCTGCCTGGAAGTTGTAACGCGGCAGTTCCACCTCATCGCCACGGAACAATGCCGCCAGCTGCTCGTTCAGTAGCGGAATGTTCAGGGCATGAATGCTCTCGAAATCGTAGTCGCCCGAAGCATCTCTTGGTGTTTGCTCACGATCCAAGAAATAGTCGTCGAGCGAGATAGGCACAGGCTTGATGCCATTGGTGATGAGCTGTACCGACAGGCGCTTGCAAGTAGTAGTCTTACCCGACGATGAAGGTCCGGCGATGAGCACTATACGTATGCCGCTCTTGCGTGCTATCTCTTCTGCAATCTTCGATATTTTCTTCTCCTGCAGTGCCTCGCTCACCTGAATGAGCAGGTTGGTATCGTTATTAGCGATGGCTTCGTTCAGGTCGCCAATGGTGCGCAGTCCGATGATGTTCTGCCAGGCATGATGCTCCTTGAAGATGCCGAACATCTTGTCCTGCATCACCAGTTCGCCCAGTTCCTCAGGATTCTCGCGTGAAGGCAGTCGCAACAACAGGCCGTCGTAGTATTTCTCCAGTCCGAAGAGATAGAGCTGCGAAGTATTGGTGAGCAAAGAACCATAATAATAATCGTAGTACTCACCAATGTCGTAGAAGGTGGTAAAGAGTGAGCCCGTGCTCTGCAACAGCTTCACTTTCGAGTAAGTGTGCAAGATGCTGAACATGCGGATGGCCTCCTCTGTGGTCGTCTCGTGGCGATGTATGGGGATGGCAGCATCTACGATTTCCTGCATGCGCTTGCGAATCTTGCCCACATCGTCGAGTGTCACGGGATGCCCGATATTCAAATCAACGTAATAACCGTTAGAAACGGGAATATCGATTGACACTTTGCACTTTTCGTACAAGTCGTGAACAGCTTTGCAGAGCACAAAGAACAGCGTGCGAGTATAGGCTCTGAGTCCCGACGGCGAGGTGATGTCCAGGAACTCTATCTCCTTGCGCTTATAGATGCGATAGTGCATACCTTCCACCTTATTATTCACATGGGCATTGATGGGTCCATGAAGCAGCGTGAGTCCTGTCTGACCAAACAGTTCTTCAAGCGTGCTGCCAACAGGGACTTCGTAGTCCTTACCATCGTTTTTGCAGTAAACGAAAATTGTCTTCTCCATAAAAAAAGGTTTTAATATTTATAGTTTTGGAATCTTAATACACATCAGTTGATTTTATAGTCCAGTGCCTCTGTCCGCTCTATATAGTCAATGAGCGAGTGGCGCACATCAACCATATTCTTTTGTGAACGCAATAACACATGGTGCTTGCCCGTTGAGTCGCGTAGCTGGAAGAAGAGCTTCGTCTTGCCGGGATGCTCGTTGATGAGTTCCTGTAGCTCGGTTACGATCTGGTCGTTCAGCATGTCGGTAGTGAGCGAGATGGTGAGCCGATCGATAGCTTTCTCCTTCACCGACTGTAGGAACTCGATGTTCTGCACCTTCAGTTCCTTCTGCTCAGTGTTCCAGAAGCGAGGTTTCATCTTTCCCACCACATAGACGGCCGATCCCTCAGTGAGCCAACCGTTCCACTTGGCCCAGTCATCGCCGAAGAGTGCCAGCTCGCCCGATCCGTTGAAGTCCTCAATGGTAGCAAAGCCGCAAGGCTTGCCGTTCTTTGCGAACTTGGAACGTACGGCAGTCACGATGCCACCCAGAATCACGTCTTCGCGGTCGGCGAGTGCTGCTCCATTGTCGGCCAGCTCGTCGCAGCGAGCATTGCACAGGTTGTCGAGCACAATCTTGTATTCATCGAGCGGATGTGCTGAGAGATAGATGCCCACGAGGTCGCGCTCCTTGTTCAGTCGCTCAATGTCGCTCCAACGCGTGTCAGTCTTCGGAATGGGAGGAGTGGCAATCTCCACACTGTCGAAGCCTCCGAACAGCGAGTTCTGAGCCTCCTGCTTGGCCTGGGCATAACTCTGCCCGTAGCGTACGAGTGAGTCGAGGAATGTCTCGCCTTTCGTGTTTTCAGCAAAGAACACCTCGCGGCGTATGCCGAACGAGTCGAATGCGCCACTCAGCGCCAATGACTCAAACGCCTTACGGTTGACGCTCAGACTGACACGCTCAGCAAAGTTGAAGATGGACTTGAAAGGACCGTTCTGTTCGCGTTCATTAATGATGCTCTCAGACACTGAGTCGCCCATGCCCTTGATGGCAGCCAATCCGAAGCGTATCTCACCCTTGTGGTTCACACCGAACTTCAGGTACGACTCGTTCACATCGGGTCCCAGCGTGGCAATGCCCATCTGCTTGCACTCATCCATGAGTTTCGTAATCTCAGTAATCTGGTCGCGGCGCCGTGTCATGATGGCTGCCATGAACTCGGCAGGATAGTTGGCCTTGAGATAGGCCGTCTGATAGGCCACCCAAGAGTAGCAGGCAGCATGCGACTTGTTGAAGGCATAGCTGGCAAAGTCCTCCCAGTCGGTCCATATCTTTTCCAGTACCTTTGGGTCATGACCGTTCTTCTTGCCACCCTCTATGAACTTGGGCTTCATGGCATTTACGATGTCGATTTTCTTCTTACCCATAGCCTTACGCAGGGCATCGCTCTCACCACGGGTGAAGTCGGCCAACTGGCGCGACAGCAACATCACCTGCTCCTGATAGACGGTGATGCCGTAGGTGTCCTTCAGGTACTTCTCCATACAGGCTATAGGATACGTGATGGCTTCACGTCCGTGCTTTCGGTCGATAAACTGTGGAATATACTTCATGGGGCCCGGACGGTAGAGGGCATTCATAGCGATGAGATCTTCGAACACGGTAGGCTTCAGCTCACGCAGGTATTTCTGCATGCCAGCCGACTCGAACTGGAACGTACCGATGGTGCGTCCCTGTTGGTAGAGCTCGAAAGTCTTCGGGTCATCGATAGGTATATGATCCAGATCGACGTCGATGCCTCGGTACTGCTTGATATTGGCACAGGCCTCCTTCAACTCCGAGAGTGTCTTCAACCCCAGGAAGTCCATCTTGATCAGTCCTGTTGACTCAATCACGTGTCCGTCATACTGTGTGCAGTTGGTCTTCGTGTCCTTGAAGTCAGGGTCGTCAGCAGTCGATACCGGCACCCAGTCGCTGATGGGGTCGCGACAGATGATGAAGCCACAGGCATGGATGCCCGTTCCGCGAACCGTACCCTCGAGCATTTTGGCATATTTGATGGTATTGGCCAGCACAGGGTCGGCTGAAGCTTCAGCGTCACGCAGTTCAGGCACTGCTTTGATGGCATTGGTCAGGTTCATCTTCGGTGTCTTGCCGTCCACTTCGGGCAGACGGTCTGGAATGGCCTTGCAGAGTGCATTGCTAACAGACAACGGCAGTTTCTCGACACGTGCCACGTCCTTGATGGAGTTCTTCGTAGCCATCGAGGCATAAGTGATGATATGTGCACAGTTTTCGTGACCATACTTGTCCATCACCCATTTCAGCACCTTGCCGCGTCCGTCGTCGTCGAAGTCAGTATCGATATCAGGCAGCGAGATACGGTCGGGGTTCAGGAAACGCTCGAACAGCAGGTCATACTTCAGCGGGTCTATCTTCGTGATGCCCAGACAGTAGGCCACCACACTTCCGGCAGCCGAGCCACGACCAGGCCCCACCCATACGTCGAGTTCGTCGCGAGCCGAGTTGATGAAGTCCTGCACTATGAGGAAGTAGCCTGGGAAACCCATCGTCTTCATGATGTGCAGTTCGAAACGTATGCGGTCATCTACCTCCTTAGGCAACGATGAGCGCAGTATGCTGTAAGAAGCCTCGGGCACATCGGTCTTCACCTCTTCTCTCGTCATGACCAGCTCCTCGTCGGGTGTATAGCGCTGCTTGGCACCCCTGTATGCCAACTCGCCCAAATAGTCGGCTTCAAACTTGATGCGATACAGTTTATCATAGCCGCCCAGTTTCTGAATTTTCTTCTCGCCCTCTTCCCTCGGAAGCGGATTATCACCGTTTTCATCGCGTGTAAACTCTTCGTAGAGTTGTTGCTCCGTGATACGCTGCCGCCACTCTTCTTCTGTGCCGAAGCTCTCAGGTATGGGGAAGAACGGCATGATGGGATCGTGGTCGATGGAGTAGATTTCCACCTTGTCCAGAATCTCAAGCGTGTTGCTCAGGGCCTCTGGCACGTCACTGAATATCTCGTTCATCTCGGCCTTCGTCTTGAACCACTCCTGCTTGGTGTAGAGCATGCGGGTTGGGTCGTCAAGGTCTTTGCCCGTCGAGAGGCACAGCAGATGGTCGTGCGCCTCGGCATTTTCCTGCTCCACGAAGTGCACGTCGTTCGAACAGATGAGCTTGATGCCGTATTCATGGGCCAGCTCGATGAGCACCTTGTTGGCCTGCTGCTGCAAGGGGAAGGTATCGCGGTTGGCCCTCAGCGAAGGATCCTTCACCTCATGGCGCTGTAGCTCAAGATAGTAGTCGTCGCCAAACACACGGTGGTACCACTCCACTGCCTCACGCGCCCCTGCCATGTCACCATTCAGAATTTTCTTAGGCACTTCGCCTGCTATACAGGCCGAACACACAATGAGTCCCTCATGATATTTCTCCAGGTCCTCACGATCGGTACGAGGGCGCATGTAGTAGCCGTCCACCCAAGCATTGCTCACCAGCTTAATCAGGTTCTTATAGCCCGTATAGTTCTTGGCCAGTACAATGAGGTGATAGCCACTCTGGTCTTCCTTGCCTCTGCGAAGCGTCTTTGACCCATACCGCGAGACGTACATCTCGCAGCCAAAGATAGGCTTAAAGGGTTCCTCACCCGCCTTTTTGCGGTCTTTGTTCACGCCTGCCACCACGTCGTGCAGCTCCTTGATGCCGAACATGTTGCCGTGGTCGGTGATGGCCAATCCCTTCATGCCGTCACCGATGGCTTTTTTCACTAAGTCCTTGATTTTTGACTGGCCGTCGAGAATAGAATAATATGTATGTACGTGTAGATGTATAAAGTCTTCCATCACTTCTATATGTTTTGACTGCAAAGATACGATTAAGCGAGCAGGTTTCCAAATTTTCGCGCTTCTTCTTTTTGCACAAACAACCCATATAGTGTGCAAGAGTTGCATAAAAATGCACATATTCCCTACTTTTGAGCAAAATTTATATAAAATTTGTTAATACTGTGTGCCTTAACAGCTTCATTCGGTAAGATTATTTTACCTTTGCAGCCGATTTTTTTAAGATTTGTTATAAAGGATATGAAAAATTTTAAGTCCTGCTTTGTCGGCCTTTTGCTGACTGCATCATCAACCACCGCCATTGCTGGCGGCATCTTAACCAACACCAACCAGAGTATTGACTTCCTTCGCAACCCCGCACGCGATGCTGCCATCGGACTTGATGGTGTTTATAGCAATCCAGCAGGTGTGGCCTTTATGCCCAAAGGATTCCACTTGGGTGTCAACTGGCAGTATGCCCACCAGACGCGCACCATCACATCAACCAATGAGCTTTTCAAACTTGGTGCTAAAAATGGCGGGAATGACACTAAGACCTTCAAGGGCATAGCCAATGCCCCCTTCGTACCTTCTGTTCAGGCTGCCTGGAACACAGGCAACTGGAGTTTCCAGTTCAACTTCTCCATCCCTGGTGGTGGCGGCAAGTGTGAGTTTGCCGACGGTCTGGGTTCGTTCGAGACGGCTGTAGGTGCCATCGCAACCGGACTGCAACAGACTTCGAACAGCCTGAACCAACTGACGAGCCTCTTCGGCAGCAGTGTTCCCAATGTCACTGGCTACGATGCCGACGGCTACATGAAGGGACGACAGTATTACTTTGGATTCCAGTTGGGCGCAGCTTACAAAATCAACGAGCACCTCTCGGTCTATGGCGGTGTGCGCGTGCTCTATGGCTCAGCCACCTATGAGGCCCGTCTGAACAATATCAAGGTAATGAATGGCACTGAAGGAATCTCATTACCCAAGTATTTCGAGGAGGTAAAGACGGGACTGACCAAAGCTGGAGTGAACCTGGCTTCAAACGGCGCCGCCCCTTATATCACTGCCCTTACTAACAAACTGATAGATGCCGGAGTGCCTGCCTCAGCGGCCACGGCGAAGGCAACTGAAACCGTCAAGAACGCTGCAGCCAAACTTCAGGCTCTTGCCGATCCCAACTCTGAGCTGAACGCAAGTGCCGAGAAGCTGGCTCCCTATGCCAACGGCATGAACCTGAAGAGCGATCAGTCGGGTGTGGGTGTTGCTCCCGTTCTGGGCATCGACTATAAGATCGGTGCTTTCAACTTCGCTGCCAAGTATGAGTTCAAGACTCGCATGCGCATGAAGAACAACTCTACACTGAAAAAGGCTGTCATCGAAGCCACCAAGAAGTTTGAAGACGGAACCAGCGTACCCGAGGATGCCCCTGCCCTGCTCACCGTGGGTGCTCAGTGGAGCATCATCAACAACGTGCGTGTCAATCTGGGCTATCACCATTTCTTCGACAAACAGGCCCATTGGTACAATCACAGCGAGAAACTGCTCAGCTGTGGCACCAACGAGTTCCTGCTTGGTGCCGAGTGGGACATCATCAAGAAGCTCACCGTGTCGGCTGGCGGACAGATCACCCGCTACGGACTCACCGATGAATATATGAACGACATGTCGTTCGTGGTCAATAGCTGGAGCTTTGGCGTAGGTCTTAACTATCAGGTAGCCAAACACGTGAAGCTGAAGGCTGCCTACTTCCAGACTAACTACGGCACCTACGACATGAACACCCCCGTGCAGACTCTTGCCAGCATCGGCGAGACCAATATCACCGTACCTGCCGGCCACAACTCGTTCACCCGTACCAATAACGTGTTCGGCTTAGGTGTTGACCTCAACTTCTAATTCTTTATAAAAAAGAAAACATACAAAAAACAGAAGACCTCAAAATGAAGTCTTCTGTTTTTTTGCGTCGATAAAGAACCCTTTCATTACACTACCGTCCATTCTGTTACCCCGCTCGGCGGGATTTGCAATCCCGTCGCTACGAGTATAAGGATTTACAATCCGCAAGAAAGCGCATCACAGATGCTTATACTCAATGCAGCCGGATTACAAATCCGCCTGAACAAGGTGCATTCTGTTACTTTTTGGTTTGCTTCTTAATGAATTGTGAAATTTTCTTGCCTAATCTTTCAGCCGCATCACCCATCAAATTCGTCTGAGAGCCAAATCTACCACCTTTAACATAAAAATCTTGGGTTGCTCCAATTATTTTATTGTCTTTATCATATAATAATAGATGTCCTTTTGTTTCACCATCCCTATCAACATACATTGCCTTGAATACTAACCGGTAGTTTGTTTCTTTTTTTGCCGAATATACGATTCCATCACTATATTTATTTAGTGATTTTAAAAACTTTATCATTATATCGTTGTAGCCTTCTTCCCACCTGTTTTCTACTTCAAGGAATGCTTCAAACGGCATTTCATCAATTTCAGATTCTGAGTAATCAATCTTAATGTTGATAATTTTTTCATCCACTAAAGGACTAAATGTACCTTCTACAACCTTTTGAGCATATGAGGACACAACACTCAGGAATAAAAAAATAGCCAAATAAATTTTCTTCATAATATTTGTTTCTTAATTGTTTTATACTACCCGCTCGGCGGGATTTGCAATCCCGTCGCTACGAGTATAAGGATTTGCAATCCGCAAGAAAGCGCATCACAGATGCTTATACTCAATGCAGCCGGATTGCAAATCCGCCTGAACAGGGCGTGAGAGGACATAAACAAAATAGGAGAAAACATATTTCATTTTCCTCCTACTTCATTTTTTAGATATGTCCTGAACTTATGTCTTAGAGGTTCGGGTTAATTTCCTTCCACTTCGAGATTTCTGGTACGATGTTCAGCGTCACCAGCTCGTCACGCATCTTGCACAGGTGCTCGTAGCTCTGATCCAGCTTAGCGTTCTCCTCAGCTGTTCCCTGGGGAACCTCAAACTTGGCACCCTCGCTGGTCATGGTGGTCTTCATAGCCATCATGATGTGGTCGTACTTGTCGGTCTTCACGTAAGTGCCAACGGGGAAGCGGAATGCCTCACCACCCATAGCAGCGCGAATCATCTCGACGCTCAGGTAAGCAGGGCTCTGGAACGAGCTGCGTCCGCGCAGTTCAATGATCTTAGCGCCACCCTTGGTCACGGCAGTCTTCATCTCCTCCCACTCCTCAGCGGGGAACTCGGCTGTGCCGATGATGTCGGTCAGCTTGCGGCCAGCCACCGTTACGTGGCTTCCGAATACTGCCATCTGCTCACCGTGTCCGCCGTAGGTTGCGCATCCCTTGATGTCGCTCTGCTTCACGCCGAACTTCTTGGCCAGTGCCGACTGCAGACGAGTGGTGTCCAGACCAGCCAGTGTGGTCACCTGTCCGGGCTTCAGTCCGCTGTAGAGCAGTGTCACCAGACCTGTGAGGTCAGCAGGGTTGAAGATAATCACCACGTGCTTCACGTCGGGGCAGTACTTCTTGATGTTCATGCCCAGCTCCTCGGCAATCTTACAGTTACCAGCCAGCAGGTCCTCGCGTGTCATACCAGCCTTACGGGGAGCGCCACCACTTGAGATGATGTACTTAGCGCCGGTGAAAGCCTCAGCCACATCGGTGGTTGCCACGATATGAGCCTCGTCGAAGCCGCTCTGGCGCATCTCCTCAGCCACGCCCTCTACTGCATTTGCTGCAAAGGGGATATCATACAGACAGATTTCACTTGTCAGACCCATCATCAGCGCGGTCTGAACCATGTTTGAGCCAATTGCGCCGGCTGCACCGACGATGACCAGTTTGTCGTTAGTCAAAAATGCCATAATAATTATACGTTTTAAAGATTACTTGTTTTACGTTCTTGGCGCAAAATTAGAAAAAAATTACGATATTAACTAATTTCAACCTTGATTAATATGTTATTAATTATAAAAAGGTGTGGCTTTGCTAAGTGGAAATGACAAAAAGTTCGCTCTCAATGGCAAAAGCACATAAAAATTCTCCGAACCGCCAAGAAATTCGAAGAAAAAGTGTGCACCATCTACCATATATCACAAGATGATCTATCCTAAATCACAAGATGATCTATCCTAAATCATCATGTGATCTTTCCTAAATCATAACGTGATCTATCCTAAATGGCAACGTGAATTAACCTCAACCGTAGTGTGACGAATCCTTACAAGAAACACTCATATTACACCTCTACTAAAAAAGTTTTCAAAACATCTGTTTCATCTGTTTCCATCTGCAACTACCATTGTATCAAGCACTTAGACACGAAACAGATGGTGTAGGATCTGTTTTCATCTGTTTCCATCTAACCATCTGTGCTTCAGCGAGTTGCAGATGGAAACAGATGAAACAGATATTTTAAAAACTTTTTTCATATTGAGAGTTCTTATGGTGGCTCACACGCTCTTGGTGTGGGTCACACCATTGTTCGTTGGTCTCTGTTTCATGGGTGGATTGAGCAGAGCCTTAATCATAATCGCCCATCCACTCCATCTGGTTGGCCTCGAAGACGGTCTTGGCCAGCCGTTTCCAGTCGGCTGCAGGCATGCGGTCTTTGAGCCGGTCGGTATGGTAGAACGCCATTTCGGTCTGGTCGGCACTGCTGTCTTCAGCATAGGAAGACACCAGGTAGAGTTGATAGAAACTTTCGGCGTGACCGCACATGGCACCACGGTGGAACCAGTTCCAGGCTTGTTCCATATCTTGTTCCAAATCGTATTTGCCTTCGTTGATGGCTAATGCGAGGTCGTAGCAGGAGTCGCCATAGCCCAACTGGGCTGACCGCTGTAGCAGTTGAGGAAATCGGCTGGTATCGTCGCAGCCGTAATCGTCAGCACACAGAACCAACAGATTCATGGATACAGGATCGTCGTGGGAGACACCTTCCTCCAGAATGGGCAGCAGGCGGTCCCAGTCCCAGTTTTCATAGTCGAGTTCCTCGCCGTCCTCGTTGCGGGTGTAGATGTCGCGCAGACATTCGTATCCTCGTTCCACGATGCCAAAATCGATGGCTCTACGGGCGCACTGTTCGGCCATATCAAACTGACAGCACTTGATGAGGGCCTTGGCCAGAAGGATGAGGAAAATGGGGTCCTCGCTCTTGGCATAACGCTCCTTGAACTCGTCGATGAGGTCGCCCAGTTCATCGCCTTCTACCTCGTCGATACGGTTCTCCATCTGCCAGAGATAGGCTTTCACGCTGCCCTTTTCAATGGCTTCCTTCTCACAGCTGTCGGCTATTTCAAGGTCTATCTTGCCTGCTTCTCCCCAGCGACTCAGGTAGCGCAACATCCAAGCTGCATCGCCGATGCCGCAGTCGGCCGCCCAACGCATCATGCGTGCAATGATGGGGGTCTCGGTCCATCGCTCTCGATTGAAGACGAGCCAGTAGGCATAGAGATACTGGGGAAGAGGTTGCTTGCTGCTGGTGGCGTGGCTGAGCAGCAGGGCCACCTGATCGTCGCGCAGCTTGTTGATAGGAGCCGTGCCCAGTGTGAGCCTGATCATGAGCGGCTGCAGTCGGTTGTCCCAGATGGAGGGCATGTAAACGGTATCGAAGAATTCGGGAATCTGTTGGTTGGCCAGCAGCGCAGGACCTTTCTCAAAGGCCTGCTGAATGAGTTGTTCCTGTTCGTAGTTCATAACTGTTAATGTTAATGGTTTGAGGATTGTTTTAGGGTTCAGTTGCAAATATACGTTTTTTCTCAAATAATCAAAAACTTTTTGGCTAAAAAGCCTGTTTTGTTTGTCCTTTTCGGTTTTTATTCGTACTTTTGTCTTCAAAACAAGAACTTTTTTCGAAGAAAAGAGATATTATATTAATAATAAAGTTGTTAAGCTATGAGAAAAATATTTGCACTGATGATGCTGGTCCTGTTCTCAGTGGCTGCCAATGCGCAGAACATTCTGGGCAAATGGAAGACAGAGAAAGGTGATGCCAACGTAGAAATCTACCAGCAAGGCGAAAAGGTGAACGGAAAAATCATCTGGCTGGAAAAAGGCCCTGACACAAAGGACACACACAACCCCGATGCCAAACTGCGCGAGCGCAAGCTCATGGGTGTGAACATTCTTTCGGATCTCACGAAGAAGGGCGACAAGTGGGAAGGCGGAAAGATTTACGACCCGAAGAGTGGAAAGACCTATAAGTGCTCTATGTGGATGGAAGGAGACAAGCTGAAAGTAAGAGGCCATCTGGGCATCTTCCACGACACACAGACCTGGAAACGGGTGAAGTAGCAGGAGATGCTTTCGCAACACAAAAGGAAAGCTACTGAACCTTCTGACCGAACTACAAAAAAAGAAAGCTGCTGACAACACATCGTTGCCAGCAGCTTTCTTTATCATATAGGTTGATTAGTCTTCGAGTGCTGTCTCCTCAACGAAGTCGAGCACGTTCTTGCGATTGGCTTGCATGCGCTCGTACTCCTCCTTAGAACCAACGATGAGCTTGTCGAACTCACGCAGACCTGTACCTGCAGGAATGAGGTGACCGCAAATCACGTTCTCCTTCATGCCCTCCAGCGTATCGACCTTGCCACGGATGGCTGCCTCGTTGAGCACCTTGGTGGTCTCCTGGAAGGATGCAGCCGACATGAACGACTTGGTCTGCAGAGCTGCACGGGTGATACCCTGCAGAATCTGAGTTGACGTAGCGGGAACTGCATCGCGCACCTGAACCAGACGAAGGTCACGGCGCTTCAGACTGGAGTTCTCATCGCGCAGACGACGGGCTGTCACAATCTGACCAGCCTTGAGGTTCTCGGAGTCACCGGCATCGGTTACTACCTTCTTACCCCAAATAC
>JAEEGG010021211.1_pt1 | contig 12920 bp, 15 predicted proteins | sample 9134161 | NCBI WGS metagenome assembly JAEEGG01 (sample SAMN16246543, study PRJNA631951) | gut metagenome | biome: gut microbiome; feature: rumen; material: CR-attached | host: Bos | place: Iran: Karaj | collected 2018-10
CTTTTTAAATGCCAGACACGCATTGTGCCCGCCGAATCCAAGGTTCTCTGAGAGAGCCAGTCTGATCTCTGCCTTCCGGGCCACAAGTGGAACATAGTCCAGGTCGCAGTCCGGGTCGGGCTCCTTAAGGCCGATGGTAGGAGGTACAATACCTTCCTTCATGGCCAGGATAGAGGCAATAGCCTCCACACCGCCTGTAGCACCCAGCATGTGGCCGGTCATGGACTTGGTGGAGCTTATAAGAATCTTATAGGCATTTTCACCGAAAGCCTTCTTGATAGCCACAGTCTCTGACTTGTCGTTGAGCGGTGTGCTGGTACCATGGGCATTGAAATAGACCTTGGTCTCTCCCTCCATTCCAGCCTCCCTGACAGCATCCAGGATAGCCCGGGCTGCTCCATTGGCATCCGGATCAGGAGCTGTCATATGGTAGGCATCGCAGGTGGAGCCGTATCCGCACATCTCGGCGTAAATCTTGGCACCACGGGCCTTGGCATGCTCATACTCCTCCAGGATAAGGATACCGGCACCCTCACCCATCACAAAGCCGTTACGGCGTCTGTCGAAGGGGATTGAGGCCACATCCGGGTCGGTGCTGGAGGAAAGAGCCATGCAGTTGATGAACCCGGCCACACCGGTGGGGCCAACAGCCGCCTCTGCGCCACCAGAGATAATAGCATCGGCATAGCCGCCACGGATGGCCCGGTAGGCCTCTCCTATGGCAGTGGAACCGGTGGCGCAAGCAGTGGTTACAGGAACACAGGGTCCCTGGGCCTTGAACTTGATGGCTATATTTCCAGCTGCCATGTTAGCGATCATCGTAGGGATGAAAAGAGGAGAAACCCTGCGGGGACCCTTGTCATGCAGCTTGATTACCTCTTCGGTGAAAGTCATGATTCCACCTATACCTGAGCCCACATATACCCCGAACCGTTCCGGTGCCACCTTGCCAAGGATACCGCTGTCCTGAACTGCCTGATATGCGGCAGCCATTCCATACTGGGCGAACAGGTCGCTCTTGCGGATCTCGGCCTTCTCCATATAGAGATTAGGGTCGAAATCCTTGACCTCTGCGGCCAGCTTTGCCTTGAAGTCTGTGGTATCAAAGCGGGTTATAGGACCTATTCCATTCTTCCCGGACACAATAGATGACCAGAAGGTAGAAATATCATTTCCCACCGGGGTGATGCAACCCATTCCTGTAACAACTACTCGTTTCATAATACTCCTTACATTGCCATTCCGCCGTCAACGCGGATAACCTCGCCAGTGATGTAATCAGATACAGGGCTGGCAAGGAAAAGAACAAGATTAGCCACATCCTCGGGCTTTCCAGCCTTCTTCATGGGGACAGCATCTATAAGCTTGTCCCGGCCGGGCAGATCCTTTGTCATATCTGTGTCGATGACTCCAGGTGCCACTGCATTGCAGCAGATTCCTCTGGCTCCCAGCTCCCTTGCTATAGTTTTGGTAACGCCTATGATTCCGGCCTTGGAGGCAGAATAGTTCACCTGCCCTGCATTTCCCATAAGTCCGGCTATGGAGCTGATGTTCACAATCTTTCCATAGTGCTTTTTCAGGAAGATAGGACTGCAGTGCTTGGTCATGTTGAACACACTCTTCAAGTTGATGTTGATGACTGCATCCCAGTTCTCCTCGCTCATGGAGAAGATAAGGCTGTCCCGGGTGATTCCTGCGTTGTTGACCAGAATGTCGATGGTACCGAAATCCTTCACAATCTGGGCTACTGTAGCCTTGACTGCGGCGAAGTCAGAGACATCGCACTGGTACGGCCGGGCATTCACACCGAAAACTTTAAGAATATCGCAGGATTCCTGTGTCTTCTCCAGGTTTCCCACATCAATAAGGGCAATATCTGCGTGGTTCTCTGCCATCTTCTGTGCAACAGTGAAACCGATTCCTCTGGAACCACCTGTAATTACCGCAACTTTTCCTTTAAGCATTTTTAATCTCCTCAGCCACACGGGCTGCATCCTGACTGTTCTCCACATTGAAGATGCGGACACCTGGATTAATCTTTGCAACAAAGCCGGAGAGGGTGTGTCCCGGTCCGCACTCTATGAAGGTGTCTACCCCATCTGCAATCATGTTCTCAATCAGGTTCTGCCACTTTACAGGATTTTTGATCTGGTTGGTCAGAAGATCCTGCACAGGCATATTTCCATATTTTTTCGAAGTAAAGTTTGAATAAATGTCAAATTTACTTGTTTTAAAATTCAACTTTAATAATTCTTTAGCAAATTCTTCGGCAGCCTTGGCCATGAATGGGGAATGGAAACCTCCGCTCACAGGGAGCTGCAGGTACCGTCCGCCAGCACTCTTCACATCCAGCTTGAAGCTATCCATCTCCTCAGGGGCACCTGAAACAACCAGCTGTCCCGGGCAGTTGTAGTTGACCGGATAGATATGCTCATATCTTGAGGCCAGCTCTTCCACTTTAGGGTTGTCCAGCTTCAAGACAGCGGCCATGATGCTCTTGACATCCTTACCCGCATCATTCATGAGCTCTGCCCTTTTGCACACCAGCTTGAAGCCCTCCTCTGGAGAAAGCATGCCGGCATAGGTGATGGCTGCTATCTCCCCCAGGGAGAAGCCTGCAACCGCATTGCAGGCCAGCCCATGCTCCTCAAGGGCATGGGCAGCAGCCAGATCCACGCAGAATATGCAGGGCTGGGTGTTGCAGGTCTGGGAAAGCTCCTCCTGGGTGCCTGTGAAGCACTGGGCCGCTGTCCCGGGCCGCAGGCTGTCTGCCATATCGAACATTGCCTTTGCCGCCTTGCTGTTGTCATAGAGGTCCTTGCCCATACCTGAGTACTGGGCCCCCTGACCGGCGAACAAGAATGCTATTTTACCCATTTTGTCCCTTTCAAAAGTGCTTCGGCCTGGGAAACCAGCTCATCGATAATCTCCTTGGCGCTCTGCTCCTTGGTGACCATACCGGCGATCTGGCCTGCGATGAAACAGCCCTTGGCATCGTCCCCTTCCACAGCTGCGGCCCGGAGTGCACCGATTCCTGCACTCTCAAGCTCCTCGTTGGAGATGGAAGGATCGTTCTCCTTCATGAAGAAGTTCCGGGAGAAGCTGGTCTTGAGGCTCCGCACCGGATGACCCAGCTTCCGGCCTGTGACAATAGTATCTATATCGCTGGCCTTAAGCACCTTAGCTTTGTAGTTAGGATGGACTCCGCACTCATTGGCTACCAGGAAACGGGTTCCCATCTGGACACCCTTGGCACCCAGCATGAAGGCTGCGGCAATACCACGGCCGTCGCCGATTCCACCTGCAGCAATCACTGGAATAGTGAGCGCATCCACAACCTGTGGCACCAGTGCCATTGTGTTGAGCTCGCCGATATGGCCTCCGGACTCACCGCCCTCTGCCACAACAGCAACTGCACCCAGCTTCTCCATACGCTTTGCAAGCATCACAGAAGGAATCACAGGGATAACCTTTATTCCAGCCTCCTTCCACATAGGCATGTACTTGGCCGGGTTTCCTGCTCCTGTGGTCACTACCGGCACCTTAAGGTCGGCAACCACCTGGGCAACCTCTGCCACATGGGGGCTCATAAGCATGATGTTGACTCCAAAGGGCTTCTTGGTCAGGCTCCGGGCAGTCTCGATCTCCTTCTTAAGGTAATCGGCACCTGCATTCATGGCAGAGATGATACCAAGTCCGCCAGCCTCGGATACAGCCGCAGCCAGCTTGCCGTCGGCAATCCAGGCCATTCCCCCCTGGAAGATAGGATATTCAATCCCCAGGATAGAACAGAGTTCGGAATTAAGCATTCTCTTTCTCCTTGAGGCGCTTCTCGATGAACTTAACCAAGTCATCAACTGTGGTCACAGCCTCGTCGAACTCAAGCTCAACGCCCAGTTCCTCCTCAAGGTCCATGATCATCTCTACTGTATCAAGGGAATCGATTCCAAGCCCGATAAGGGATGTGTCTCTGGTGACCTTGCTCGGGTCACAGTCAATCTTCTCAACGATCTTAGCTTTCAGTTTCTCAAAAATATCCATGTTTTACTCCTTACCATCTGATTATGCAGGCTGCACTGGAGAGTCCGCCCCCGAAGGCGCAGAGAGCTAACAGCTCGCCTCTCTTGAAACAGCCCTTTCTATTAAGTTCATCAAGCGCGATGGGAATGCTTGCTGAAGAGGTGTTTCCATAACGTTCAATATTTAGATAGAAGCGGTCTCCCGGAATAGGCAGCTTCTTCTTTGCATAGTCGATAATCCTGCTGTTGGCCTGATGAGGCACTACCCAGCTTATATCCTCCACCTTTATTCCTGCGTCGGCAGCCACATCCGCAATATCCTTGCAGATTGACTTGACTGCGAACTTGAAGGTCTCCTGTCCGTTCATGTTGATCACAGGCTTCTCGATGGGCCCCTTGTAGAACGGGGAATCTCCACCGTAGTTAGGGATCCGGATGATGTCGTTGTCGCCATAGGAATGGAGCCTGGAAGAGAGATAGTTATCCCCTTTCTCCAGGAGCACTGCACCGGCGCCGTCACCGAAGATGACGCAGGTTGAGCGGTGTGTCCAGTCCACAGTGGCAGAAAGGCGCTCGGCACCCACCACCAGCATTCTGTTCACCTTGCCCCGGGCAAAGTAGCCGGCCGCAGTCTCAAGGGCAAAGACAAAGGCACTACAGGCACAGTTTATGTCCATGGCCGGACAGGTTGCCCCCAGCTTCTTCTGAATCATGCATGCCACATTAGGCGACTTATATTCCGCAGTGATGGAGGCGCAGATAATCATATCGATCTGGTCTGCAGTGACTCCTGCCGCATCCAGGGCACGCTGTGCCGCCTTGTACCCAAGCTCAGAGGTAGGCTCGTCCACCGATATATGGCGCTCCTTGATTCCTACCCGCTGGGTGATCCATTCATCATTTGTCTCCACCATGTGGGACAGCTCTTCGTTATTCAATATTCTATCAGGCACATAGCTGCCTGTTGAAACAATTCTGAAGCTCATTCTATCCTTTCCAGACTCTCTTTGAAGTAGATGTTTATTTTCTCAAAGGCCTTAACCAGGAACTCCTTCTCCTGATCGGTGAGGCCTACATTGATCTTTCTTACCATGCGGCGGCGGAAATACTGATAATAAGCGTTTACTATGGCTCCCTCTCGGGTCAGGATAACTTTCACGGAGCGGCCGTCCTCCGGACTGCTCAGCTTCTTAAGATAACCCTTCTTCTCCAGCTTGTTCACCATTACTGTGACAGATGGCTTGGAGACACCAAGCATGGCTGCCAGCTTGCTCACTGTGCATCCCTTCTTGCACCCTGCCCCCACTGCCTCAAGGAAATGAATCTCGTTGATTGTGAGGTTGATGCGGGAATTCACGTTTTTCTTGGCATTCTCTTCCAGGTTGATGACATTTTTGTACATGTTGAGAAGAATGCCACTTAACTGTTCAGAAAAAGAATCCATACACCACCATTTCTTTAGTTAGTTAATCTAACTAAATACAGTATACTGCCACTTTTACTATATGTCAAGTTAAATATTAAAGAAGAAAATATTGAAAACCAGGCGGTTTTGTGGTATAGGAGAAGCATGTGGTATACAGTCCTTCTATTGCTTATCTCAAATACATTCATGACCTTTGCCTGGTACGGACACCTGAAGCATAAGTCCACAAGCCTGATCATAGTGATACTGGTCAGCTGGGGAATCGCTTTCTTCGAGTACTGCTTTCAGGTGCCTGCAAACCGCCTGGGTTCCCGGTACTGCACAACTGCCCAGCTGAAGATCATACAGGAGGTCATTTCCCTCTCTGTGTTCTCGGTCTTCTCCGTGCTATACCTGCGGGAGGAGTTCAAGTGGAACTACCTGGCGGCATTCCTGTGCATTCTTGTGGCAGTGATTCTGGTGATGAAGAAATAACTGCCTGTCGCTTGACAGATTCGGGGCCAGAAACTATATTTTAACTTGCTGGACGATTAGCTCAGTGGATAGAGCACTTCCCTCCGGAGGAAGGGGCCGGGAGTTCGAGTCCCCCATCGTCCAAAATACATAGCCCATAAAAAAAGCACCCTTGCTCGGTGGTCCCGCTCCCTATGGGCCGGGGATACCGACAAGGGTGCCTTTTTTGGGCTCCTGATATTTTTATTGTTTTAAATAATCATTTAGTTTAATATGAAACTATGAAAAAAATATTTTTAATATTAATAACAATTTGTTTGGTTTCATTTGCCTGCAGCAGCGGCGGAGATGATCTGCCTCCTTTATCTGATGCCCCTGAATCTTCCCGGCTTGCTGCTACGTGTGCTTTACAGGCAATTATGGAAATAGCTTATGATTATGAAATCGGTGGTGTACTTACTCCCAATGTAACTGTCAGTGATGATGGCAGCACTTATACTTATTCCAATGCAGAAAGAGATGTTACTTTTGATTATCAAGACTATACAGTTAATTTAACTGGCAATGCTGTCTCAAAGAGCGAATCTGTAATGGTCATAAATTTAACTGTTGTCAGATGTGTTGCTGCATCAGGAACTTATTTTTGTACCCTTAATATGGAATCGAAAAATAATAAGGTGACAAAGATTATACTTGACGGCAAAGAATACGACCCGGATTAACTTTTACGGCCTGCTGATTTCTAAAGGTCATAAAATATATTGCTTCTTACTGTATTTCCTTTATAAATAGTATTATACATAAGTTTTTCCTTGACAATTCAGCTCGGAGTGGTAAAATTTACTAGTATTTAAATTATTTTTTAAAAAGTTATATTTATTACTCGAATTATGGAGGAATTGAATTGGTTATAGTTGGTTATCTAATTTTAGCAATAATTTGTGGAATAATATCGAAAAGTATTTCAAGCAATAGAGACATGGAAGGCGGTTTTTTGTGGGGTTTCTTTTTAGGAATAATTGGTATTATTGTTGTTGCAGTCCGTCCAAAAGATACTAAAAATAATCAAAATGATGTTCCAAGAATTTTTTATTGTAATCATTGCAAAAAAACATATAGTTGTGAGTCTCAAGGTTCTTGCCCCGACTGTGAAAACATGTTAATTCCAACAGAATACTTGTTGTCAGAATGGAATAATTTTTCACAAGAAAAAAAAGAAAAAATAAAAGTATTATTTTCAGAAGGAAAACATTTGTTAAACTCTGAAAAAGATAATCAAACGGTAGAAGGCATAAAATCAGATTTATATACCGAAATTACACAACTAAAAAAGTTATTTGATGATGGAATTATTACACAAGAAGAATTTGAAACAAAGAAAAAACAGCTTTTAGGCTTATAACTTTTTGCCACTCTAATAGTATACAATCTATTATATTTCAGAGTTTATTTACTGTTGATTATTTAAAGTTTTTGTTTAAGACACCCCGGCTCTGTAGATGGTTCTCGGTCTAAAATACCAATCGGGGTGTCCTTTTTTTGAATCCCTGATAATTTTCATTTTATATGATGCACCAGGTTGATTACAAAACCGGTGGGAGAAATCATAATAGCTGACTTGCCGGTCCTGGTGCTGGCAGTACTGTCTCCATAGTAATTCTTGAAGCCATTCTTAACCAGAAGCTGATATGCCTCATCAAAATCATCCACATTCATGCGGACAGCCATCAGATCGTGTCCAGTGGGCAATGCATCGGGCTGGGAGATATCCAGATTAAAGCCGTTTGCATCCTTAAGGCGGATACCCTTTACATCAAACTCCCCTATTCCTTCCTGCTGATGCCGCTTCTCAAAGCCCAGCTGCTCAAACAGCTTAACAAGAGCCTCTGCATCTTTTGTTATTATCTGAGGATTAAATGTTGTGATTTTCATTTCGATGCTCCTTCAACACTTTTCATTATATCACTTTACCCGCAGTAATAACACTCTTTTTTATTGAAATAATAAGTTTTATATGTCATATTGATATTATGAAACGTAAAATTTTATTCGTAGCTATGCTCTTTTTTATTGCAGCTATGCTTTTTGCCCAAAGTACTACAGTTTATGTTACTGCAAAAGGTAAAAAGTATCATACAGCAAGTTGCCACACAATCAAGAATTCTAAGACTTCTGCATTATCAAAAGAACAAGCGAAAAGTGCAGGTTATACCGCTTGTAAAGTTTGTAATCCATGAGATGAAAGTTATTTTAACCTCTTTTCAAGTTCATCAAGCTTATTATCAATTTTCTTAAGAAGCTTCATTTTCTCATCATTTTCCTCATCAGTATTCTCTACAAATCCAGATGAAATAATACCTGTGGGGACAGCAATAATAGCAACTCCTAATACCGCCATTATTGCACAGAGAATTCTTCCAGCTGTTGTAATCGGATAAATATCTCCAAGCCAGACAGAAGTAAAAATTGAAACCGACCACCAAACACCTGATAAAGCATTAATATAAACATCGGGCTGCGCTGGAGCCTCAAAATAATAAATCAATACAGAAGAAACAATCATTAAAAGCAAAAGAATAAATACTGCAGAAATTAATTCTGAGGCTTTTTCTCTTATTACATCGATAACTTTATGAAGGGATTTAGTATATCTATTAGCTTTTACAACTCTTAAAAGTCTTATCAAACGAAGGATTCGCAATATACGAAGGTCAACTTTAATAATAAATGGGATATAGAAAGGCAAAATTGCAAAGAGATCAACCAAAGCCATAAATGAGAAAAAATACCTAATTCTTGCTAAGACAGGTGGAAGATCCTCATATAAATAATTTGCAGTCCATAACCGCAAAAGGTATTCAATGGAAAAAACAACAACAGAGAAAACTTCAATTTTATATAAAAGATTTCTTAATTCATCAGAAATAGAAAAGGTTTCAACAAAGACAGATAAAATGTTTATTACTATTAAAAGCATTATAAAAATATCAAACAAATGACTAACTATATCGCCTTTTTCTGCTTTCTCAATTATTTCAAAAGTACGTTTTTTTATTTTTTGGTAAATCATCATAAATCCTTTAGTATTCTCAAAATATATATTCCCATAAGTTCCGGGTCATCACATTTAAAAAATGGCCTCTTACCTGCATCTTTACCAATTTCAATTCCATTGGCAAACACAATAATATCAAGAATTCTTGTCATTGGAATTGTTTTATTACCATGGTTTCCAATAAAAATTATTCGTTTATTGGTAAAATAGACATCCCCTGAATCAATTAATTTCATATATTCATTTGCATGTCGTGATGGGGCAATTGACCCTACTCTTAAATAAAGGCCTTTAACAATTCTAATCCTACCAGTAAGACCAGAATAAGAAACATAATTTGTTTTTGACCTTTCCTCAAACCATTCAATTTTTGTAGAATAGTACAGAAGTTCATTTTTAGACAGATTTAGTGATGAAAGAACTGGTTGTAATGGTCGGTTTTCAATTAACCAGTAATTTTTAAATCTTTCAAAAAGATCATCTGCAAACTTCAATTCCAACTTCAAACCCTTTGCAATTCTATAGATTATTTCTTCATCTTCAGGAGAAACTCTTCTTTTTTGCATAATATCATCTAAGTGTTTTTTTAATAATTTAAAACTTTCATCTTTATAAATATCATCTCCCTCAGATTCAAGTAAATTGAATTCATTTGAAATTAAATCTAATTCTTTACGTTCATCGCTTGAGAGAACATTGTCCGATATAAAATCTTTAACTTTTTCACGATAAATAATTTTCCCTTCCTCTTTAATTCGATTTATCAAATAGTCTTCATCCAAAGAAAGCAAATCACATAAGTGCTTGAGATTACTTTTTTCTATGTCTGATAACCTTCTGTCATAAAGGCAATATGATATATATTTATCAAGCAAAATTTCTCTATCTTGCTTAAAATCATCTTTTTTAACCTTATATTTCTTATTTAAATAGTCAATTTTTTCTTTATTAACTAACAAAATATTATTATTATTTTCTGCGAGTAAATTTTGAACTTCGATAATATAATTTTCCTTTGGAAGTAGTTTTAATAATCGCTGGAAAAAAGATGGGCTAATTAATTCCTGTTTATCATATATTGCCATTTATAAATCCTTTAAGTTTTCTTGTTTTAATCTACCCCTCCCCCCGTTAATTTGTCAACAAATAAACATTTGATTAGTTTTTTTATCATGTTTACAGGCTGAAAGTCTGATAAACTGGACTTGGAGTGAGCTATGCCAGACAAGATACTTAAGAAATCAAAGGACAAGAAGCTCTGCGGAGTATGCGGTGGAATCGCGGAATACTTTGACATGGACCCCACAGTGGTAAGGATTATTTGGCTGATTCTGGTCCTCTGCTGTGGAACAGGACTCCTTGCCTACATCATCGCAGCACTTCTTATGCCAAAAGCTGAATAAAGGATAAGATTAATGCCAATAGACAAATCATTAATAACAAGAGAAATGCTTGATAAAGCGATGAACTGAAATACTGCCGAAGAGCTCATTGCCCTGGCTAAAACCAAGGGTATTGATATTACCAAAGCTGAAGCAGAGGCCTACCTGAATGAGCTGGAGGATACTAAACTTGATTTAGAATCTCTGGAAAAAGTTGCAGGTGGCATGAGTTACGATGACAGTGACACTCCAGGTCAGAGTCGTAAAAAATCTACAAGGAGAAAAGTATTATTTTGATTACAAGTTTTAATCCGCTTATTGTCACAGCACATTCTGAGGACCAATACATCGTCTTCCAAATTCGTGCTGCTTAAATCCCCATCAGGATTCATGATCAACCTGATCCATCACATCAAGTAAGGCTATTCTAAAAGCTTCTTGATTCCGGCCAGGAAGATGAATCTGTTCACACCGCGGGTGATGAGGGCAAAGCCTACCATGAAAGTGATTGTGAAGGCGCTGATTGCAGGATCCACAAATGAACAGATTGCAAACAGAACTGTGAGGATACCGAATAACAGCAGCATATGCCAGCCGGGATAACCTGCCCTCTTAAAATCAAAGGCATGAACCACTGCCAACATTCCAGCCACCAGAATCCATGCGGCAAACACAAAGGGGATGGCAGCTGCCACAAACACCTGATTTGCCAGGAAAATGATTCCTATGATTATGTCGGCTATAGCTGCGAGAAGGACATAACCGCTTCCAGGAACAGCGTTGAAACCCCTCAAGTAGAAAAAGAGTGAAAGGATTCCTGAAAGAAGGGTGAAAAAACCAAGGATCCAAGCCAGCGACAGCAGAGTTGCCTCGGCACTGGAAAGACACATGATACCGGCTATGATAAACAGCAGCCCGGACAGGGCAATGCATACTTTTGAACTTGTGCTCATATTATTCTCCTTGGTTTTATTCTTCAGAATAATAGATTAAATGTCAACTGTTTTTGTTTTCCTTGATGTAGTTGTCCAGTTCCTTCTTCCAATCGCTGCCGATAGATTCTTCCCTCAGACAGCATTTGCAGGCAGCTCCCACAGCATTGTAGAGAATATTGATGCCTTTCTTAGATTTTTTGTAGCTTGCAGTATGAGAGGCACTTATTCCGATTGAGCTTGCCTCGCTGTAGGAATCGATGTCAGCCCCGATATACATGAACTCCCAGTCGGAATGTCCAGTGATCATTTCCTTGATCTGCTCCTTCTTGAATTCCCGGGATGCATTCTCATAACCGTCGGTGGTTATCACGAATATAACCTTGCCCTTCGCCTTCTTCTCCATAAGTTTGATACTCTTGCCCACAGCATCCAGAAGCGCAGTGCATCCTCTGGTATAGTAGGTCTCATTGTCCAGTTCCTCAACCTCTCCGATCTTCTTTCTCTCGTAGAGTTTCTCATAATGGTCATCAAAGAGAACAGTGGTCACCAGATAATTATTCTTCCGGTTCTTCTTAAGATAGCTGTTGAAGCCTCCGATTGTATCAGTTTCCGAGCCTGACATGCTCCCGCTTCTGTCCAGGATGAACACAACATCCATAGGTTTTTCTGCAGTTTTTTTCATATTCTTACCTTCCTTTATGAGCAGATTTTAGTAAAAAATTGATCAAAATTGGTCACTTTCAAAGCGACAAATGATATAATGTTCACATGGCAGAAAAAGAAGAAAAATTAAAAGAAAAATTAAAGAATTACATCGACAAATATTTAAAAGAAGAAAACCTGATATGCAATGAACTTACCATAAGGGAATCCCAGGTTTGCGAAAATATTGCTTATGTGCACCGGCCCCGGGCCTGCTCAGCAAAATCAAAGCCACTTGATGATTTTATAGATGGCAACAAGGATCTTAACGATTTTCAGACTGTGCTGTTCAGGATGATTGAAGAGCGGAACCTGAACGACAGTGAGGTTTATAACAAGGTCCACATAGACCGACGGCTGTTCTCCAAGATCAGGAGCGACAAGAACTATCATCCAAGCAAGGAGACAGTTATTCTGCTGGGGCTATCTCTTGAGCTGAGAATGAAGGAGCTAGAAGAGCTTCTGGACAGTGCCGCCTACTCCCTTCCTAAGAACAACCATTATGACCTTATAATCAGATTCTGCTTTGTAAACAGGATTTATGATATAATCTCAGTGAACGAGCTGCTGGATGAGTACAGCTGCAAGCTGTTTAATTACTAAGTCAGAGGCCTTATGTCAATAATTCTTTATATAACTGCAATCCTGCTGGGACTTGTTGGAATAGTGGGGAGCGTTGTCCCAGGCCTGCCGGGGCCACCTATAAGCTGGGTCGGTCTGGTTGTGGCATTCTTCCGGTACAGGATTGCGGGCAATGACAGCGGGTTCACCCTCACCTTCCTCCTTGTATGGCTGGCTATCACAATTATCGTTACAGTCATAGATTACGTTATCCCTGCAAAATTCACCAAAATGTCCGGTGGCTCAAAGGCAGGAAGTTGGGGAGCAATGCTAGGCCTTTTAGCCGGTATTATCTTTACAGCCGTAGGAATGATTGCAGGCTGTTTT
>JAEEGG010021215.1_pt1 | contig 12918 bp, 10 predicted proteins | sample 9134161 | NCBI WGS metagenome assembly JAEEGG01 (sample SAMN16246543, study PRJNA631951) | gut metagenome | biome: gut microbiome; feature: rumen; material: CR-attached | host: Bos | place: Iran: Karaj | collected 2018-10
CCATGCTCACATTTTCTGGCTCGCCAAACGACCAGTCGTATTGCGTGGAGTCCTCAGGTGAGCGTAGCAAGTCGATGCGCACCTCGTAGACCACATCGCCCTGTTCCAGCAATCGCTTGGCCAAGATATTCGACTTCAATGTCTGGCGCACCTCGTTGGCAGCGGCAGGATAACGCACCACCTGACTGATGCGCCCCCTCACGTAGCCTATCTCGTCGCGCTTCTCGTTGGCAGGCCATACCTGGGCCTCCATGCCTATGCGCAGACGACGCTGGGCCTCCATGCCGGCGTAGGCGATGAGCTGTGTCTGACGATTGGCAGCACCGCCCTTGACAACACTCACGATGGGCTCGAAGGCCTCAAAGGATTCGCTGACGCCCTTCACACTGATTACCAGACCGTCAACCGTACTCGTCACGAAACTGTAGCTGCCATTGATGGATACCATCGCCACCGTCTGTCCCCGGTGTACGCTGTCGCCGTTGTGAACCATCATCTTGCGCACGATACCGTCGTTGGGCAGAGTGATGTCGGTAGTACCCTCCATAGGGAATACCACACCCGAATAATATACTTTGTCACTCACATTTCCCAAAATGCCCCAAACTATGAATGCTGCAATTAGCAGGGCTACTGCCGTAGCCAACAGATAGGTTGGAACATAGGTTATCTTCAGATGGTCGGATAACTCCGACGGCGAGTTGTATTTAGTTTTTCTTTCTTCCATCGTGAAACTTTCTTTTAGGCGCAAAGATAGGCATTATTCTCTAAACTTCCAAATTTTGGAAGGATTATTTCGATTTATCCAGGTTGGTAGCAAAGATGTTGGTCTGCCTCACACGGTGCCTGTCCCTCTGTGAGGTCTGCACCCGACTTGGACGCTAAAGTGTTAATTTTTTGCCTGTCCATCAATTTTATCAGTTGACTTAATACCGGCTGTCCGGAGAAATTTGTACCTTTGCCCATAGATTTGATATTTTGGTTGTCGCAAACGCAAAATTACAAATCTTTGGGGACTTGCCGAAAGGTTTGTCCCCTTTTCTGTCGGCTTAACTCAATTTTTTATCGGACACCAATAATTTAAATTAGGTTTCACTATTCTTCTTCAGTAGATGCAACGGAAATGAATGCCGTCATGCCGGGCAGCAGGTGTGGATGGGCTTCAAGCGTTGCCTCGACGTAGGCCATGCCATTTTCATCGATGACGGGACTGAGAGCTGATACCACAGCCCGGTGGTGCTCATTGGGGAACGTCAGGGTGGAGACGGAGAGACTTGCACCGTTCTCGTATTTGGCCATCTCGTTTTCGAGCACGTTGAAACTGACCTTCAGATGTTCGATATCTACAATATAAAAGAGCGGCTCGCCAGGCTGGGCTGCACCGTAAAGTGTATTACGGATTTGCGACACATAACCAGAAATGGGGGCTGTGATGGTGCAATATGACAGGCGATGCTCCAGTTCGCGCAACTCGGCTTGGGCTTCGTTATAGCCGCTGTTGATACGTGCCAGTCGCTTGATATTATCGGGTGCCGCATCCAGTTTGTCGCGCTTATACCCCTGTCCCATGAGGATGGCCTGATACTGGAATTCCGCTTTCTCCAGCTTGGCGCGGCTGTGTACAATCTTGTCCTGCAGTGAAGCATCGCTCAGACGGGCTACGAGCTCGCCCTTCTTGACATATTGGCCTGTCTTCTCAATGGCAAACATGACGATTTGTTCAGCGAGACGGCTATAGACCGGAATCTCACGTTCACTTTCTATCTTACCTTTGGTGACCGTGGAAAAACTCTCAACTTGCTGAGTGGATGTGGATGCAGTGGTATCCACGGTCATGGTGTCAGCCTGCTTGTCGGCATGCTGTATATCCTTTTTCTGCTGGCAGGCAGATAGGAGTAAGAAAGTAAAAATACCTATCCATGAAAAACGCATATTCTTATTCATAGTTTACAAGGGTTTGCAGATGATAGTAATTTGTCCAGAACTCCTCCATGGCAGTCAGGTAGTTGCTGTATGCCGTGACCCATCGCGACTGTGCCAGGGTGAATGTATTGATGTCACAGAGACCGTTGGCATAGTTGTCGGCAGTCTCGTTGTATGTCTCTTCCGCCAGAGTGAGGGTGCGCTGTGTAGTGGTCAGCAGCGCCCTGCTGGTCTGCAGCTTCTGCAGAGTTACGGTAGCGTCTTCCGCCAACAGACGCTCCACCTCCTGGAGTGCCGACTCCTGCCGCTCGACCCAGCCTACAGCGGCGGCATGCCGCTTCTTGGCTGCACCATGGTCTGCCAACGGTATCGTGACCTGCACAGCGCCCAAGGCATATAGCTGCTGGTTCTTGAAGGCACTTCCGAGGGTGTTGTTGACCTGCTGCAGGCCAAGATTGACGTCAAGACCGATATTGACGCCCCGCTCCTGTTGAGTCTTGTTTTCCTGATGACGGGCTTCGGTCAGTTCAGCCAACTGATGCTGGTAGGCGGGGCTGTTGCTCATGGCGCGTTCAGCAACCTCGGAAGCCGTATATATGGTGGGTGGCGGTGTATCGGGGATTTCGAGCAGTGCTATGGAGTCAGGCGTCGGCGTGATGCGCAGGAACGACGCGAGCTCCGTCCTGGCCTTCAACTCCTCCTGACGTGCCACAGCCAGATGGTTTGCGGCATTCTGCTGCTGTACCTCGACAGAGTGCAGCTCTGCCAGCGTGACGATGGCGATGCTGGCTTTCTCGCGGGCAATGCTTAGCAGGGTGTCGCTCATCAGAAGTTCATCTGTCCGCATCTTCAGCACCCGCTGCTGACGGGCCAGGTGGAAGTAGCGCACGGCGGCCTCCTCGGCAATGCGCCGCAGGTCGTACTCATGCTGGCGGCGGGCAGCCAGCAGTCGCTGGTCCTCCACTCGCTTCTCCCATAGGAATGGATTATAGCCCAACAAGGTATGGCTATAGCCCACCAACAGCGGACTCGCCACAAATTGGCGTGGATAACCAGAGGCATCCTCGCGGAAGAATTCGCTCCAGATGGCCTGTGTGCCGATGTATGCCTCGCCACCGAATGACAACATCTTCTGGGTCAGCCGTATCTGGGCGGAAGTGGAGAGGATATCGTAGTTGCGCAGGTAGACGTAGTCGCGGCTGGGGTCGCTGACGATGCGGTAGTAGTTAGGCACTACCTTCAGCGTGAGCTGTGGTTTGCGCAGGGCCTCGAAAGCCTCGTAGGATAACTGTCGGCTTTGATATTCCTGCCGGCTCTGGAAGGCGGTTATGGCACTGTCTTGCGAAAGGCGTATCACCTTGTCCAAGGTCAGCGATGTCTGTCCCCTGCTGCCCAATGGAAGCAAGCAGAGTGACGTCAAGCCTGTCAGGAGTTGTATGCAGATTCTATTCTTCATAATTCGTATCTTACTCTTTTTCGCTTGGGAAATAACCTCGTGCCTGCAGTTCCTGGAAATTGCCGTCGGCCTCCACGCGGCCATCCTTCAGCACAATAATACGGTTGCACTGCTGTATGGTGCTCAGTCGGTGGGCAATGACGATGCGCGTACATTTCAGTTGGGCCAGGTTCTCAACCACTATGTGCTGGCTGATGTTGTCGAGGGCTGACGTCGCTTCGTCGAAGAAGAGCACCTTGGGCTTCCTGACCAGTGCGCGGGCCATGAGAATACGCTGCCGTTGTCCGCCCGACACACCTTTGCCGTCGACACTGATAGGTGTATCCATGCCTAAGGGGAACTGGCGGATGTCGTTGTCGAGTGCAGCCATACGCGCAGCCTCCCAGGCATCGTCATCTGTCAGTTTCGGATCGTTGAAGATGATGTTGTCGCGGATGGTGCCCTCAACGAGTTGGCCGTCCTGCATGCAGATGCCAATGCAGAACTGCCTTAGGCTACGCAGGTTGATGTCACTCAGGGCGTACTGGTCATAGAAGATGGAGCCTGCCTGCGGATGCTCCAATCCCAGCATCAGTCGCATCAGGGTACTTTTGCCGCAGCCTGAGCTTCCGACAAGGGCCACATAGTCACCTCTGTTGATGCTCAGGTTGAGTCCGTCGAATAGCAGGGGCATATCGTCGGCATAGCGGAACTTCAGACCGCGTATGTCCACCCGACCCGTGATGTTCTTGACGACATTGGCCTCCTCCCTATCCTCAGTCCCTGCAGCAAATATGGGACTGCAGAGCCGTATCTCCGGCAGTAGGCGTGACACCATTTTCGTAATGCCTTGCAATTGAGATACGGCCTTGCAGACGATCCCTAAGACGGCACAATATGCGATATAGTCGGAGAGTACCAAACCGTAGTGCCATGCAGCCCACATCGTCACAATCATAGGCAGGAATTTGAGACAATAACTGACACCAGTTACATAGAAACTGGCCAAAGGCTGGCGGCTGCCATAGACCTCTGTGGGGGCATAAGCCTTTGCCCATTGATGGAAGGCCCGGAACTCAGCCCCGCTGGTCTTGATTTTCTGGATACCTGAGAACAAGGAAAACAGCGTGCCTATGAGGTGTGAACTGCTAGCATTCACGCTTAGCTGCACCTTCTTTGTATAGTAGTACTCCAGTATGATAGCCGCTAATTGTATCATGATGACAACTAAGCCTGTGAAGAGCAGCGGGCCGCCATAGATGAAGAACTGAATGAACATGATGGCAGAGAACAGGAAGGTCAGGAGCGTCGATAGGAAGTTGGCCGTCAGGTTGGAACTGACGCGCGACAACGATAGCAGACGGTTGGAGAGGTCGCCTGGCGTGAACTGCTTAGCAAACGTGGCCGGCAACAGCAGCAGGCGCGACATGACGGCCGTCTGCAGCGTATATTCCACCTTGTCCTTGATGCGTACCACCACCAAGTTGCGGGCTATCTGCACCATCGTCAGTCCGACGGCAGCGCTGAAGAGTAGTGTCGCAATGGGAACAAGTTGGCTAGCTTCCCCTGAAGGGATCACTTCCGAAAAGATCAGCTTGCAGACGTATGGTGTAAACATCGTCAGCAGGGCAACGCCTACACAAGCCATCAGGCAGTACAGCAAGTCATATAAACAAAGACAACTGATGGCATAGCGCATGATGGACCTGACTGTCAGTTTTCCTTCTTCAAAAGGAAAGCAGGCTATCAGCGCCTCCTGCTTCAGCAGATCGGCACTTTTGCTGGCCATCATGAGTTCGCCAGTTTTCGGGTGGGTGAACGTATAATCTGTAAAGCCGGGAACAAGTATGACGGGCGTGTCGTCGTCAGCCATAAATCCCATCATATAGCCCGTACAGCGCGACCACCAACGGTCGGTCAGCGTAATGTAGCGGTAGAAAATGTTATAGCGGTCTAACAACGTCTCTATCTGCTCGATGTCCGATGGCAAATCTACGGTCGTCTGCATCTGCTTCCAGAGCTTTCGGTCTATCATGGCACGCAGAATGTCTCGCGCCTGACTCATCGCCTTACGATCACCATCCATGCGCTGGAATAACTGTTGATGTAGAAGACTCATTTTCATGGCGTCAGGCGTATTTTAAAAGGTTACTATACAGGCCGTCCATTTGACACAGCTCGTCGTGGGTGCCGTGCTGGGTGATGCGTCCGTGTTCTACCACATAAATCTGCTCGCATTGGGCGATGGTCTCCAGTCGGTGGGCAATCATAATCATGGTCATACCCTCGTGATACAGATGCTGCATCACCTTGGATTCCGTCTCAGGATCCAGGGCTGAAGTGCCCTCGTCCATCAGCAGGATAGTGGGTTCCTTGGCCAGTGCGGTGGCTATCTCGATGCGTTGACGCTGTCCGCCGCTGAAGTTCTTGCCGCGCTCAGTGACAGCACCTTGATAAGCCCCGGGACGTTCCATGATTTCCTGGTGTATCTGTGCATTGTTGCAGGCCACCACCATGGCAAAGTCTTCTATCGACTCATCCCACATCTTCACATTGTCGGCAATGGTGCCCTCGAAGAGCGTCACGTCCTGATTGACCACCGAGACAGAGTTGACGAAAGTCATGCGGTCGATGGCCTTGCGGAGCTTGCCGTCGAACAGCACCTCACCCTCCCATGGCTCATACAGTCCTGACACCAAACTCAATATGGTGCTCTTGCCGCAGCCCGAAGGACCTACTAGGGCTATGCGCTCACCTGCCTTGATTTTCAGCGAAAAATGTTCGATGATAGGTGGCAGGTTGCGGTCGTAGCCGAAGGTGACGTCGCGCAACTCTATCTCGCCTGCCAGTTTGGCCACGTCGGGCAGTTCATCGTCGGCAGGCAGGCGCAGGTCAGTGCATTCCTGGCTGCAGTCGGTCACCTCCTTGATGCGCTGGATAGACGAGTTGACCCTCAAAGCGGTCTGTACGCTGGCAATAGCCCTGATGATGGGATAGATGGTCTCATTGATGAGTCCTTGGGAGGCTAGGATCATGCCAGGTGTCATCTCGCCTTGCAGGATGAGCCATGTGCCCAGACACAGTATGACACCATCGGTAACCTGTAACACAAACTCCGGTAGGGCACTCAGCCAGATGTTGTGAGTGATGGTGGTCACACGGGCATTCAGGGACTGTGCATAGGTTCGCTCCCACTGCGCAAAGAAGTGCCGCTCGCCGCCCAGGGCCTTGATAGTTTCCAGATTACTCATTCCCGTCATCGTGACGTTTTGCAATCGTGCCTCCGTCACCTCCAGGTTCATGGCATTCTTCTTCTGTTTGTTGGCAGTGCTGCGCATCACGTAGACGAGCAACAGAATGGAGAATATTTCCAGCAGTCCCAGTTTCCAGTTGAATTGCATGACAATATAACAGCAGAGAACGGGCAGGATGAGCAAGCTGAGGGCCGGCAGGACATAGTCTATCAGCCTGGAGGTCTTTGAGATGGTGGTATAGCGGGCCGCCAGTTCACCCGGTGAAAACTGGGTAAGCCGAGTCATCGGTAGTCTAAATACTGTCCACAGGAAATTCGACGACGTAGTGATATTGACTCTTGCCTGACTCTTACGACGTAATACAGAGAATCCTATCCAGACCGTGAGTTCAATCACAAACAGCAGGATATACAATACGATTAACGGGGTAAACCATTCCGGGTTCTTCTGTGTGATGATATTGTCAGTATAAACCTTCTGGAATAGTGGCGGGAATATGCAGGCTACGGAATCGATGGCAAGGACAACAAGGCCATTGAAGGCAAATAGCATATTGCCCTTCAGGAAATAGCGGAAAGCCGCTACCATCGACAGACCGGATTTCTTCGATTGTCGTTGCTGTTTCATTACTCAAACTTTAGCGTTATATCACGGAAGCGTGTCCTTGCCGACTCAAACAGATACTGGAACATGCTGCAGCGGCGGGTCTCGGTGAGCACTGAGCAGTAGGTGCCGATGCCCATGCTCACATTGTCTGGCTCGCCGAACGACCAGTCATAGCGCGTGGCGTCCTCAGGCAATCGCAGCAGGTCGATACGCACCTCGTAGACCACATCGCCCTGTTCCAGCAATCGCTTGGCCAGGATGTTCGATTTCAGCGTCTGGCGCACCTCGTCGGCATCGGCCGGATAGCGCACCACCTGAGTGATGCGTCCCCGAACGTAGCCTATCTCGTCGCGCTTCTCGTCAGCAGGCCACACCTGGGCCTCCATGCCTATGCGCAGGTCACGCTGCGCCTCGTTGTCGGCGTAGGCAATGAGCTGGGTATGCTGCGACTGTCCGTCAGAGACATTACCGTCAACCACACTCACAATAGGGTCGAAAGCCTCGAATGGCTCGTTATCTGCTTTGGTGCTGATGACCAGGCCGCTCACCCTGCTGGTCAGGAAACTATGACTGTCGCCGATGGAGACCATAGCCACGGTCTGTCCCTGGCGCACGCTGTCCCCATTATGCACCAGCATGGAACGCACAATACCCTTGTTGGGCAGGGTGATGTCGGCAGTGCCCTGCACGGGGAACACGACGCCTGAATAGTAGGCCTTGTCGCTCACATTCCCCAGGAAGCCCCAGACGATGAATGCCACCAGCAGCACTATGACCGCCGAAGCCAGCAGATAGGTGGGAACGTATGTCACACGCAGATGGTCGGCTATCTGCTCGGGCGATTGTAATGTATCTTCAACTTTACTCATATTGATTATTTAATGTTCACATCTTCACGTCACTCTGCTGCTTGATATACTGTATGCCCATCATGGTCAAGTCGTCGCTCTGTTCGGCATCGCCCACGAACTGGTGGACGGCCTCAATCATCTGGTCGATGAGTTGGTGGGGTTCCTGCTGTTGGTTAGCCAGTGCGCGGCTTGCCACGTCGTTGATGCGCTCCATCTGGAATTGCGCATTGTCGGCATCCATGGCCTCGGTCAGTCCGTCAGTGAAGAGGAAGATTGTGGTGCCGGTGAATATCTGTGCCTCCTGTAGGGAGTACTTCCACGTAGGCATGAAGCCGACGGGGATGTTCGAGTCGCAGGGCAGTACGCCTATACCTGCACCGACAAGCAGCGGAGCGTCGTGGCCGGCGTTGCAGTAGCGCAGTCGTCCTGTGGGCAAGTCGAGCACGCCAACGAAGAGGGTCACAAACATGTGGTTCTTGTTCATGTCGGCAATCGTCTTGTTCATGATGGTCACGATGCGGTCAGGCATCGACTCATGGGCCGATATAGTGCGGAAGGTAGAACGGGTGACGGCCATGAAGAGCGAGGCCGGCACGCCCTTGCCGCTGACGTCGCCGATGCAGAAGAAGAGTTTCTCGTCGCGGAAATAGAAGTCGAACAGGTCGCCGCCCACCTCCTTGGCTGGGGTCAGCGAGGCATAGAGCTGCACGTCGTCGCGCTCGGCCCTGGTGGGGAACTTCTCGGGCAGCATGCCCATCTGTATGCCGCTGGCAATACGAAGGTCACTCTCTATCGCAGCCTTCTGAGCGGTGGTCTCTTCCAACTGGTCGTAGGCAACCTTCAACTCTTCGTGGGCCTTGCGCAGTTTAAGATTGGCACGGTGACGGAAGACGGTGTAGATAGTGAAAGCAATAATCAATATAGCCACGACCAAGCCGGTATAAATCTGTCGCTGGCGCGCTGAACTCGCTTCGGCCTTCACAATCTCCATATCCCTCTCATGAATGGATTGCAGTTCGCTGGCGTCGAGGTGCCGGTTGTTGGTGATGGCGGAATCTAGCACCTCACAGATTTGCCGCGCCGTCATATTGGCCAACTCTTCTTGGTCTAGCATCTGGTGAGAGCGATACTTCTTCAGCAAGTAGCGCTGTATGTTGTCCAATGAATAGACGCTGAGATCCTTTTGCAGGTATTCCAAGATGGAGGAATAGTTGTCTGCCGCCTCTTCCCATCGGTTGGCCACAGTCAGGTAGTCATTGGCATCGGTCCATCCCTCCCTGGTGTTCGAGAATCGTGTCTGCAGGTATTCCCCGTAGGCCCTTTCGGCTTCGTCGTGACGGCCCATACCCTCTAAGGAGGTGGCATAGAATATTAAGTATCTGGCCCATTGCTTGTCGATATAATTTTCGTCGTCGGCGAATAGCGTCTTGTATTCCTTCATCAAGTCTCCCATGCGTTCGGTCCACGTCAGTCCCTCCTCATATCCTTTGACATAGTTCCAAATGTAGGCGATATTGATGATACCGACCATAGCATCGCGATAAGCCTTTTTCGAAGCATTCTGCCGGATACGGTCGGTGTGTAGCCGATAGGCTCGTTCCAGCATATCGGTAGCCGTGGAGTCTTTCTTGTCGAAATAGGCCTTGCAGCAGCCTGCGAAAACCAGCAGGTTGGTATAGTCGCTGGTGGTGTCGCACTCTATTTTCTCCAGTCGGTTGATGACAGGAAGGGCCGTGTACAAGGCAGCGGCATATTCTGCGTAACGGCAAAGTTGGCTGGTGAGATAACTGGCCGACTTGGCATAATACACCAGGTCGTTGGCGTCAGTAGAATTTTCCGTGACCTTGATAGCCTCTTGCCACAAGGACTTTGCCTGTTCGCGCTGCCCCATCTGGTAGTGGGCATGGCCTTGCCAGTAATAGCTCTCGCCTTTGGAAATCTTTCCAGCCTTTTCCAGACTGTCTGCCAAGGATAGCACCCGCTCATTGTCTTTCGCCTTGGACGCCGCTGTGATCATGTCGGTGGCTTCGGGACTCGAGGATTTCCTGGCTCCGCTCTGACAGCTGGTGAACATCAGCCCAGTTGTGCCGCAGATGGTCAGGATGGCGGCGAGCACCCATAGTTTCATTCTTTGAATCATCGTTGTAATTCGTTCATTTTCATGTTATCGTACCAGTCGGACACAATCTCCGTAGTACAGGTCGCCATCGCTATGAGGATGGAGCCTCTTTGAGTTGCCTGAGATGCCACCCGCTACGGTCCCGTGCTGTGTAGCCAACCAGTAGTCGATGGCTATCCCTACAAGAGACACATTCGTTCCTTCACGATAGCCGGCTGCAGGCAGGAATACCGCACCGGCAGACTCCATCACCCTCCATTCGGCTTTTGTGTAGGTGTTATGAGAATAATTGTCCTCGTTTTCGTTAAAATAGTATGTGCCATTCCATTCGAGTCCTTTCGTAGTACTGGGCGTAAAGGAAAGACCAGCAGGCGTCGTCCAGCCGTCAGGCAGAAGGATCACGCCGTTCACACCCTCCACAGAACCTAAGCCAAAGAGCCTGGCAGCATTTGTCCTGTCGTGAAACAGATAGACATTTTCCTCGCTTGTCAGCGTACGCCATGTGTATCCTGTGCTGTTCTGGATAGCATTGTCGCCCCATTCGCTATAGACGATGTAGTCCCCATTCTCTGTGGTGGCAAGTGTGGGATTGATACCTGTGCCCCAGCCAAAGAGGTCAATCCAGCCGTCATAGTCACTGCTGATGGCCGTATTGTCGCTCTTCACACCGTTTTCATACACATTGCCGATCGTGGCATCACCCACGATGTCATATTGGTGTTCGGCAAATCGCCATGTATTCGAAGAAGCCTGATATTGCAGATTGCCCTGAGCGAACTGCACTTGCAGTCCTTCGGCATTGACCGTGAAGCGGCCAGGCAACACACCCATCCACTCAAAATGCTGATAGTCCTTGCGGGTGGTCCAGTCACCGCCCCAGTCGAAGCCGGCCTCGGTGAAGAGCTTAAAGCACAGGTCATCGTGGTCTATCTTGTAGGGAAAGTCCCACGAGCGGTCGCAGAAGGGCTCGCCGGTGGCAGGCTGGATGAGGAGCGTGCCATCGTCGAGAGTCTTGATGTAGGGGTTGTAGAGCGTGTTGATGTCGATGGCCAGTCCACGGGCGTGCTTCGAGAGGTTGTTAGTAGCAGCGATGTTACGGTAGCAGAAGCACGACGAGTTGTTGTCGCGCATCTGCGTCTCGTCGTCGGCATCATACACATCGGGCAGCAGCATCCGCTGGATGGGGTATTTCGCATCGAACAGCTGGCGCAGGATGCCAGCCACGCAGTCGGCAATCTGCACGTTGACGACCATCTCGCCCACGTGCATATGGTTGTCGTAGTCCCAGTGCAGGGCCCGCACATGGCGCAGGTCATCGCGCCCGATGTAAGGATTCTCCTTGAAGGTCTTGCCCTGCATCCGTGCCCACACGCCGTCGGGGATTGGCTCGGCGGCGAAGCACCTGTCGATGCCGCCGTAGGCTGCAACGGCCTCCTGGCTGACAGTCTTTCCGGCCTGCCACTGGTCGAGCGCCGATGTGTCGACCATCGCGCTGTTATCGTTGTTGCTGCACGCCGTGAACACCGTTGCGCTGCAAGCGAGGATGGCGGCGAGCATCCATAGATTTCTTTTTTTTATCATTTTATAGGTTATTTATTTATTCTCTTTTTTCCGTCACGAAGCAGGCTCTATTGACGGTGCAAAGATACGAATAAGCGAGTGAAATACCAAATTTCTCCGCTATTTTTTTATTGATAGTGGTGCTTAGGCGATGATCTCCATGATCTTTTCCTGCTGCAATCTTGTCCTTCATATGTTATAATGTTCGCGCGATAGGAGTCATGACTTTGTGCATGGCTATGCATTCTGCCAGATGACTGAGGTGAAGGATAATCTGCTGTTGGAAGACAACAAGTCGTTGTATATCGACGATATTTGTGTTGACGAGAGGGCGCGAGGCAAACATGTAGGTGGAGTTCTCGCCTATCAATGAGGTGTCGCATGCCATCTGTCTGCTGGCCACCACGCCGAAGGAATGTACCGTATTCCACCCATACAATATTCATGGTCAGCTCCTCGGCGACGTGCTCACAGGTCTTGCCAGCGTCACCGGAGGCATCCGATTCGTGGAGCAGGAGGAGTTCCAGCAGGCGATGGACGAGGCTGGACAAGACCCCCAGAAGGCCAAGCAAATGGCTGCCCTGCTGGCTTATCAGGATATGGCCCACGGGCAGAAAACTGCCGACGTGAAGCGTGACAACGACTACACCACGCAGGTGCTCTATCGCCTTGGCTTCGCCTGGTCGCCCACGTCTTGGGACTATGTGGAGCGTATGCTTACTGCCATTGGCGGCTTTGGATTCTTTGAATAGAAGCACGACTTTGAAGCAAGAATGTCACTATTATTTACCAATGTTTAAGGCAGCCTTGTGCTGCCTTTTTCCGTGCTTTTAAGGCCGTTGGAGTTTCCTGCCTTGAAACTCAGACTTTCATTCCTTGAAACCAGGACTTTCCTACCATGAAACTCCGGGTTTCGTTTCTGTATTGTTTGAAGACGGCAAAGAGGTCTTGTAATGTAAAGAAAAATCATTATCGCATACCAACATATCAACATATCAACATATCAAAAACCGATTTCCAAAATATCAAGAATATTCACATATGTAAGCTGTCAATTTTGACGTTTCCGTTTGAAAACCGCCCTTTTCTGGGCTGTTCTTTCATCCGGTCTCGTCAGATTAAAACTAATATTTAATTGTTTTTAATACCGATGGTCATCGGCAGCATGTT
>JAEEGG010021221.1_pt1 | contig 12916 bp, 6 predicted proteins | sample 9134161 | NCBI WGS metagenome assembly JAEEGG01 (sample SAMN16246543, study PRJNA631951) | gut metagenome | biome: gut microbiome; feature: rumen; material: CR-attached | host: Bos | place: Iran: Karaj | collected 2018-10
CGACTGGCACGATTGCGGTGGGCACCAGTCAGGTCTCGGTCAGTGGTTTGCGTTTTGGCACCACCTACTATTGGCGGGTGCGCGAGACCAGCCCAGTGGACACCACCGATTGGTCGGAGGTGTGGCACTTCTCCACCCGCATGCAGCCCATCTTCACCGATGTTTACGACACGGCCTGCGACTCCCACACGTGGAACGGGCAGACCTACACCCAGTCGGGCGAGTACACCCGCCAGTTCGTGACGGCGTTGCAGGCGGACAGCACCGTTACACTGCACCTGACCATCTATCACTCAGTGACTTCGACAAGCTCAGTCACCGTGTGCGAAAGCGACCTGCCGTACCACTACGTAAACGGCGACATTGACACCACTTTCGAGGTCGGCACACCCCAACTCTCAACTTTTAACTTTCAACTTTTAACTTCCCACGGTTGCGACAGCACGGTCATTCTTACGCTGAACGTTCGCTCTGCGAACTACACAGAACTCACGGAAACAGCTTGTGGGAACTATACGTGGAATGATGAGGTTTACGAGGAATCCGGCGACTATGTACAGACATTTACCAATGCGAATGGTTGTGACAGTGTCGTGACGCTACACCTCACTATTTTCACCGCGGATTACGCTGATTTCACAGAAACGGCTTGCGGAAGTTACACGTGGAATAATGAGGTTTACGAAGAATCTGGGGATTATGTGCAGACTTTCACCAATATGAATGGGTGTGATTCTGTTGTGACGCTGCACCTCACTATTTTCACCGCGGATTACGCAGATTTCGCGGATAATACTTGCGGAAGTTACACTTGGAACAATGAGGTTTACACCGAATCAGGAGACTACACGCAGACGTTCACGAATGCGAATGGATGTGATAGTACTGTGACGTTGCATTTGACAATATATGAACCCGCGACTGAGCTTGTCGAACTCACCATTTGCGAAAGCGAACTTCCGTACCACTACGTAAACGGCGACATCGACACCACCTTCGAGGTCGGCACCCCCCAACTCTCAACTTTTAACTTTCAACTTTTAACTTCGCATGGTTGCGACAGCATCGTGACGCTGACCCTCACCATCGAGTCCTGCGACACAAACAGAATCAACGAGAACGGCATAGTGGACATCACCCTTTACCCCAACCCCACCACGGGAATGGTCAATGTACAATTTACCATGAACAATGAACAATGGGAGAATGTGGAGATTCAGGTGTTGGATGTGTACGGGAGGTTGTTGAATACCGTAGAGACGCGCCATGGCACGTCTCTACAAACGACGCAAATCGACCTATCGCAATATGCCACCGGCGTTTATTTCGTAAGAATGGTGAATGGCGGCAAGGTGATGGCGGTGCGGAAGGTGGTGAAGGAATAAAATGGGAATTCCGTTGCGAAAAAAATTATCCTAATCAGGATTATCCTATTTAGGAGAAAAGTTTTATTTTACCTGCAAATTATTGATACAAAAAGATTTCATAACACAGGAAAAGTCCGCATATATGGTGTATGACCCCTTCTTCGGCTTATGGCTGCAAGGTGTTTAAGAAAAGATATTCCCCCTCCACAAATTTCTCCCCATTCCCCGCATATCACACTTTTTTTCTGGTGTAAAGGTTCACATTTCTGTTGTAAAAGGATAATTATTCAAAAAAAGTGTGTAATTTTGCACCCTTGCATAAACAGAAAATTGAAAGTTCACAATATGAAAAAATTTGCCTTCTTGATGCTCCTGCTGTGTGCGGGGATGAATGTTTTGTTTGCGCAGATTGCAGCACCGACGCTGAACTCACCTGCCGATGGTTATGTATATCCCAGCACGGTAAAGCCACTTTTGAAGATAAATTCCGTTTCAGGAGCAAGTTACTATATGTTCCATTGGTCGGAGGATTCCACCTTTGCCACCTACCGTTCACACACCATGTCGTCTTCGTACACGGGATTGAATGTGAACGGATTGAAATTTGGCACGACCTATTACTGGCGGGTTTATGCCATCACGGCCAACTATGCCGACACCTCTGCCAGCTCGGCAGTGTGGAGTTTCACCACCACGGATGCACCAACCCTCACTGGACCGACTGATGGGATTGTTCTCACCAACAGCGTAAGGCCCAATATCAGATGGACAGAGTTAGTGGGCGCTTCCAAATATATCTACCAATGTGACACCAGTTCATCATTCGATTCTCCATTGTGCCTGACCTATACTTATAATGGATACAATTCCAACGGCTCTAATCCCAATCAATTGCACTTCGGAAAGACCTACTACCTGAGAATGAAGGCCACCAATTCGGATGACAGCGACACCTCAGCATGGTCGGCGGTGAGGTCTTTCACAACCTGCGACGCTCCGACTATCACATCCCCGAATGATGGTGTCGTATTTACCAGTACCGTAAGGCCAACTATCAAATGGACAGAAATAACAGGTGCTTCCAAATATATCTACCAGTGTGACACCAGTTCATCATTCGATTCGCCATTGTGTTTGACCTATACTTATAACGGATATAATTCCAATGGCGCTAATCCCAATCAATTGCACTTCGGAAAGACCTACTACCTGAGAATGAAGGCCACCAATTCGGATGACAGCGACACCTCAGCATGGTCGGCGGTGCGGACTTTCACCACCTGCGACGCGCCCACTCTGTCCTCTCCAAGCAACGGCAGCACCCTCTCTACTGTGGCGCCAACTGCGTATTACAACACGATTACGGGGGCAAACGGATATCTGATGCAATGGAGCGAAGACCCTGATTTTGCCACCTACGAGGAGTATTCCTTGAGCTCTTCCAATAATGCTTTGACGTTGAATGGACTGAAATTCAGCACCACCTACTACTGGAGGGTTTGCGCCTTCAATAGCAACAGCAGTGACACTTCGTCTTGGTCAGAGGTATGGAGTTTTACCACCAGCGGTGCACCCACGCTTTCCACACCAGCCAACGGTTCCACCCTTACCACTGTGCAGCCGACTTTGTATTATAACACCATTTCGGGGGCGGGCGGTTACCAGATGCAATGGAGCGAAGACCCTGATTTTGCCACATACGAGGAGTATTCTTTGAGTTCTTCCTATAATGGTTTGACGTTGACTCGACTGGAATTCGGAACCACCTACTACTGGAGGGTTTGCGCACTCAACAATAACAGTACTGATACCTCGGCATGGTCTGAGGTGTGGAGCTTCACCACCACGAACGGCGTACCCACGCTTTCCACACCAGCCAACGGTTCCACCCTTACCACTGTGCAGCCGACTTTGTATTATAACACCATTTCGGGGGCGGGCGGTTACCTGATGCAGTGGAGCGAGGACCCTGACTTCGCCACCTACGAGGAGTATTCTTTGAGTTCTTCCAATAATGGTTTGACGTTGACTCGACTGGAATTCGGCACCACCTACTACTGGAGGGTTTGCGCAATCAACAATAACAGCACTGACACTTCGGCATGGTCTGAGGTGTGGAGTTTCACCACCACCAGCGGCGTGCCTACTCTTGTCAGTCCCGCGGATGGTTACGTATATCCCAGCACAGTGAAGCCACTTTTGAGGTTGGAGGCTGTCACAGGTGCAAGTTACTACTTGTTCCACTGGTCGGAGGATCCAACATTTGCCACGTACAGCTCGTACACCATGTCGTCTTCGTACACGGGATTGAACGTAAACGGACTGAAATTTGGCACCACCTATTACTGGCGGGTTTATTCCATTACGGCCAACTATGCTGACACGTCGGCCAGCTCAGCAGTGTGGAGCTTCACCACCACAGATGCTCCCACCATCACCGCTCCAAATGATGGAACGATTCTCACCAACAGCATATCACCCAACATCCAATGGACAGAAATGGTAGGGGCCACCAAATATATTTACCAATGCGATACCAGTGCCTCTTTCAATTCTCCCGTGAAAAGGACCTATACCGTAAGCTACACGTCAGGAGGAAGCACTCCTCTCAATCTGCGGTTCGGAGCCACCTACTACCTTCGCATGAGGGCTACCAACACCGATGAAAGCGATACCTCCGCATGGTCGGCAGTGCGGACTTTTATTACCAGCGATGCCCCTGTTTTGAATTCACCGAGTAACGGCTATGTCTATTCCAGCTCCGTCAACCCAACCCTGAAGTGTGAAACTATCAGAAACATAGGAAAATACATTTACCAATGGGATACAACGAGTAACTTCAACTCGCCCCTTTGCCGGAGTACGGTACAAACCAGCACCAGCGTGACTGTAGGTCCGTTGAAGTTGGGCACCACCTACTACTGGCGCATGTGTGCCACCAACTACAACGACAGTGACACCTCCAGCTGGTCCGCCGTGTGGAGTTTCACCACGGGCGGCAGCATCCCCACACTCGCGTCGCCCTCCAACGGTTCCACCGCGATACGGCTCCGTCCGACCCTCCAGTGGAACAGCGTTTCCAGCTGCAACTATTACGACTACGAGTGCGATACCACCCCGCAGTTCAACTCACCGGAACTACAGAGCGGCGCCATTGCGGCAGGCACTTCCGAGATTCGTCTTAACAAACTCCGCTACGGCACCACCTACTACTGGCGCGTGCGTATCCGTCTGAACAGTGACACCTCCAGCTGGTCCACCGTGTGGAGCTTCACCACGGCGGGAACCATCGCGCTGACCTCTCCCTCCAACGGCACCACCCTCTACCGATACCTCCATCCCACCTTGGATTGGGACTTCATCAACGATGGCGACTACTACGAATACCAGTACGATCTGAATCCCGACTTCGACTCGCCGGAACTGGTGAGCGGCTTGGTGTCCGTGGGTACCAGCGAGGTTGACCTCACCGCACCGATGCGTTTCGGTGCGACCTACTACTGGCGAGTGCGCGAATACACCAGCATCGACACCACCCCGTGGAGCGAAACGTGGAGTTTCACCACGCCCGGCGAAATCGCTTTGGTGTCGCCCGCCAACGGAACCACCAACGTCGGCAGTTCCACCACGCTGGACTGGGACTACATACGGGGCGGCACGATTTACGAGTACCAGTATGATGTTACGCCGGCTTTCAACTCCGCCGAGCTGGTGGAGGGAAGCATCCAAGTGGGCACCAGCCAGGTGACCATCTCCAATCTGGAGGAGAACCGCCTCTACTACTGGCGGGTGCGGGAGCTGAGCGCGGTGGACACCACCCCATGGTCGGAGGTTTGGCACTTCTCCACCCGCATGCAGCCCATCTTCACCGATGTTTACGACACGGCCTGCGACTCCTACACATGGAACGGGCAGACCTACACCCAGTCGGGCGAGTACACCCGCCAGTTCGTGACGGCATTGCAGGCGGACAGCACCGTTACACTGCACCTGACCATCTATCACTCAGTGACTTCGACAAGCTCAGTCACCGTGTGCGAAAGCGACCTTCCGTACCACTACGTGAATGGCGATATCGACACCACCTTCGAGGTGGGCACACCCCAACTCTCAACTTTTAACTTTCAACTTTTAACTCAACATGGTTGCGACAGCACGGTCATTCTTACGCTGAACGTTCGCTCTGCGAACTACACAGAACTCACAGAAACAGCTTGTGGAAACTATACGTGGAATAATGAGATTTATGAAGAATCTGGCGACTATGTACAGACGTTTACCAATGCGGCAGGCTGTGATAGTGTAGTGACGCTGCATCTGACAATTTTCACCGCAAATTACGCTGATTTCGCGGATAATGCGTGTGGAAGTTATACGTGGAATGGTGAGGTGTACGAAGAGTCTGGCGACTATGTGCAGACGTTCTCGAATGCCAATGGCTGTGATAGTGTTGTTACGCTGCATCTGACAATTTATCCCGCAGATTTCGCGGATTTCGCGGATAGTGCGTGTGGCAGTTACGTCTGGAACGATGAGGTTTACGAGGAATCCGGCGACTATGTGCAGACGTTAACCAATGCGAATGGATGTGACTCGGTGGTTACACTGCATCTGACGATATATGAACCGGTGACTGAGCTTGTCGAAGTCACCATTTGCGAAAACGATCTGCCGTACCACTACATAAACGGCGACATCGACACCACCTTCGAGGTCGGCACGCCCAACCTTTCAGTTTTCAATTTTCAATTTTCAACTTCCCACGGCTGCGACAGTACTGTGACGCTGCATCTCACCATTAACCAGCCAGTAGTAAATGAGACCTATGTGACCGCATGTGACGAATATGAGTGGAATGGCGAGACGCTGACGGCTTCTGGAGATTATACCACTACTTTCACGGCAGCGAATGGCTGCGACAGCACTGTGACGCTGCATCTGACCATTTTTACCGCAAATTACGCGGATTTCGCGGATAGTGCTTGTGGAAGTTATACGTGGAATGGTGAGGTTTACGAAGAGTCAGGAGATTATGTGCAGACGTTCACGAATGCGAACGGATGTGATAGTACAGTTACGCTGCACCTGACGATATATCAGTCCGCGACTGAGACTGTCGAACTCACCATCTGCGAGAGCGACCTGCCGTACCATTACGTAAACGGCGACATCGACACCACCTTCGAGGTCGGCACCCCCGTCTCCCAACTTTTAACTTTTAACTTTCAACTTTTAACTTCGCATGGTTGCGACAGTGTGGTGACACTGCATTTGACTATTTATCCGGCGGTGACTGAGCTTGTCGAAGTCACCCTCTGCGAGAACGACCTTCCATACCACTACGTGAACGGCGACATCGATACTATCTTCGAGGTCGGCACACCCCAACTCTCAACTTTTAACTTTCAACTTTTAACACAACACGGTTGTGACAGTGTGGTGACGTTGCACCTCACCATCGAGCCTTGCGACACCAACGGAATCAACGAAAACGGCATGGCGAACCTCACCCTTTACCCCAACCCCACCACGGGGATGGTCAATGTACAATTTACAATGAACAATGTACAATCAGGGGCTGGTGAGATTCAGGTGTTGGATGTGTACGGCAGGGTGTTGGATGTTGTGGATATTTCGGACGCACGCGGTGCGTCCGTACAGACCGTGCAAATCGACCTGTCGCATTATGCCACCGGCGTTTATTTCGTAAGAATGGTGAATGGCGGCAAGGTGATGGCGGTGCGGAAGGTGGTGAAGGAGAAATAAGGTGAACCTGAACTTTTTCCCCCTCACCTACTCGGTGTTTAACATTTTTTACTATTTTTGCAACCGATTTTTACAACTCATACAGTCTGCATACACTCTCACTGATTATCGGATCGACACACAATCTTAACACACCTTTATAGAAGGCGTTATCGCAGTTCTTTGCGGATGGGAATCTGGACAATTAACACCCCAACAAGAAGCGAGAGACGCTCACGGAAGACCGTGAGCCATCTTGTTTTGGGGTCAGGCCGTCCAGAGCCTCCATCTGAGCAAGTATGTTCACGGTTTTTTCTTTGTATGGATATGTAGTCGTCCCCCTCTCACCGTCCCCAGCTGTCGCGGTCGAGGCTGCGGAAGTTGATGGCTTCGGAGAGGTGTTCGGTGGTGATGGCGGGGCTGCCGGCGAGGTCGGCGATGGTGCGGGCCACCTTGAGGATGCGGTCGTAGGCGCGGGCGGAAAGGCCGAGCCGGTCCATAGCGACCTTCATAAGCTGGTTGCCCGCCTCGTCGATGGAGCAATATTGGTGCAGCAACTTGGTGTTAACCTGTGCGTTACAATGGATATCGGGGCACGACCGGTAGCGTTCGGCCTGAATGTTGCGGGCTCGAACCACACGTTCGCGCACGCTCGCACTGGGCTCGCCCGTCTGTTTCTGTAGCAGCTCATCGTTGCTGAGGGGTTTCACCTCCACATGCAGGTCGATACGGTCGAGCAGCGGTCCGGAGATTTTGCCCAGGTATTTCTGCACCACCCCGGGACCGCAGGTGCAGGGAATCTTCGGGTTGTTGTAATTGCCGCAGGGACAAGGGTTCATGGCGGCGATGAGCATGAACGAGGCCGGAAACTCAACGGTATATTTGGAGCGCGAAATGGTGATGCGGCGGTCTTCGAGGGGTTGGCGCAGCACTTCGAGGGTGGGGCGGTTCATCTCGGTAAGCTCGTCGAGAAAGAGCACGCCGTTGTGGGCGAGGGAGATCTCGCCGGGTTGCGGGTGCTGTCCCCCTCCGACCAGCGCCACATCCGATATGGTATGGTGTGGCGCGCGGAAGGGTCGGACACAGATGAGGGACGAATAACGGCTCATCTTGCCCGCTACAGAATGGATTTTGGTGGTTTCCAGAGCCTCATCCAGTGTGAGGGGCGGGAGAATGGAGGGCAACCGCTTGGCCAGCATGGTCTTACCGGAGCCGGGCGGACCGATCAAGATGACATTGTGCCCGCCAGCGGCCGCAATTTCCAACGCCCGTTTGATGTTTTCCTGTCCTTTCACATCGGCGAAGTCGAACTCGTAATTGTTGAGACTGTTCTGAAACTCCTGCCGGATGTCGATGGTGGTGGGCGGTATGGGGATACCTTCGTTGAAGAAATCGATGACCTGCTTGATGTTTTCCACACCCAGCACTTCAATTCCCTGAACAACAGCGGCTTCCCGTGCATTTTGTATAGGAACAATCAATCCTTTTTTGTGGCGGCGGCGGGCTTCAATGGCCATGGGCAGCACGCCCTTGACGGGTTGGAGCGTGCCGTCGAGCGACAGTTCGCCCATAATAAAATAGTCCTCCACGATTTCGGCTCCCTTGATTTGCTCGGAGGCGATAAGGATGGCCACGGCCAACGTGAGGTCGAAGGCGGCACCCTCCTTTCGGATGTCGGCGGGTGCCATATTGATAATGATTTTGCGGACCGGAATCTTGAAATTGTAGTTCTTCAGCGCCGTATCGATGCGATGCTGGCTCTCTTTGATGGCGCTGTCGGGCAATCCGACCAAAAAATAGCCTACTCCAATTTCTACGCTGACTTCAACCGTGATGGGAACGGCCGACACACCCATCAGGGCGCAACTATGAGTTCGTATGAGCATAATGTGTGATGTTAGTTTGTGTTACTTTTAACATCACAAAAATACTATAGAAATTTGAAATGAAAATATATTGTTAATAAATTTTATTCCAATAGCAAAAAATAGCACTTCTCAAAATTCTCCCCATTGTAAATTTCTTCTGTTTCAAACTGATTATTAAGAAGATTCATTCTCTTTCCTTTTCCTTTATCCAAAACTGCCACCACTTCTTTCGTGTCAATTTTATTAACAATCACAAAACAATTGCCATTTTCTGGCATAGTCAGAAGCGTGATTTTGGAAGCATTTTGCAAATTTTGAAGCAAAGTTTGAAGGGCGGAAAAGTCGTCACACTCTGCCAAAATTTGGTTAAGTATGATGCTATTGGTATGGAAGGTTTTCTTAGGTTTCGGGGGTATGGAAGGGTCGTCGCCAGAGAGGGAGACGGGCTCCACATACTCGTTGCCGAAGCTGATGCGCACGGCACCACCACCATTGCCGTCGTCCTGGGCGCAGGCGGAGATTATACTGAATGTGACGAAGAAAATGAAAAGAGGCAGTACTTTATTCATGGTTTCATCGTTTTTTATAATAATTGAAGAGCAATAGCGGCGCAAGCTTCCGCATCGGCAAGGGCGTGATGATGCTTTTCAAGGTCGTATCCGCAGTATTTGGCTACTGTTGGAAGTCGGTGATTTTCAATTACATCTGGGGACGGGAGCAGTTTTTGAGAAGCGATTAGCGTACAGTAGAAGGGGTAGTTGGGATAGCGCATTTTATAGTGTTTGAAAGTAGTTTTCAGCACATTTTCGTCAAACGACTTGTTGTGGGCCACGAGGGGCAGGCCTTGGATAAGCGGTTCGAGTTGGTGCCACACTTCGGGAAAAAGCGGTGAGTTTTCAGTATCTTTATATCGGATGCCGTGCACGCGGGTATAGAACCATGGGTAATAGTTAGGGGTGGGTTTGACGAGGCTGTAGAAGCGGTCGGTAATTTGGCCGCCGCGCACCACCACCACACCCACGGCGCACACGCTGGTATATTTCTCGTTAGCGGTCTCAAAATCAATAGCGGCGAAGTCTGTCATCACATTTCAAAAAAGCGGCTGCAAAATTACTAAAATCTTTCACACAAAAATTTCAAATTAAAACAGAAACAGTTAATGAAGGCGTGAATGAAAAATTTGTCAATTTACGATTAAGTTGTATTTTTGCATCCCAAATCAAGAAAAAAAATGTACGAAAAGAAATTTATGATGGAAGCGATAGCGCTGTCGCAGCGTTTTTTGGAAGACGGGAAAGGCGGTCCTTTCGGTGCGGTGGTTGTGAAAGACGGGGAAATCATCGGACGGGGCAGTAACCGTGTAACGGCCAACAACGACCCGACGGCCCATGCTGAGGTGATGGCCATTCGCGAGGCCTGCCAGCACTTGAAGAGCTTCCAACTCACTGGTTGTGAGATCTATGCCAGCTGCGAACCCTGTCCCATGTGTCTCGGTGCCATCTATTGGGCCCGTCCCGACCATATCTATTACGCCGCCCAGCGCGAAGACTGTTCAGAGATAGGTTTCGACGACTCGATGATTTACCACGAAATCGCTGTGCCCACCGACCAACGCAAGATTCCCACCGAGCAGCACGACCGTGAAGAGGCAGTCTCCGCATTATTCAAGTGGAAGAACTACTTGCACAAGATTCCATACTAATAATACTTGATGAAAAAAATCTGTCTGCTTGCTATTTTATTCATCTGGGCGGGGATTGCCTCCGCACAGGATGTCTATTGGGTATTTTTCACCGACAAGCAAGGACAGGAAACGGTGTTCGATCCGTATGCTTTTTTCGACGAGAAGGCCATCCAACGACGCGAAAAGTTGGAAATTTCGCTGCTCGACAGCACCGATTATCCGCTCAAGGAATCGTACGTGACTGCTGTTTCCCATCTCTCGGAGGAGGTGATAGGCGAATCGCGCTGGTTCAACGCACTGGCAGTCAGCACCTATAAGATTGACGAAATTCGCAGACTGCCCTTTGTGGCCTCTGTCGAACCCATTCAGTCGCAAATCACCTTTGCCGATACGCATTCTAAGCCGCAATCCCCAACCGCTGCTTCCGATTCGGCATGGCTGCTCTGTTCGCAGCTTCTCCGAATGCAGGGAGAGATGTTTGCTGCACGAGGCATCGACGGAACAGGCATCCGAATTGCCGTCATTGACGCGGGTTTCAAGACTGTGGACCAACACCCCGCTTTCCAGCATTTGCGCGAGAAAAATCTCATCATCAAAACCTATAATTTTAAGAATAGAACCACCAATGTTTATACCTCAGGTGAACATGGCACGATGGTACTCAGCTGCCTCACGGGCGTAGAAAACGGGAGGAAATTGGGATTGGCCACCGGTGCCGAGTTCCTGCTGGCAGCAATTTCGGCAAGTCCCCTCATCATTGCAAGAAGTGAGGTGGAATGGATGATGGCGCTGGAGTGGGCCTACCAGAACGGAGCCGACATCGTGAGCAGTTCCCTCGGATACGCACGCCCCCAATACACTCCAACTGACATGGATGGGACCTCAAGGGTGGCGAAGGCAGCCAATATGGCGGCAGCAAAAGGGATACTGGTCTGCAACTCGATGGGGAACGAAGGAAACAACGCCTCGTGGTACACTCTCGAAACCCCCGCCGACGCCGACAGTGTGCTGGCAGTCGGAGGAATCGCGCCCGGAGGAGCCCCCGCATGGTATACCTCTTGGGGGCCCACTGCCGACGGACGATTGAAGCCCAATGTGTGCGCATACGGGTTTGCATACGTTGCCAAAGCCACCCAAAATGAACCTTACTACACCCGAGCTGACGGAACATCTTTTGCGACCCCTATGGTGGCAGGATTTGCCGCTTGCGCCTGGCAACTCCACCCCGACTTGAACAATATGGAGCTGAAATCGGAAATAGAGAAGTCGGGCGATAACTACCCGCAACACAGCTGGCAGCTAGGATTCGGCGTGCCTCAAGCCTCCCATTTCACCAAAGACCGCCCATTGTATGTGGAATATCCGCAGAAACCCATCAAGGACACCACCGAGGTGCCGCAAGTAAGAAGCAGACGGCAAAATTACTATTTCGACCTTTATATCAATTGGGGATTTGTATCCCCCACCTGTGCAGCCGATTTCAAACCACTACATTACGGGAAATCTGAGAGTTTCCTTGCTGGCTATCGTTTCAGAGGGTATATCCGAGAATGGTATAGCCTGGGTGCAGCTCTTGAGATGGGCGCCACTTGGTACAATTTCAAACAGTCCCGACTGGACGGAGGTCGCGAGGACCAGTTCCGTTATGTAGGGCTAAAAAAAGAGAACATCCGAGTGAGCTACCTGTCGGCGGAGTTCTTCCAGAGGTTCCGTTTGTGGAAAAAAGCGGGCTACAGCGAAAGCCGGTACGACGGTCTCTTCGTGGATGTGGGACTCTTTGCCGGGTGGAATTTTTCAATACGTCACAATACGGTCACGAAAGACGCTGGATCACGTGCCAAAATATCCACCAATGCAGCTGATATGTCACCTTTCCAATGGGGCGTGCGGGCGCGGCTGGGCTATGGCATGATTTCCGCATACGCACAATACCGTTTCAACCGGCTGGATAAACGACGCTTCTATTCAGGGGAAAAAGTTCAAGATTTCCCCTCCCTTGAGGTGGGTCTCCAACTGGTGATTCACTTGGATTGGAGCGACCTGTGGTAAAACCTTTGTCGTTTCGCAATTAAGTTGTATTTTTGCGCCCCAAAAATTTCACATTCGTCTTAAAACTATTGAACTATGAAAATGCTGAGAATTTTTGACATTTTAGACCATCTGAAAGAATACGGAAACAAGGACATTCTTGCTCGTCGCGAGGCCGATGGCAAATGGAAAAAATATACCATTGACGAATATGTTGAACACGC
>JAEEGG010021222.1_pt1 | contig 12916 bp, 6 predicted proteins | sample 9134161 | NCBI WGS metagenome assembly JAEEGG01 (sample SAMN16246543, study PRJNA631951) | gut metagenome | biome: gut microbiome; feature: rumen; material: CR-attached | host: Bos | place: Iran: Karaj | collected 2018-10
CTATCATGGCCATCCATCCTTGGAAGGTTCTCTTTCTCTATGGGGAATATGTTCCCTACGAACTGAATGGATATTCTTTTCGTTATGATCTTATCCCCAATTCTAACTGAACAAATAGCAGAAGAACAATGAAACAGTTTGGATTAATCATACTTGCAGCCCTTTTATTGCAGGGCTGTGGCAACAGCGGAAAGCCAAAGAACGAAGGGGCTGAGAATGTTGTCAAGAAAGCAAAAGTTGAAAGGGCTTTTCATACAGGCAAGAATATAGGCGTTGGCGGAGAAATCTCGCCTCAATGGGAGAAATCTGACAGTCTCTGTGCCCATGTCTCTACTGATGAATTGATTAAGCTGGCTTCCAAGCATGAAGACAAGATTGAACGCTTAATTGCTTTTCACGCACTTCTGATGAAGAATCCACATGAGGCAGTAAACTTGGCTATTGCTGAGATAGAAGACACTGCCCTTGTATCGACTCTTAATGGTTGCGAGGGTACAGAGGAATATGTGTCAGATGTTAGAATCTGCATGATACAATATAACAGGGAGCAATACAAGGTTTCCAAGGAAGATTCCGTACGTATTGATAGCGCAGTCCTTTTTTCTGAAAACGGTTCAAAGTTCTACTACATGTATCGCTTATACCATAGATTACCTGCAAAGCCTGAATACGAGAACCGTCTTCGACAATTATACAAACAAGATTGCTATGCATTAATCCCTTTGGCAAGATACCACAGAGATGAGGAAGAACAAGAGATCATCCGTCTGCTTTCGCAAACCTCAAATAGAGACTTAATATCTCGCGGATTGGATGCCGTCGCAGTCTGGCCATCGGCAACATTCAAGCAACAAGTACGGCAGATATGTCAGAAGATACTTGACAAGGAGAATAAAGATATTTGTACTCGCAGTGCTTTTAGTGCATTGATTGCCTATAACGAACAGTGGTGCTACAATTTAATTGACAAAACTTTATCGAAAGCCAAACAAAGGGACAAACATTATTTCAACTATTCTTGGGATTTCCATGAAGCGTATGAGAAAAATCCTCAGCCGTTATTCAAACCACTGATAAAGAAATACCCATTAGAATAGAGAATTTATGGAGATTTTTTAAACAAAGGGAAGGTTTCGGATGAGTCGCAACCCACTGAAACAGTCCCTTGTTATGTCTGTGTGCCGTTAGACCATCAATGACTCATGGCAGCAAACCCAACTCCGATTAAAGCAAATAAAATTACAAGTGCATAGATAACCAAGCAAATGATGGTAAGAATACCACAGAACTTGGTGAGTGAACTCAGTCCTTTGATTCCGCGAGCCAGTTCATTCTCATTATCAGAGAGGCAGGCTGCCTTGGCACCGCTAGCAAACTGGAAACCCTTCATAAGGGGATAAATGTATAAAGCGGCAATAATCAAGTATAAAACTCCCATGCCAACTGCTCCATACGGCACGTCAGAGAACATTGAGGATGCCAATGTACCTGCTCCTAATAAGAAGATGGCAAAAATCACAACAAATACCAAACCTATGCAACCAACAATACACAGGAACTTTGTCCATTTTGCAGCAGTAAGCAAATCGGCCTTCGTACTCTCTTTCACTCTCAATCCTGTGGTTTCAGGAATTCTCAATTCTTCATCCATAGTAATAAATTTTTAATTAATAAATATTGTTACGTTATAATGTATATGTCAGATTAAGTAACTATAATCGGTTGCAAAGGTAATAAAATCATCTGAAGTTCGCAAATATGAGAACCTTTATTTTGTCAGTTTTTGGACTTAGGCCAGTTCAATTAATTAATAATCCTTTTCTTAAATCGTTTGCCTTTTGTCAGTTTTTTTGTCATAGTCGCTTGATAATGCAAAAAATATTGTAAATTTGCAACTGTTAAGTAGCAAAGAGCCCATATATGTGTATTTACAAGAACATATTATTATGTGCAATGTTGATACCAATGCACGTTATGGCAGCGGAACAGCCAGAGGCAAAAGCCATTGGCGGCTGTCCTATGGCGAAGATTGAGGTGGAACGGCTACCTGACCTGAATATAGCCCGCTCAAGCCACGCTTTACTGAACATAGACGGTGAAGTGACAGTAATAGGCGGACATACTACAAACTTCAAGCCCACACCCACAGCAGAATACTATAAAGGGGGACAATGGCACGTTGTGCCGATGGCTTACAGTCATGACGGTGGAGTGGCACTCAGGCTATCGTCCGGCAAAGTTCTTGTTGCAGGCGGTTTTGAAAAGGAGATGGGCATAGGACAGTCTTGGGGTGTAGAACTCTACGATCCTGCAACCCATACCTTTGAAGGCATCGCAGCCCTCGACAAGAAGCGTGCCCTGGCATCGGCCACGGAGATTGACAGTGGCCGTGTGGTGATAGCCGGCAACTGGTATGCTGACGACGCTATAGAAATGTATGACGGGCGGCGTACGTTCTCGTATGTAAAAGAAGTGAGCGCAGAACGTGTCACGCCCTACATCCTGCGCACAGCGAAAGATGATGTCATTGTCTTCGGACAAACCGACAATAAGGGCCAGGTTGTCCACACGACAATGGCCGACTGCCTGCGTGGTGAATCGCGCCATATCCCCCTGCTGGAACATTGGAAGACTTTTTCTTTTGACTTTAATAGGGACATCTCCGCCTCATTCATCGGCAACGAAGAGAAGGGTGACTACACCTATCTGCTGCTTGCAACCAATAGTGATGACTGGCGGAAGATACGTCCTCAGCAGGACAGCATTGTCATCCTCCGTGTACACAACGGCGAATTCTCACTGCTGCCCACTGACAATCCTATCCCCACCATGACGGAAAAGGGACCCATAGGATACTATTCCTTTATCTTAGCCGACCGGGAAAGGCACAAGGCATATATGCTCGGATTTGAAGGGCCATGGTATGTCGAGGAACCTAGACCTGCCCGTGTGTTAGTGCTTACCATTGACTACAGCATGAGTCCTGCCCGTCTGCAACTTGGCTATACCGACCCCATTTCCGATGTTGATATCTTCTACCCCGTGCTGACTACCGACGGCAACCTGATGCTTGCTGGCGGTATATGCAGTTCTAACAACTTCAAGACTTCCGCCGGTGTCTGGCTGTTGCATTTGGCTGACAACCCTTCGGGATTGAATACCGCCACATCTCCGATTAGCAAATGGCTGTTGCCCATTGCACTTTTGGCCGTTGCCCTCTTAACCGTCCTGTTTTTTTGGAAGAAGAAATCTGGACGGGTTGCAGAGCCCAAACCTGAAACCAGTGGCGAGAACGCATCAGATGCCGAACCGACGACCAACATACCCGACACTGAACTGATGGAGCGCATCTATCTGCTTATGGATACGCAAAAGCCCTATCTTAACCACCAACTGAAACTGTCCGACGTGGCTACTGCCGTAAGCTCTAACCGAACAGCCGTGTCTAACTGCATCAACCAACAGCGCGGTTGTACATTCTCGCAGTTTATCAACGACTATCGCATATCTCACGCCAAACAACTGATGAGCAATCAGCCTAACATAAAAATATCTGAAGTGTGGATGGCCTCGGGGTTCAACACTGAGTCATCTTTCTTCCGGGCATTTAAGAATGTAACAGGCATGACTCCTGCCGAGTGGCGGCAGCAACTTTAGTACTAATATTTACTTGCAAAACATAAATTGCAAGTGGTTATGTACGATTTGCAAGTTTTCGTTCTTCCCTTTTCCGTATTTTTGCAATATATAATTTTTTAATATGCAAAAATGAGAAAGAGTATTATTCCCTTACTATTGGCGTTTTGTACGTTGGCCTACGGGCAGAACACCATCGTCATTCAGCAGAAAGACGGGAAGGTGGCGCGCTTCTCCTTCACCGAGAAACCAGTGGTGACTTATTCTGGCAACGATGTATTAGTCAATACTACTAAGAACTCGGTGCAGTATCCCATCTACCTGTTGCAGAAAATAAGCTTCGATATCGACTGGAATACCACCGACATCGAAGAGGTCGAAGTTGCCGAGCCGAGTTTTCACTTTAGGGACGATGCGCTCAGCATCAGTGGCGAAGACCCACGCTCACTTGTGTTTCTTTATAATATAAAAGGAATGTTGGCGGGGCGTTATCAGACTGATGACCGTGGCTGTGTCACTATACCCATCAGGCAGTTGAGGCCAGACCTCTACATTGTAAAAACAAACCGTTTTTCATTTAAATTCCGGAAGCCATGAAGAAAATGATCCTCACCCTTACAGTGGCGTTGTTCGCCATAAGCAGTGTGCAGGCAGACGATGTCAGCCCCGCACAAGCCCTCACAACTGCTCGCGAGTTTGTCACTACCAAAACCGTTCAACAAATAAAGGCTCGACGCAAGGCTCCGGCTGTACCAATCAAACCGGTGGTGGTACATACCGTGAAGTCGAAGGTGGCTGCGGGCAAGGACAACCTATACATTATTAATTATGGTAGCGACCAGGGTTTCGTGATTATCTCTGGCGAGAGCGAAACGGAGGCCGAGGTGGTGGGCTATTGCGACCACGGTTCGTTCTCCTACTACGATGCCCCCATCCAGTTGAAAGACCTCTTGGAGGATTATTCCGAGAGCATCGACGCGCTACGCCAGAATCCAGCCCTCGCCTCGAAAGCACCAAGGAAAGTTTCTAAGGCAGAATTGGGCACTGTCATCGTTGGTCCGCTGCTCACCACAACATGGAGCCAGTGGGCACCTTACAACGCCCTCTGTCCTGCAGGATGTCCTAGTGGCTGCGTTCCAACAGCAGTGGCGCAAGTAATGAACTACTGGAAATGGCCAAAACAGTCGGTAGGGCGATTGATGGACTCCGTCGGGACATTCACTGGAGAAGACTTCTCTGGGCACGTATATGATTGGGATAATATGCTCGACAACTATGGCGGAGGCTACAATGCCCAGCAGGCTGAGGCCGTGGCTTTCCTGATGCGCGACATCGGTAAGGCTTTCGGCACTTATTATACTCCCGAGGCCAGTGGTTCCGTCTTAAGGGAAGATCCATTAATGGAGAACTTTTCTTATAGCCCCGACATGTCAATCCGCAGAGGCGACACGGCCGCCGAACTTCAAAGCGTGATAAAATCAGAACTCGACAAGTTGCGTCCAGTCCTTTACGTTGGCGGACCTGACAATCCCAAACCCGGTGGAACAATTCAGGAGAATAGTGGGCACGCCTTAGTGTGCGATGGCTATACCAGCAACAACTATTTCCACTTTAACTACGGTTGGGGTGGCAGTTACGACGGTTTTTACAAGAATGCACTTATACGTCTCTACCAGACCAAGAGCGAAATAATTATTGGTATCGAACCAGTGGAGACGAAAACGGTGACCATCGGCGATATTGAGTATGCCCTGATGAAGAATGGCGAAGCGCATATTGCACAATATTTAAAGAGAGGCGTTAATGGTATTGTGATGAATATCCCCGAAACAGTGACCGACACCGAGGGTAACAAATATAACGTTACACGTATCCGAAAAAACGCCTTCTACAGCAAAGGCAACTTCAGCAAGATTACCATCGGTGGCAACGTCAAGTCTATCGACCCCTATACCTTTATATATAGTACCATCGACACACTCGTTATTGGCGATAAAATGGAGGAGGTGCCCGACGGTGCCTTCCAGACCACACGCATCAAGCATCTGACCATCGGTGCAAATATCAAGCGCATCGGTAAAAAAGCGTTTATGATGTGTTCTTTAGCGAATATCATCAGCCGCAGTCCGGCGTTTGAAGTTGACGAAGAGGCTTTCGAAGCCGGAGGAACGGGAACAAGCCAAGGTGACGGCGCATGGCTGGGGTGCATCACCAAGTTAGGTCGCCGGGCTTTCGCGTCGGATGCATTCCAAGAATCGCCCCGATTCACCTCACTTAAGGAACTGGAGGCGGAAGCATTGTATGCAGTCACATTCCCAGATGAAAAACTTCCGTATACCTATAACGGAGAAACCTATTACTGGACTTTAAAACTCTTCCATGTTTTTCCCGCTCTGAAGAGAATATCTCCTTCTGCTTTTGAGAACACCAATATTCAAGGCTTTGTCGTGGATGGAAGTCCATATTTCAGCATCCATCCCTCCAGAAAGTACAGCAAGATGCTGTTCAACAAGGACGGTTCAAGCCTGGTGGTGACGCTTCCGCAGCATTATACCACATCTATGTATGGTACCACATGGTCATCAATGTGGTTAGGCGATGACTCATACGCCGAGCTTTTTACAGACAATGTGGTGAGGTTGGAGCCTGGTAGCATCCACAGTGTGCAACATGAGACGTTCCATGTAACGATTCCCAATACCGTGGTAGAGATGGAGGGCGCATTCACCAATTGTGAGCGGCTCAGCAGTCTGACCTGCCTTGCTGTGGTTCCACCAGTTATCAGCGATGCTACCTTCAATAACAAGATTTTTGAAGAAGACAAATGGAATCGACCATATCTCTATGTGCCACAAGGTACGGAAGAACTATACAGCAACGCTCCTGGATGGCGGAAATTCAGGGTTAAAGGCAATCAACCATACATGCCCCTGCCCCCACAGGAACGAGAATACCGAATGGTGATGCACCGCAGTGCCTCGGGCCTACAGGATATAGCGATGAACGTGAGCACCGTCAAAGACCTACACACCGACGGCGATAACATTGTCGTCTCACAGAATGGCAAGAGCGACCTGAGCACCAACGTCGTTTTTGTGGACAGCATCACCTTCGTGCCGGGCTTTGTCTATGAGAACGCCGAGATTATCGACCTGAACGACTCCACGCTGACCGCCGAAGGACAAAAGTGCACTGTGGAGTTCTCACCGACAGCCATCGCCGGCAACGTGCAGCTGTGTATCCGCAACAGCGTGCTCACGCCGCAGCCCACCGAGGGATTCGTGCGCGGACAGGCCATCGACCTGAGCCTCTCCACCGGCGAGCATGAACTGTGCGGCGTGGCCCGCATCACCATCCCCATAGAGCGGCGTGAGGGCGAGACCATCAGGGCTGCCTACCTGAACGAGAACGGCGAGTGGGAACCCGTCTATTTTCGTTACGACGAGGAACGGCAGGAAGCCGTCATCATGACCGACCACCTGTCGATGTTCGAGGTGTTCAGCGTAGTCAACGACAAGACCCATGCCGCACTCCTTAGGACAGACTTCGACGGACCCATTTCTTATCAGGACCTCAACACGGCTCTTGAGAAAATGATTTATATCGCCTCGTCAGACGATCCCGAGGCGCAAGCCATCCGTGCTTGGAAAGACGATGTTAGTTTCTGGCAGACCGTGGGTATAGACGGCGGCTATACCCTGCTCACGGCCCTCGGCTTTGAGTCGGAGGTTTTGGGTGACATGTTCAACATCATGGGCAATCTCGGAACTGCTGTCACCTGTCTCGACGTTGTAGGTGCAGCCGTCAACGATGATGATGTAATGGTGGCAGCCAACACGCTGAAGGTGATCATGGCCGCCACAGTCGGTAAGATGGCTTCCGCCATCGGCACCAATATCATGTCTGCATCCATGGGTTTGGCGGCCTTTGTCGGCGTAGCATTGGAGAAGCTCGGCACCAAGGTGCAGACGGCCAAGGTAAGTCTGTTCCGCAAGGCCTACCGCTACTACTACAGCGAGGATTGCAACGTGATAGGCAGCGGTGCACAGACTAAGTTCAACAACGGCAAGAAACCATATCGCTCGGAGAAGGATTGGTATGAGGTGTTCCGCCCCGCCTTCGACAAGGGCTGGACTCATGAGCGGCTTATGATCTACATCGAGCAGGTGCTGCGCAACTACAGTGATTGGTTCTGGATGGACAACAAGACTATCTACGACATCTGCATGGCCGAGAAAGACGTGACCAGCATGACCTCGTATTTGTATCCCGACGAAAACACGCAGAAAGCGATAAGCGAGGAGTACTATGCCGAACTGTGCAGCAAGGTCATTCCTGACGTGTTCCAAGCCATCAAGGACGACCTGGAGGCAAAGGCAGCCAAGAACTTCCAGCGGGCAGCGCGTCAATTAGCCACACAGGTGAACACCAAGGTTTCTGTTCGCCTGAAGGACTCTGGCTGCAAGGAGGGTGAAAAATCGCAATATGCAGGCTGGACTGTGCGCTTCAGTCATGTGCCCGACTCGGTGATAGACAAGAATTTCTGGCAGTGCACGCTCAATGAACGCGGCGAAGGCGACATCGGTTTCTTCTCAGAGTATGCCCTCATCCGTAACAAGATACCTTGTAAACTCTCGCTCTTCAGCCCGGGCGAAGTGGAGTACAAAACCTACGACTTTACCATCCCAAGGGGCACTGGCAAACTGTTCTGCAACATCGACCTGAACGATGGCGGTACGGAGGTGGAAAATCCTGAACTGGACAACCTGATTCTGACCTACGACCCAGTGTCTCTTCCGTGTTGGAGAAAGCTGGTAGGCGTGTGTGATTGGGGTTGGGGACCTCAACCCTGGCAAACCGGTATTTTGCCTACTGACCCCGATTTCGATCCTGAACGTGATTCAGACAGTTACCTTCTGATTTTCGTCGATGGCTACCTGTATGACAATCTTCGCACCCAAGCAGAAGTGGAGAAGTTCTTCAAGGAGCACGACAACATCAGTGTAGACAACCAGGGCAACATCCGCATCGGCAACGATATTGTGGGACAGATGGGCGAAAACGGGCTGGAAGGAACAGGCACCTTCACCATCGAGACCTCCTATCCTTTTGTAGTCCGCACCATTGAGGACTTTGCCGCTCATTGGAGTAGTTTATGGCATATACATCCGATGCTGAACGGCACCATAAGCCATAAAATCAACGGCCAATTCACAATTAATCGCAGCAACGTGACTTCCCGGGAGTACACCGTCAGCTACAGCGGCACGGGCACTTATCACTTCGAGGCAGAAGCCATACAAATCATTAGCGGTTTGGTGGCCGAGGCCCACTGGGATGGCATTCTTGGTACTGCCTACCCACCTGAAGACCAACCTGTTTCGCCCTCTGACATCACCACGCAGCAAATCATCGGCGACGGCACGGTGAAGCTGGAGTACACCACGAAATTGGTGGCACAATAAATCATCACCCTTCGCAGCCCTCTTCAAATGAGGTCTGTGAAGGGTGAGATAATGACTGCATTTCTGAGCGTTACCATGCTGAGATAATCCCGACAGGGTTAACGATTGTTCAGAATAAATCAACGATGGATTTAAAGAACGAGCGGTCTTGGCTGAACTGGATGTCGTCTACCCAGCAGAGGCGGTCGTCGGTCATGGCAATGGCGCGGATGCGGGTGATATCGCTATATTTCTTGTCGCGATAGCCAAGGGGAACGTCCTCAATCTCAACCTCTCCGTCGGGCTCGATGATGCTCACGGTCTGCGGCACCTTCACCACATAGTACTCGTCCTTGTGCATGTCAGTATAATGGATACAAAGGAAAAGGCGCACGTTCTCGAGCCGCTTGCCCGACTTGTTCTGGATGGTCACCTGCATCTCCTCGTCGTCGTTGAGTACAAGCCATTTGGAATCGGGTTCCACCTTCACGTCCAGAAACTTACGGTCGATGAGCAACTGCTTGAAACTCGCCGGCAGATTCTGCTCGCAGAACTGCATGTCGGAGAGCAGACCATCGTAGTATTTCTGGTTGCCGCGGCGGAAGAAATGGTTGTAAATCTCGTTCTTGCTCTCCTCCTGCTTACCGTTGTCGGCATAGAATTTGGCCTTCATCAGATTAGGACTGAACAAGCCGTAGCCTTCCATCATGGAGCGATAGAGCTGCAGCAGATAGAGACCCTCGGAGGTCTTGTTCAGATAGTTACGCATGCAGTAGGAGTCGAGCATGTCGGTAAGCTGGGCGGCCTGCCGCGGATATTCGATGGAAGCCTGATGGAAACAGCTCAGGGCCTCGTCGGCATATCCCATGCGCTTATAGTACACGCCGCGCAGGAGCAAGGCGGGCGCCGTCTTGTCGGGGTTCTGCTCAATATAATTGTCAAGGGTGGAAAGAACCCCTTCCGACATTTCAACCCCCTCCGACCTCCCCGAGGGGAGGCTTTCTGAAGCGGATTTATCTCCCATTTGGGGGAGTTTTAGGGGACCTTCCTTTCCTCCTTCGAGGGAATTTTGGGGGATTTTCTCTCCCCGTCGGGGGAGTTGGCCGGGGGTTAGGATTATCTCCGCCTGTGCTTTCAGCAGCTGTACCTCGGCGTTGCCGGGATATTTCTTCAGGATGTTCTCAGCTCCTTGCAGGGCATTCTTTGCCTGTCCGGCATAGAGTTCCAGGTACACCTTGTCCTTCTCCACGCAGAGCGCGTCGTACTCCTTCATGTATTTATGATAGATGGGTGCGTAGTCGGAGAGGTATTTCAGATAAGAAGCCTCCAGCTTGGCAATATCGTTGCGCACGTTCTGCCGCAACTCTTTGTCCTTCTTGTAATTAGAGAAAGCCGTGTCGGTGACTTTCGAGGCATCTTCTTTGTGGAAGATGTCGAGCAGCACGATGGGATTGCCCATGACGGTGTTGACCACGTCCATGATATCCACATCCCCGACCATCTTCATGCCGCCTGTGGCAGCGCTTCGCGCCAATATCCAGGCATCGCTGAGTTCCGCATCGAGTGCCCTCAGCTGATACATATATTGCAACACGGGCATCAGTTTCTGCTTCGCCTCGAGCACGTCGGGAGCCACACCCTCGTAGTCCTGCCGGGCCATCACCTTGAGGAACTCATCGAAATTCTCCGAATTGGCCTGCGCCAGTTCCAAAGCATTCATCACGCGCACGGTCTTTTCCAGGTCGTAATCGCCTTGGGCCAGCTGCTGACTGGTCAGCGCTTCGTAGGCAGGCACGAAATCATCGACCGGCCTGTAGTTGGAAAGTTCAAAGGGATCGGCAGTCTGCTTGCACCCCGTCATGAGCAGTCCCGAAAGAAGGAGTACCCACAGGCGCCATCGGATTATGGAATTAATATTTTTCATCGGCCATCAGTTTTCAGGGGCAAAAATAGTGAAAAAAACATATACGGACATACTTTTATATTATTTTAATACTGATAATTGTACGTTACACAATTATTTTTCATATCTTTGCTGACAAATAAACAAACTTCTTTTTAACTTTATGAACAAAACAATTATTTTCTCGCTTTTAGTGGGCGCATTGGCAGCTGTCGGACAGGTGGCTGTTGCCCAGAGTAGTCATCAGTACACCGTGCTGGCCAACAAGCCGGGTGCCACCATCCAGCCGACCATGTACGGCGTGTTCTTCGAAGACATCAACTACGGTGCCGACGGCGGACTCTATGCCGACCTGGTGGAGAACCGTTCGTTCGAATTCCCGCAAAGACTGATGGGATGGCAGATATTCGGTAACGCTGAGGTGGAGGACGACGACCCCGCCTTCGAGCGCAACCCTCACTATATCCGTCTGAAGGACGACGGACATACCGACAAATGGACGGGAATAGAGAACCGCGGCTACTTCGGCATGGGATTCAAGAAAGGGCTTGACTATAAGTTCGGCGTCTATGCACGCTCGAAAGGCAAGGCCAAGATTCGCGTGGAACTGGTCAGCTCGCACAACGAGGTGATTGCCAAGAAGGGCCTGGAAGTGAGCGGAAAAGACTGGAAGAAATATACCATCGAACTGAAGCCGACGAAGACCGACGCCCACGGACTGCTGCGCATCTTCCTGGAGAGCAAGGACGGGCTGGACATGGACCATCTGTCGCTCTTCCCCGGCGATGCCTGGAAGGGTTTGCTCCGCGCTGACCTTGTGAAAGACCTGAAGGACCTGAAGCCCGGCGTGTTCCGCTTCCCCGGCGGTTGCATTGTGGAGGGAACCGACCTTGACAGCCGCTATCAGTGGAAGAATTCGGTAGGTCCCGTGGAGAACCGTCCGCTGAACGAGAACCGATGGAACTACACCTTCCCCCACCGTATGTATCCCAACTATTTCCAGAGCTACGGACTGGGATTCTATGAGTTCTTCCTACTCTCTGAGGAAATCGGTGCCGCTCCGCTGCCCGTGGTCAGCGTGGGTCTGGCCTGTCAGTTCCAAAACAACGGCGAGCAATTCCATGTGGCCGTTGATGACCTGCAGCCATATATCGACGACGCACTCGACCTGATTGAGTTTGCCAACGGCGGAACCGACACCAAGTGGGGTAAGCTGCGCGCCGACATGGGCCATCCAGCTCCCTTCAACCTGAAGCATATCGGTGTGGGCAACGAGCAGTGGGGACCGCTCTATCCCGTTCGTCTGGAGAAGTTCGTCAAGGCCATCCGCGCCAAATATCCCAACATTCAGATTGTAGGCACCAGCGGTCCGTCGCCCGACGACAAGGACGGCAAGGAATTCACTTACGGATGGAAGGAGATGACACGCCTGAAGGCTGACCTCGTGGACGAACACTTCTACCGCGACCAGGACTGGTTCCTCTCACAGGCAGGACGCTACGACAGCTACAGCCGCAAGGGTCCGAAGGTGTTTGCCGGAGAATATGCCTGCCATATCAAGGGCGGCGACCAGAACGTGCCCATCGACGTGCCAACGGGTAAGAACACCTTCGAGGCTGCCCTTTGCGAGGCTGCCTTCATGACAGGTCTGGAGCGTAATGCCGACATCGTGTGGATGGCTACTCCCGCTCCGCTGTTTGCCCATGTTGACGGCTGGCAGTGGCGCCCCGACGAGATTTGGATGGACAACCTGAGCACCATGCGCACGCCCACCTACTGGGTACAGCAGATGTATGGCGAGAACGCAGGCACCAACGTGCTGAAGATGACCGAGGGCAAGGATGCCATCAAGGGACAGGACGGCATGTATGCTACCGCTTGCTACGACAAGAACACCCGCCAGTATATCCTGAAGATTGCCAACACCAATGCC
>JAEEGG010021225.1_pt1 | contig 12915 bp, 5 predicted proteins | sample 9134161 | NCBI WGS metagenome assembly JAEEGG01 (sample SAMN16246543, study PRJNA631951) | gut metagenome | biome: gut microbiome; feature: rumen; material: CR-attached | host: Bos | place: Iran: Karaj | collected 2018-10
TCCCGATGGGCACGCCCTACTACCAGCTGAAGGACCGGGAGAGGTCGGGCGAGATCGACTTCTGTTCCTCGAACTACGAACTCTACGGCGACATGTCTAGGCGAATCATCTCGATTCTACGCGAGGATGCGCTAGAAGTGGAGCAGTATTCGATAGACGAGGCCTTCATAACGCCGCCATTGCTTGCGACATTAGGGAATGGGGAGCATGGAACGAAGAACAGGGCAGAGTGGCTCGTAGAATATGGCACGAAGCTGAGGAGCAAGATCCTCCGCTGGGTCGGCATCCCTTGCGGCATCGGTTTTGCGCCGACAAAAACCCTTGCCAAGATCGCCAACCACATTGCAAAAAAACAGCCCGGCGGAGTATTCGTCCTTCCCGATGACCCTACGGAGATACTGGCATCGCTTCCTGCAAACGAAGTCTGGGGCGTGGGTCGCAAGCTCACGACAAAGCTGCGAGCCTCGCGCATAATCACGGCGAAGGACCTGCGCGACGCGGCAAATGACATCCTCCGATCCATTGGCGGCGTCACTCTACTTCGCACGGCAATGGAGCTTCGCGGACTGGACAGCAAGGACGACCGCGACTACGACGCCGACCCGGACAGCGTCAGCTGCTCACGCTCCTTCGGCGAACCCGTAACGACCCTGGAAGGCATATCCGAGTCGCTCGCCACCTTTACCGGCCAGGCCGCGACGAAACTTCGCAAACACGGGCTTCTCGCCGCGGGGTGCAACATATACGCGCAGATATTCCGCTCTGGCGGTGGAGGTGATTGCATCATGCGCACGGTAGTATTCCCCACGCCCACCGACGCCACAAACGAAATGCTACGCGCCATGCGCCCGGAGATACCTTCACTCTTCCTGCCCGGGACGCGCTACCGCAAAACCGGCGTGATTTTCTTTGGACTTGAGAAGGCCGATGCACCCAGGCAAATGGACCTCTTCTCCATTCCCCGTTCCCCATCCCCCGTTCCCCGTTCCCCGTTCCCTATTCCCTCTCCTCCCCCCGTTCCCCGTTCCCCGTTCCCTGTTCCCTCTTCTCCCCCCGTTCCCCGTTCCCCGTTCCCCGTTCCCTCTTCTCTCTACAAAGCCGTTGACGCCATCAACGCCCGCTACGGCAAGGGGAAGGTCTTTTCAGCCGCCGAAGGAATAGGCGAGAGGTCTTGGAAAATGAAACGGGGGCGACTCTCCAAGCGTGCATCGACACGCTGGGACGAGCTGCTGACCGTTTGTTGAAACGGAGCTGGCAGTAAGCCATCAAAGCTGGGTGATGGCTATGCCGCGAAGGTCAAATGCGAAGGAATAGAAGCGCGACTGGCTCGTCGGTGCGTTGGCCGTCAGTTCGCTCCTGATCGCTGCCGCGGCAAGCCGCGACTTGGCCAGGATGAACATGAAGCCACCGCCGCCTGCGCCAGTGAGGGTCAGCGCCGACACGTGCTTTGAGATGCGCCCGATGATTTCCTCCACTCGCTCGTTGGTGCTACCCGGGTCGAGGAGCTTCTTGTCGCGCCAGTAGCCGTTCAGCGCCGCAGCAAAGGCGTCGGCGTCATGCCGCCTGATGGCGTCGGCCGCAGCCTCTGCGTCGGCCTTGAGGCTTTTAATGAGTATCTTCGCAAAGTCATGCGGGTTCTCGGCGTAGAAGGCGAGTACCTTCCTGAGGATGTTGCGGGCCATGCGCTTCTGCCCGGTGAAGTAGAGAAGCCCCCTGGCCTTGAACAGCGACGCCAGCCATTCGGTGTCCAGAGACTCAACCGCTATGTGCTGCCGTTCTCCTGGCTGCGAGCGGAGTATCTTCACTCCGCCGACAATGCCGCCGAACTGGTCCTGCCAGCCGCCGCCGGTTCTCATCTCCTGCTCAAGCTGTAGCGTCAGTTCGCCTAGTTCGTCGGCATCCGCGCGCCCGAGAAGCGCCGCAAGCACGGTCGCGCCAAGAATCGAACTTGTGCCCATGCCGCTTCCCTTAGGGAGGTCGGCGCGGATTGTGATGTCAAGGCCGGGGTCTTCGCCGAACTTGTAGCCGACGACCTTCAGCGCGGACTTCACCAATGCGCACCAGTCCGACGGGTCGGCATGGTCGGCAAGTTCAGCGGCGCTCTTCACTAGCCTCCTGCGGCCGAGGTCGCGCGAGACGATCTTCACGTATTTGTCCTTGCGGGCCGCCACCACCGCCTCGATGGGGCGCTCGCCGTTCAGCATCACGGCGCCGTTCAGCACGGTGCCGCCCTCGATGTTGCAAATCGGGGGCGTATCGCTCCAGCCGCCGGCGAAGTCGATGCGAGCCGGCGCGTTCGCGCGCCGTGGTAGGCCGGACCAGCGTCGCAGCGACAGCAACCGCCGCGAATCGACTTGCTTCATTATTTCCCCAAGCCCGTGCTTCTCCCATAGGCCGTCCGCCTTGAAATTGTCGTCTATGCGGTACTTGAGGTCAAGCCATTTGCCACGCCCGTAGGGGATACAGGTGAAGCACTCGCCCTTCGCCAGAGAGAGCGACTTGAAGCGCCCCGCCGGAACGTTCGTCACGACGTTCTCCCCCGCCAGCCGCAACTGGCATCCGACGCAGTCCACATAGCGGACGCTATCGCCGAGCTTTACAAGCAGCTCGCGCGTTGAGCCGACGTGGAAGAAGTCGCAGCTGGACGCGACATTCACGAAGAATGGGGCGAAGCCCTTCATCAGCATCTTCGGGAATTCGTCGTAGATGTCGCCCGCGATTGGCAGGGCCTCCATCTTCGCGGCGGTAGGCCAGTCGATAAACATTACGCCGGTGTCGATCAAGTGGCGCCCCTCGTGCACGTCCGGCTTTTGCAGGAACTCGTCAACGCGCCGGACGACCCCTCTCCCGCCCGCCACATAGACTCCGTGGCGACGCGCCTCGTCGGCGCAATCCTCGTAGGCGACGCCCGTCACGCCTGGACGGGAGAAGTCCATCTTTGCCGTGTCGAAAGTCGGAAGCACGTCGCCGGAAACGACCAGCATCCCGCCATGCGAAGGCAGAGGCAGGCGCCCCATCGTCTCGACGATGTGCTCGAGCAGGCTCCGCCCGTCGCGCATGGGGATGAATGCCTTGCCCATCGCCGCGTAGCCGGGCGTCCGCCGCGCGTCGCCACCGGAATGAACCACGATAACGAGTCCGCGCCGCGCCATGTCCACCTTCTTCAGCAGGTTCACCGTTGCGCCGAGCGAGCCTACGCGCCGCCCGCCAGGATCGGGTTCCACAAGCGCCGCGCGCACCAGCGGCGACCGCGCAGCCTCAAGCATGGCGCGGTAGCCCGCCGCCTGGGCTTCGTTTGAGGCCGTCACTACAACCTGGTTGAACACTTCGTCTTTGTCAATTCCCTGCCGCTTCATTTGCTTCCTTTTCTATAGACACTATCGACAAACGTGGCTAGTCGCTTGTTGTCCAAAATCGGGCGATTATGATGCGGCAATTCTCGCAAATCGGACGGAGATTGTCAAATATAGCCAGCGCCGACTTTTGACAAATCAATCAGCCTTTGCTAGTGTTTCTAGCCTGAATGGCTCTATATGTCTATTGGTTCTTTTCCTAATGGTTTGCGGTGGAAAATGAGAACAATTTGCGCATCCATCAATAGGGGCCTGTTTTTTGGCCTCGCCCTCATGGCAGCCCTTGCGTCGCCGGCCGAAGTGACGCTCCGGCAGTCCTTCAAACTCTCATACGGCTGGAACGCTTTCTACATAGAGGTGTCGCCGACGCAGCCGCTTGACGAGGTGTTCGCCGACTGGCCAGTGGAGAACGTTGGCTTCTACGACCCAGCCTCCTTTCTGGCAACGCGCCAGTTCGGCAACGGCTTTGACTCAAAGGGTCTTTCAATGCAACCCGTGGCGGCGTGGGTCCGTAACGTGCCAATCGCAAGCGACGCCAAGCGCATTCCAGCCGGTACCGTCGCCTTCGCCTTCAGTACCAATGTGACCAAGACTACCGTCAGCCTCACCGGCATTCCCGCCGCGCCCCGCATGACCTGGCATGTAACCGATACGAACGAGGTCTTCAACTTCGTGGGCTTCTCCCTTCAGGAAGGCGCCAGCATCAATCCCGCAAACTACATGAAGGGCTTCGATGGCGGCATCCTCATGGGCAGTTTATACAAGATCGCCGGCAAGACGGCCGGCCAGTCGCCTTCCTTCACCGAAACATACAGTTCCGATGAGGTCAGCGACGGCAATGTGCGGCTGGTCGCCTCCGGAGAACAGAGCGACTGGTCGGGCGCGCTCTTCGTCTCGCCCATGAACGGCATTGACTTCGGCACCGAAATGACGCGCGCCACCCTTTCCGTCCGCAATGACGGCGATGACGAGAGGATAGTCGCCATTGACTTGCTCGGCCCCGGGAACGTTGGAATGCCCGGACCATGGGGAGACTTCGACCTGCCGCAATCCGCGCTCTTCCTGCGCGACGCCGACGTAGCCCACACAAACGCCGCATGGAATCCCCTGCCCGCCGGCACGACCACAATCGCCACCAAGCGCCTCGGCGCCGAGGAGACCTGGCGGCTTGAGTTCGGGCTTAACCGCTCCGCGCTTCCCGCAGCCACCAAGGGCGCGACCTTCGGCGCACTGCTGCGCATCACGGATGTCGACGGAGGCTCACGCATGCGAGCCGATGTCCCGCTTGTCGGCGCCGCCTCCGGCCTCGACGCCGCCAACACGGCCTGGCCCGCCGGCCTCTGGGTGGCCGAGGTCGCTTTCGACGAAATCCTCCCGCCCGGCGCGAAGAACCCAACCGAAACTGGCGGCTCTGCGAAAATCCGCCTCCCTGTTCACATCGACGGCAACGGCAACATCCGCCTGCTCCAGCGCGTAGTCGCCGCCGGCACCACCGACGTTGACGGCACGCTAACCTACCACCTCTACGCCGGCACTGCCCAGGTGCCGAACACGGCAAGCGTGGCGATGCGCATCTCCGCCGTCACACTTCCCACCGAGACACCTGTCATCGAGGCGGAACCAGGCGGCTCCATCTCGGGCGACGGCATCACATTCCCCTTCACCGTTGCAGCGAACGGCGCAACAAGCCTCCTGCGCCACCCACTCCACCCGCAGCACGACGGCCTGAAATGGGACTTCTCCACCCCTGCCCCGTCCGGCGACGACTTCTCAAACTACAAGTCCGACGTCAAACCCGAGACTTTCTCAGTCTCCTGCCGCATCAAACTCTCGCTCAATCTTGACGGCGGCGAGGCCGCGTGGAACCCAGAGAACACTAAATCCGGCTTCTGCCACTGGACCTTCTCGAATCTCATGCGCCAAGGCGACATCACCATTTCCGGCCCAATGGTCATCAAGCGCGTCTCCCCCATCGCCGAAATCATCCTCGCGCAATAAATCATCCGTCGTTCCATCTCCCAAATCCTAAATCTGTAATTTCAAATCTCAAATTCCTCCTTATCTCCTTTCAAATCTCAAATCTTAAATCTCAAATCTCAAATCTCAAATCATAAATCTCAAATTTGCTATCCTATTTACCTCTAACTCTCAACTCCCAACTCCCAACTCTCAACTCCCAACTCCCAACTTCTCAACTTCCCAACCTTCTCCGCCTATGCTCTCGCTCTTCCCAATTCACTCTTCTCGCCGCACCAGCGGCGCGTCACTCGTCACCGCCCTCGCGGCAACCGCCATCATGCTGGCCACAAGCGCCGGCGCGGCCACCGCCGCCTTCTCCTACCAGGGCGTCCTGAAGAATGCGTCGAACGAACCACTCACCGGCAACCAGACCATCGAGCTGCGCCTCTACACCAGCGCCGAGGAAGGCTCGCCCGTCTGGGGCCGCACCTACAATGTCCTGGTTGACACCAATGGTCTCTTCAACATCGAAGTCTCCGACTCAACGGGCTCATCCCTCGAGGGCATCTCTTCGACTGCCACCCTCCCGGCCGTATTCGCCAAGAACGCCGACACCACGCTCCATATCGGCATCAAGGGCTCCGGCACCTCTGGCGAAATCAGGCCGCGCCAGACGCTGCTTGCCGTGCCCTACGCCACATTCGCGGCCAACGTGGCCAACGCGAGCGGCGACCTCGCAGTCGGCGGCAATCTCACCGCATCTTCGGTCGTAGTCTCCAACGACGTCGCGGCCGGAAGCCTCACTGTTGCCGGCGCGCTCGGCGCAGCCTCGCTCACCACCTCTGGCACAGCCTCCGTCGGCGGCGACCTCGTCGTCGGCGGCTCGCTCACTGGCTTCGGCGTCGCCCCCGTAGGCTCCATCATCCTCTGGAGCGGCGCAGTCAACGAAATCCCCACCGGCTGGGCCCTCTGCAATGGCGAGAACAACACGCCCAACCTGAGGAACCGCTTCGTCGTCGGTGCCGGCCAGGACTACGCCGTGGGCGACACTGGCGGGGCGAACGAAGTAACCCTTACCGTTGAACAGATGCCCTCCCACAGCCACTCATACAGCTTCAATGGCGCAGACCTCAAGGGCAGTTGGGACAGCGACAACTACTTCTACAACCAGTCCAACGAATACCCCAACAACGGCAACAGGAAATCTACCAACTCCACTGGAGGCGGCAAGCCCCACGAGAACCGTCCGCCCTACTACGCCCTCTGCTACATCATGAGGGTAAAGTAAACCGCTTGCTTTCTCGTTTGACCGTTGAGCAATCCCTCAAATATAGGAAAAGCGGATTCCCTGAAGTCTGCCCCAGGCGTTGGGAAAAGCGTCCTCGCGATGATTTCATCGCCGGTCGCAAGCCGCATCAATGGCGTTTCGCGCTTCGCCCGCGAGCATGGCTGGCATCTGATGTTCCAGGACCGCCTCGGTTCCGCCCACCCGTTTGATTGGATCGGCGACGGCGTCGTGGCCACCATCCGCAATGACAGACGCGAGCTTGCCTTCCTTCGGCATCTGGCCGACCATGGCATTCCCATCGTCGATTTGACATTCGACATGCCAGACTTCCCCTGCGCCCGCGTCTCGTGCGACCATGTGGCGGCAGGACGCCTCGCCGCCGAACATTTCATGGAGCGCAATTACCGGAGCCTTGTCTTCTTCTCCATTGATTGGGGCAATGTCCGTGAGAGACTCTGGCGCGGATTCTCGGAAAATGCAGTTGCAGAACGGTGGGTTTTTTCACGCGAGTGCCCCAAGGTGCGCTGGAATGACTGGGGGGCCGTCTCGCGCTGGCTCGAGCGCAAGTTCGCCTCAGCCGCAAAGCCTCTTGGCGCGCTTGCGTATTCGCAGGGTGAGGCCGTGCAGCTCCTGGCAGCCACGCAGCATCTCGGCATACGTGTGCCGGAAGACTTCGGCATCGTATCCGCCGGCGAGGATTTGGCTCTTCTCGAGAACCAGCCGGTGCCCATCACGGCTGTCGATACCGACATGGGACGCGGCGCCTACGAGGCGTCGGCGCTCCTTGAGCGCCTGATGGAGGGAGAGCCCGCGCCGCCCCATGCCATCGAACTGCCGCCACGGCGAATCGTCGCGCGGCGCTCCACCGACGCCACCGTAGCCACCGACCCGCTTGTCCGCGCCGCCATTGCCCTCTTCGCGTCCAACCTGCGGTCCGGCGTGAACGTGGAAGGCGCGGCCCGCGCACTCGGTGTCTCGCGCAACACCCTCAGCCGCCGCATCTCCGCCGAACTTGGACGCTCCGCCAGCGCCGAACTGCACCGCCAGCGGCTGATGCTCGCCAAGCGCCTCCTCGCCGACCCCGATAACAAAGTCGAATACGTCGCCCGCATGGCTGGCTTCTCATCATCCTCCCACCTCGGTTCCGCCCTTCGCGCCGATTGTGGACTCTCGCCGATGGAGTTCCGCAAGTAAGCGCTCCCGGGGTAAGACCACCGAGTAATAGAGGCGCATTGAACCTTTCAAACTTTCAACTTTCAACTTTCAACTTTCAACTTTGTTAACATGGTGCGAATCTGATACAATTTGCCCACATTTGATATTGATGAATCAATTGGGGCATGATACAATAATATCATCTCGTTTCCTTGCCATCTTTCTGGTGAAAGTGGCATTCCACAACAAGAAAGGCACTAGACAATGAAAACTTCTATCATTAAAAAATTCGGTTTGGCCGCATGCGCATTGACGCTGGCCGCCACCACCGCCTTGGCGGAGCAGCCCGACAAATGGGTGCGCTATGTTGAGTCACAGGGTTCGGCCTGGATCGACACCGGCATCACAGGCCGCCCCAACACCAAGATCGAGTGCAAGGTGGAATGGCTGTCGTTTTATGACAGTGCGTTTCTCGCATCCGGCGACTGGCCGAATAACACCCGTTTCTACATGTGCTACTGCCTGAACAACACCGGCGAACTTACGTTGTCGCAGGGGGTGAACCAGACGATTACATTGAAAGACGGATGGAATACCCGATGGGAGAAGAACCGCATCTACACCTACACTGCCGAGTTCTCCGCGACGAACAGCGCAGGCAAAAGCACCGGTACCGTCGCCATAGACGGAATCAGCGGGTGGAGCAAGGAATATACAGGCATCAATACCGGGCTGAGCCTCTATCTCTTCGCACGTCATGGCGCTAGCGAAGTGAATGGAAAATCCAGTGCGCGCTGCTACGGGCTCAAAATCTGGCAAGGGCCTGAGGATGGCGGCAAGATGGAGCTTGTGCGCGACTTCCAGCCCTGTATGGATAAAGATGGCGTTGCCGGTCTTTACGATACCGTCTCGGAAACCATTTTCTACTCAATCTCCGGCACCGACCTCGTTTGCGACCCTCTCAGCGAAGAGCCCGACGAATACATCGACTATGTGGAATCCACGGGCGATGCCGCCTATGATTACAGCAACAAACAATATCCGACCTACATTGACACGGGCATCATCGGGCGCTCCGGCACAAGAGTCGTTGGCGAGTTCGCGATTCTCCAGGACGAAGACGGAGGCCTGGTTGGCTCCCGGTCCGGGAGCACCCGTTGCTACATGTTGCACGACTACCATGGCAAGGTCGCATGCGGCTATGGAACCTTCAAGGATAATTCCTCAACATGCGACTACGGGAAGAAATACTGGTACGAGACGATTTTCGAAAACGGCAGCCAGAGTTTGAGCCGCGGGGCGGATGGCGTGACGAACACGATCTGGAGCGGGACGGAAGGCGCCATCGACACGGGGTGGCCTCTCTATATCTTCACCTGCAATGTCAATGGCCAGCCCTATTTAGACAGTTCCTCCTCCATGTCCGCCAAGGCGCGTTGCTACGGGCTTGAAATCTGGCAGGACAATGTGATGGTGCGTCAATTCAAGCCGTGCCTGAAGAATGGTGTCGCAGGGCTCTACGACACTGTGTCCGGTCGCATCTTCTATTCATCCGGCACGCCGCTCTCCTACAACAACGTCTACCGCGAATCGGTCAAGCCCAAGGAAGTCATCTTCGTGGAATACATCGAGTCCGATGGCTACAACACGCTCGACACCGGCGTTCCGGCCCAAACCGGAATACGGGCGAAGGGCAAGATGGCGTGGCTGCACGAGGACGAAAACGGGACCGGCCAATTGCGGACATGGGACCGCGAGTCCAGTCGCTATCTGGAGGAGACCGCTGCCGTATTCTGGCGACAGAAGAGGGCGTATCTCGGGGCAAGGAGCATCAAAAGCAGTTCAAAGTGGTTCCACCTGATTCACGAGTCCAGTTCAACTCTCAAGGCGCAGTATGGCGGCAGCGGCGAATTGAGCGCCAAGAGCGGCGGAGCCAATGTCGCGCTATATGTCGGTACGAACTACACGTTCGACGTGACCTTCGCGGACGGGACGCAGACCATGGAATGGAATGGGGTGCAGGTCTTGAACGAAAGCACAGCGGGTGACGTCGATGTGGGCGACACGCTGCACCTCTTCTCGTCAAGCTACTGGCGCTGGCGCTCAGAAGCGCGCTGCTACGGGCTTGAAATCTATCAGAATGGTACACTCGTGCGCGACTTCAGGCCGTGCATCTGCAAGACGGCAGATGGCGTCTACAAGGGGATGCTCTACGACGCGGTGACGGAAAGCATCTACCGCCCGTCGCCCGACATCCCGCTTTCGCGGACGGGCAACATCGTGCTGACAGGCGACGAGAAGCCTGTGTGCTACGTCGAATACGTGGAAACCAACGGGAAGCAGTTCATCGACACGGGCGTCATTGGCAAGGCGGCCACCACCGCCGAGTTCAAGGAGACGTGTCTTCAGCTATCCACATCCGAGGAATGTTTCCTTGGATCGTATGGTGGTGCCAGCGACCCCGTGTCCCGCTTTTATATGTGGTATCATGCGTGGGGAAGCACGGCGGGAATCGGCTACGGTGTTTACTGGCGCCCGAAGAACAACGATCCCTACACGCCAGCGGCGAACTCCTCGGATCCGGACGTGTACAAGCAAAACGTTGGGGACACAACCCACGCACGTGTTTCGTTTGCGGTGGGGGCGCAGACCTTCTCGACAATCGACGATGCCACCGGGACGGAGACACTTTACTCTTCCCGGACACTTTCCGACAATGTCGATACCGGCCGGACGATGTATCTCTTCGCCAAGAACGACAACAATGCCGGAAATCCGATATCACCCGCCGGGTCGCGCTTCTACTGGCTGAAGATTTTGCAGGGGGATTCAAATGGAAACAATATGCTGCTCATGCGCGACTTTAGGCCTGTGCGGCTTTCAAACGGTCTTGTCGTGCTGTGGGATTTTGCGAACAACGAGCCTTATCTCCCGAAATCGACGACAGCGCCCTACAACTACACGACCTTCCCTGTCGTCGGGTCGGATGGTGCCGAAATCGCTGCGCCGTTCACGATTGTCGTCCGCTAATCACTAAGACATGGGCAGTAGGTGTTTTCCAGCGTTTGCGGCATGGGCTTTGGCCCTTGTCGCAAACATGGTTTTCGGCGACATCGTCAACCCCATCCTCGACGGATGGTACGCCGACCCGCAGATACGGCGATACGGCGACGAATACTGGGTTTTCCCGACGTTTTCGGGAACACGAACGGAGGGGGAGGGGCCGTTCTTCGACGTCTTCTCCTCGCCCGATCTCTGCCACTGGACGAAGCACGAAAAGGCGCTTAGGACCGAGGACATCCCTTGGGCTCATTCTGCCCTATGGGCGCCGGACGCCCAGGAGAAGGATGGGAAATACTACATTTTCTTCTCCGCCAATGACACATACCCCGCCGACGGCTCGCGCACCGGCACCGTGGTCCGGGCCTTCGGCGACCGGAAATACGGCGGCATCGGAGTCGCCGTCGCCGACAGGCCGGAGGGCCCCTACCGCGACCTGATCGGCAAGCCGCTCATCGACCAGTTCTGGAACGGCGCGCAGCCCATCGACCCATACGTCTTCGAATACCATGGCGAGTGGTTCATGCTCTACGGCGGATGGCGCCGCTGCAACCTCGTGAAGCTCTCCCACGACTTCCAATCGCTCCTGCCGCTGGAGGACGGGACAATGTGGCGCGACATGACGCCGCCGGACTACGTCGAGGGTTCCGTGATGTTCGAACGGCGCGGCAAGTGGTATTTCATGTATTCGAGCGGGAGCTGGACCAAGGACAACTACCGCGTCAACTACTGCGTCGGGGAGTCGCCCTTCGGGCCGTTCGAGTTCAAAGGCACGGTGCTGTCCTCGCAGAAGCCGATCGCCACGGGCGCCGGGCACAACTCCGTCATCTGCCTTCCCGGCACCGACGAGTGGTACATCTGCTACCACAGGCGGCCGATTCCGAGCCGTTCGGGAAAGCACCGCGTCACGTGCCTGGACCGCATGTTCTTTGACGAGAACGGCGACATCCTGCCCATTGTCATGACGGAGAGGCAGGCGAACGCGGCCATCCAGGACGGAGACGCGGCCAGGATCGACAAGGACGCCTTGCACCCCGTTGACGCGCCGAAGGCCGAAACGGTTCTGTGGCCGTCAGCGGAAACGGAGCTTCACGCGCAGCCCGATTCCACCCTCGCGACGCTCGCGGACGGCGCTGTCGAGGTGCGCACCGGCGTGGAAGCCGCCTTTCCCGGCGCCCGCATGGACTTCCTCGCCGGCGAACGCGATCTCTCGCCCTTCGGCCGCGTCGTCTTTTCGGTCAGCAACACGACGGACCATGCCGAGACGGTGCGACTGAGTGTCAAGGGGTCTGTGCAGGGCGTGGAGGGGCAGACCCCCGGCGGCAGCGTCACGCTCGCGCCGCATGCCGCCGACGAACTGCGCGTCACTTTCAAAAACATGCCATGGGCGCTTGACGCCCCGTTGGAACTCGTCGGGATGCGCGGCTTCCCGAAGGAGCCGGGGGACGGCTCGACCTTCGACTTGCGGCGCATCCGCTCCTTCCACATCTTTCTCAGGCAGGACGGCAACCCGGGCGGCTTCGCCGTCCGCCGCATCGTCGCCTCCGGCGATGGCGCGGAGCAGAAGATCCTCCCTGCCGCGACGTTTCTGCCGTTCGTTGACCAATACGGGCAGTTCGCCCACGACGACTGGCCCGGCAAGGTCCACGGCGACGCCGACCTCGCCGCCGCCCGCGAGGCCGAGGCGGCGTGGCTCGCGGAGAATGAATCCGGTCCGATTCCCGATGCCGACCAGTACGGCGGCTGGGCGGGCGGTCCGCAGCTGGAGGCCACGGGCCATTTCCGCACGGAGAAGGTCAAGGGCAAGTGGTGGCTCGTCGATCCCGAGGGGCACCTCTTCTTCTCGCATGGCGTGAACGCCGTCTTTACCGGCGCCGAAACGGGCGTGGGGTTCCGCGAGAACGATTTCTCCTGGCTGCCGGAGAAGGACGATCCGGACTTCGGCGCGTTTTGGTCCACCCATACGTCTCCCGCCGCACATGGTTTCTACAAGGATCCGGCACACGTCCCGTTCGACTGCTTTGACTTCGCGAAGGCGAACGCCCTCCGCAAGTACGGCCCGGACTGGCGCTCGCAGAGTGCCGAGCGCGCCCACGCCCG
>JAEEGG010021226.1_pt1 | contig 12914 bp, 5 predicted proteins | sample 9134161 | NCBI WGS metagenome assembly JAEEGG01 (sample SAMN16246543, study PRJNA631951) | gut metagenome | biome: gut microbiome; feature: rumen; material: CR-attached | host: Bos | place: Iran: Karaj | collected 2018-10
GAGCATCTGACTATCAGCGGGATAGACATGGACAGCAAGAACTATTGGAATAACGATGGTATAGACATCGTGGATTGCCGTCACGTCTTGATAAAGGACAGCCACATCGATGCTTCTGATGACGCCCTGTGCCTGAAATCCCATTCCAAGGATCACCTGTGCGAGGACATCGAGATCAGGAACTGCAGGGCACGCTCGAGCGCCAGCGCCATAAAGTTCGGGACGGTTTCCAGGGGAGGATTCAAGGATATCCGGATCATCAACAACGTGGTCTATGACACTTACAGGTCTGCGATTACCATCGCTTCGGTAGATGGAGCAGAGATTGAGAATATACTGGTGGACAGCCTCTATGCGACCAATACCGGCAACGCCATATTCCTCAGGACAGGGGAGCGCTGGCACGGCGGAAAGATAGGGTATCTTCGGAATGTCGTGCTTTCGAACATCCATGTGGAAGTTCCTGCCACCAAGGCAGATGCGGGCTATAGCTATGAGGGTCCGATAGAGGACCTTCCAAGGAATATCTCTCCTGCAAGTATCGTTGGTATCCCTGAGATTCCGATCGAGAACATCACATTGCGGAACGTTGAAATAATCTATCCGGGTGGAGGAGACAGCAACTATGCATTCAGAGGAACGACTCCTGAGGAGTTGGAAAGCATCCCGGAGATGAAGGACTATTATCCTGAATTCTCCCAGTTCAAGGAACTTCCGGCCTGGGGCCTCTATATCCGTCATGCCAAGGGCATCGTCCTCGAGAATGTGAGGCTGGTGGCCGGTGAAAAGGATTACCGTCCTGCAATAGTGGCCGATGATGCCGGCAAGCTTAAAGTCAAGAATATCAGCATAGTCGAACCGGACAATGCCAAGAAGAAGGAGATCATCAAATATAAGACGAAATGAGGAAGGCTATAATCACTGCTCTTTTGTTGCTGGCAGTTGTCAGTGCAGGAGCGAAGCAATATTACGGATCATATTTCGGGATGAAGTCGGATGGGGTGACGAATAATACGGCATCCCTCCAGAATGCCATCGACTGGATCAGCACGAACAGTCCCGGCGATACCCTGACCCTCTGGGTGGGACGTTACCTCACGGGTACTGTGTATCTCAAATCCAATGTGACCGTCCAGCTGCGCGAAGGTGCCGTGCTTGTCGGTGTGCCGTCTGCCCACGATTATTATTCAGACGGTGCGGCCTCGGCTATCCTGGTGGCCGATGGTCAGGAAAACATCCATCTTTTCGGCTTGGGAGTCATCGACGGCAATTCATCCCGGCTGCTCCCATCCATCAATGAACAGAAGGACAGGGGATATCTCCAGGAGGGCTGGTGCGCCCCGGCACTGGTCTATTTCAAGGATTGCCGCAACGTCAGTCTGAACGGGTTGCTGCTCATCAATCAATGCGCCCGCGAAGAGGTCATCTTCACGGGCTGCACTGATGCGGTATCGAATCCCGCCAAAAAGCTTTAGCTCAGTTTTCTGTCACTTGCGTGCTACCTGGCGCCAGGTCTTGCCTACCACTACCGGAGGCACGTGATTGGTATTATCCTCCTCTGGTATCACCAGGCTCCTGGTCGCTGACTTGGCGTCTTTATGGGTGAGATCCCAGTTGACGAAGGTCTCGTAATCAAAGGTCCACGAAGGTCCTTCAGACAAAGTCATTATCCTCTTGTAAAGCTGGCATCTTGAAGGAGCGTTGAAACGTGCTGTCGGATCTCCGCTCTGGAACATTATGCTGCCCTCGGTAGGACGCCATACTCCTGAGTAATAGCTGTAACCGCCTTCGTATGCTCCAATCTTTTCAGAAGCATAGCGGCTGTCGCTTGCGAAACGGCTCCAGAGAACCTTGGTAGGATCGGAGGTGAAGTCGACGTTTACATACCAGTTATGCTTTTGGCGTTCCTTGATATACTCCACTGTCGATTCATTAATAACACCATAGTAGAAGTAATAGTATTCATCCGCAAGCTTCCCTAATCCGTGTCCGCAAACCTCATGGACGAGGGTGGCGGCAAGTCCGCTGGCACCGAATGTGGCGTTGGCATCATTGTACGGAATCCAGGTGATGGAAGCTCCGCCGGCATATACGCTGTCATCCTCCGGGTTGAACATGCTGCAGGTTCCGCCGTTGTTGCCGCTGTTCATCAGGACGAGGGTGATGGAGTTGTCCATCCTGGAATCAGGGACGGCCTTCCGTGTATATGAGAGTACGACATCATTATCTCCTCCAACCCAACTTCCCGAGCCGAACAATCCGCTGAAGGCGGTTGAATTGCCCTTGAAATATTCTTCGTTCTTGGAAACGCTATTGACCAGATAGACATTGAACCGGTTGCGCATGGATTTTAACGGTTCGAGTCCAAACAGGTTCTCGGTAGCATTGCGGGCAAGAGCCTCGAAAGTGCCATCAGCTATGAGTCTGTCTGAGAACGCGTCACCTGTGATAACTATATCTATTCCGTTTCCTATGCTGGCCTTCTGGAGGGTCTTCACCTTGCCATCGAGGGAGTAATCTGATGATTCGTAATGCTCGACATGGGTGTTCATGACTTTTTCAAGATATTCGATGGAGTTGTCAACAATGGAACCGTATCCTGAACCCCCCAGCTCTAACATGGAGCAGTATTGGACAGTGTTTTCTGGGCCTATCACTACGAGTTCGTTCGGGCTCATAATGTAAGAAGGATAGGTACCAACTCCCTGTCCGGCGTAGAAGGCAGATTGGAAATCAGTGCTGCCAGGATAGCAATAGTGGATAAAGGAGTCCCATTCAATATTGCATTCGGAAAGCAGTTGCATAAAGTGTCTGGTCCACTCTTCCTGCTCAGAAACCTCGACAGGATCGATCTCAGTATACGTGATTATTCCGAGTCCTTTGTCCTTTGCCACGTCGTAGAATGCCTTCAGTTTCTGGAGATAATCCTTGGCCATTGAATACGAGAACTCCGGACTGACCTTGAAGAGTATGGTATAGTCGTTCTTCTTGATTTCTTCTTCGATGTCCAAGGTTTTTCCTGAGACCGTAGTGAGTTTGGCCGACCTTGGTCCAGGCACTTTTGATGCCCGGAGGTCATCCATTGTGAATTGGTTTTCGACCATGACACCTGCCCAGAACTTCCAGAAATACTCCAGCCTCCTGAACGAAGCGGGCAAGGTTCCACTCAATTGGTTGCCTCTGATCTCACAGAAAGTCAGGTTTGCAAGGTTGCCGAACGATTCAGGGATGGATCCGGTAATATTGTTGAAGTTGAGCCTCAGATATTCAAGGTCGTACAGTTCGCCTATTTCCGGAGGGAGTTCACCTGTGATATTTGCATAGTTGATTCCAAGGGTCTTCAGTTTCTTGAGGTTCTTGATTGTCGGCGGAATAGGCTGAGGATCCATCCAGTAAGGATTGTTGATGTACAGTTGTTCGAGCTCAGTCAGTCCGAATAGACTGGCTGGCAGTGTTCCGCTGAAAGATAATCCCTGGAGAGTGAGATTCTTGAGTTTCTTCAGATTGCCGATCTCTTCAGGGATAGGTCGGTATCCGGAAGTGGAAGAGTATTCCCCGGAAAGGCTCAGTTCCTCGAGTTCTGTAAGGTCCCCTATCTCTTTTGGCAGGTATCCCTTCAATCCGTTACCCCAAAAACTGATGTATTTGACGTGTCCTTTATCATCTGCGCCAACCCCGAACCATTTCCTCAATGGTTTATCGCTGAGCCAGTTGGTGTTATCTTTCCAGTTCTGGCCGCCCATTGCCTCGTAAAAGGCAGCAAGCGCAGCCTTTTCCTTGATGATTGATTCAGATATACCCTCCTGGACGAGAGTGATGGTGATTGGTTCGATCTTTCCGTTATAATCCTTAACCAATAACTTTCCTGAACGAGGCTGCTCGCTGCCGTTTTCTTCAAAGGACAAAAGTATCTGTCCGTTATTCAAAGACCTGACCTGAACCAATTTAATCCAGGACTGCGCAGCTTCATCTACTTCTACCAAAGGAAGGGTGTTGTACATGGTCTGGATAGCATACTCTCCTCCATAGTAAGGAATCTCGTTAATCTCTCCGAATCGTATTACGAGTCCTTCTTCCTGCACGAAGTTCAGGGTGATCGGGCTGACCTTGCCGTTCTTGTCCTTGACGGTGACCTTACCAGTCCTCTCCTCCGGATCCGGATTCGCATCGAAACTGAACTCAAGTTTGCCGCTGGTGAGCGCCCTGACAGCCACGAAGTGGATCCAGGACTGCGCAGCAGACTCTATATCGACAACCACGTCGGTATTGTACTGGACATCAACTTCAAATGTTCCTCCCTCCGCAGGAATAGTCATTACGTCGCCGACGGTAATGACCTTCTTCTCAGCTTGAACGAATGTCAGGGTGATAGGGTTGACCTTACCGTTCTTGTCCTTGACGGTTACCTTGCCGGTCCTGGCGTCCGGATTCGGATTCGCGTCGAAACTGAACTCGAGCTTGCCACTGGTAAGTGCCCTGACAGCCACGAAGTGGATCCATGACTGGGCAGCCGATTCAACCTCGACAACCACGTCCGTGTTGTACTGGACATCCACCGCGAAGGTACCACCTTCAGCTGGAATCTCCATAACGTCTCCTACTGTGATGACCTTCTTCTCTTCCTGCACGAAGGTGAGGGTGATGTCGGACACCTTACCTGACTTGTCCTTTACGGTTACCTCTCCCTGACGAGGGTCGGTGCTGCCGTTCTCTGCGAACCTGAACTCGAGCTTTCCGCTCTTGAGGGCACGTGTGGCCACGAAGGTAATCCAGGACTGGGCTCCGGACTCGACGACGACATCGAAATCAGTGTTGTATTGGATATCGACTGCAAAGGTTCCACCTTCAGCAGGGATAGTCATAACGTCTCCTACTGTGATGACCTTCTTTTCTTCCTGAACGAAGGTCAGTGTTACAGGAGCAGCCTTGCCGGAATTGTCCCTGACTGTGACCTTTCCGGTACGCGGTTCGGTATTCCCGTTCTCTGCGAATTGGAATTCGAGCTTGCCGCTCTGGAGCGCCCTGGTCCCCAGGAAAGATATCCAGGACTTGGCAGAAGCCTCTACCTCGACTGTATATTCTGTGTTGTACTGTATGTCAACCGCGAAAGTACCTCCTTCTGCAGGGATGACCATAACGTCTCCGACCTGGATTACTTTCCTTTCGTCCTGAGTTACGGACACCGTGGCGGTCAGTCCTTCGCTGCGGAAAGAAACCGTACCCGACAGCGGATTGGTTGAATTGGTGGCTGTTGCCGTAACAGTCACCGTGGCGTCACCTTCTCCCGAGGACGGATTGACGGATAATCCCGAGCCGCTGGCTGAAGCGGTCCAAGGGTTGTTGGCCTTGACCTGAACGGTCTGGGCACCTCCTTCAGCGGAGAAAGCGAGGTTCTCCGGGGAGACGGTCAGGACCGGGTCTGGAGTGGTGTTGCATCCGAAGAGCAGGGATGCCAGTCCACAAAGCAAGATGGGGAAGAGGCGTTTCATAAGCAAGTTGAATTAAAGAATAGTTCTTAAAAGATAGCAACTATTATCCGTAAATCCAAATCCATTTAACTGATAATCGATTACCAATCTTTATTCAGTACTGTTGATAGTGTTGAAACTGACAGGTCCGGGCAGACATTATCCTCCTTCGGCAGGCCTTACATAAGCTTATAAATCCGACCGAAAAGCAACGAGATTAGCTGTAAAGTATCATTATTCTTTAAAATAGTATCATTTATTTAATTTTATTCTTATATTTGTTGATAAATTGACGGGAACCCTGCTCCGGATGATTCGATCATCATATATGGGTAAAGTGAAACGAACGTATCAACCTGAAACACTTTTTTATTAATTGTATTTGTTTTATGAGTAAACGTTTAATAACGGCATTGCTCGTGCTCCTTGCAATAGGAGTTCAGGCATTCGCCCAGTCTGCCGTATCCGGAAGGGTTACGGATGAGGCTGGTGAACCTCTGGTCGGAGCCAATGTCCTTGTAAAGGGCACGACTACCGGCACAATGACGGACTACAACGGTAATTATTCCCTGAATGTAAGGCAGGGCGCCGTTCTGGTCTTTTCCAGCATCGGTTACGCTACTCAGGAGATCCAGGTCACCCAAGGCGTAATCAATGTAACCTTGAAGAACGACACGAACTTCCTCGATGATGTCGTGGTCGTGGCTTATGGTACCGCTAAGAAGAGAGACCTTACCGGAGCCATGACGGCCATCAAGGGTGAGAACATCGCGGCACAGAACGTCTCGACTGTCTCCCGCGCCCTTGAAGGAGCAGCTCCTGGTATCCAGGTGTCATCCGTCGACGGACAGCCAGGTCTCGATATGGCTATCCGTGTCCGTGGTGTTTCTTCTACGGTCGATGGTTCAGCAACCGCTCTCGTCGTCATCGACGGTGTTCCGGCTCAGACCAGCAACCCTCTCTCTACGATCAATCCTGCCGATATCGAAAGCATCTCAGTCCTGAAGGATGCCGCTTCTACGGCACTCTACGGTTCCCGCGGTGCTAACGGTGTCATCCTCGTGACCACAAAGAAGGGTACGGGTGCCGGAAAGGCACAGGTTTCATTCGACACCCGCGTGGGTTGGAACAGTGTAGGCCAGTTCGCTATGTCGAATATGACCAAGGCCTCCGACATCTATGAATATGCCTGGAGGTCCATCTACAACTCATACCGCTATGGTGTGGACGGAAAGGGTAACCCGGCAGTAGGTGCGGACGGTATTCCTTATACCAACTTCTCCAATCCTAACCACACTCACGAAGAGGCTGCCCTGTTCGCTTCACAGCACCTTTTCAACTACAACAACAGCGAGACCAGTTTCCAGCGCAACACCTTGAGGAATGCCCTCGTATATGACATCCCAGGTGTGACTTACGAGACAACCGGTACAGGTACGAACAGGTCCGCTACGATGATCGGAGCATATCTTGTGAACCCTGATGGCAAGATCAATCCTGAGGCCAAGTACTTCCTCCAGAAGGAGAACGAGTACAGCAGCCTCTTCTCGAACGCTTTCCGTCAGGAATACAACGTTTCCCTCAGAGGCGGCACCGAGAAGCTCAACTATTTCGTTTCCCTCGGTTTCAACGAAGATCCATCCTATATTCCGACATCTGCATTCAACAGATATACCGGACGTGCAGCCATCAATGCTCATCCTCTGAAGTGGCTCAAGATCGGAACCAACATCGGCTACACCCGTACGAAGACCAATGAAATGGCTACCCGTTACGGTCGTAACCCTGGTTCTGCAGGTGGTAACGTGTTCCGTTATGTGAACGGTACCTCCAACCTCATCCCTATCTACATGCTCGATGAGAACCACAACTATGTCTATGATGCCAACGGCAACAAGCTCGAGAACATCACCAACAGCACAGAGACATATTCACCTCTCGGCCCTACAGTAGGTAATGCATTCGGCAAGGGTGTGATGAACGAGTTCGCACACAACAAGAACGAGACTATCCGCAGCATCTGGACCAGCCGTTCATATGCACAGGTCCTCTTCACCAAGGATCTCAACTTCCTTGTCAATTTCAGCTACGACTCCGACAACACCGACTATACGAGGTATCGTGCAGCCGGTACATACAACGGAGGAACCAACGGTGGTTTGAACAAGACTCTCACCAACCGCTTCATCCTCAATACCCAGCAGCTCCTCAACTACTCGCACGACTTCGGTGATCACCACGTCGACGCCATGGTCGGTCACGAGTGGAATGACGACTCTTACAATTCTCTGCTCTACGTCTCCGGATATGAGCTTATCCCTGACTGGATATCTGCAGGAAACTTCATCGGCCGCTATACCAACGGTGGAACAACCCTCAGCGGTTCCCCAGGCTGGACCCAGTATCTCCTCAGGATGGAATCCTATATCGGCCGTCTCAACTACAACTATGCTGAAAAGTACTATCTCAGCGGCTCTCTCCGTGAGGATGGTTCTTCCAAGTTCGTCAACGACAAGTGGGGCCTCTTCGGTTCAGTCGGTGCAGGTTGGGTGATCTCCAAGGAAGGTTTCATGGCTCCTACCAGGGGCTGGCTCGACCTCCTGAAGCTTCGCTCCAGCTGGGGTATCCTCGGTAACCAGAACGGTATCGGAACCTATGGCAACCACACTTGGTCTTATGCCGCCCAGGCTTATAACGAGACCACGAATGGTACAGGTGTTCCTAACGGATACAAGCTTACCAGCGGCGGCCTTGTCAACGAACAGCTCACTTGGGAGAAGACAAGGGAGTTCGACCTCGGTCTCGACTTCAGCTTCCTTAACCACCGCATCACCGGAGCTCTTGACTTCTATGACCACAAGACTCTCAACGGCTTCTACAACGCCGACTTCTCAGTCCTTGCCGGTTCAGGAAGTTCTTCCCTCCAGCAGAATGCAGCAGTCCTCCGCAACCGTGGTGTCGAGCTTGAACTCAGCGTCGACTTCATCCGCACGAAGGATGTTACCTTCAACGTAACAACGAACGGAACCCACTACAGGACTACCCTCCTCGACGTTCCGGATGAGAATATTCCTGACAACACCGGCCTCGACATCCCTATGGGTTGCTGGCAGTCCGGTATCGCAGCATTCTCCTCTTCAGGTACGGGCGCAGTCTCCATCGGTTATCTCCGTGGAGAAGGACGTGACTGGTACAATATCTACCTCTATAAATATGCAGGTGTTGACAAGGAGTCAGGTCTTCCTATGTACTGGCACCGTGTCACCGAGAAGGATGTCACCGAGGGCGACCACGGCGGACGTTACACCAGCTACAAGCAGGGTGACAATGTCAAGACTCTCGTCAGCGACGATGCTTCCCTCTATGAGATGGGCAGCGCCACACCTGACTGGATCGGTGGTCTGACATTCAACTTCCGTTTCAAGAACTTCGATGCTTCCGCACAGTTCGCATACCAGATCGGCGGTAAGTTCTTCTCGACCGAGTACGGTAACGGTATTTACAGGAGCGGTAACTGCACCGTCACTTCCGAAATGCCTTCAACCGACCTCATCGGCAACACCTATGGCGAGAACAATACCGATGCATTCTTCCCTATCCAGTGGTGGAACAGCAGCGGTTACTATGACGGTACCACCATCGGTTCCTGGAAGTACACGGACATGGCTCTCTTCAGCGCAACTTACGCTAAGTGCAAGAACATTTCCGTTGGTTACACCTTCCCTAGGGCTGTCCTTGACAGGATCAATATCAGCAGCCTGCGTGTCTATGCTTCTGCCGACAACCTGTTCTACGTCTCTGCAAAGAAGGGCGTCGATCCTTCGATGTCAATCCTTGGTGGTTTCGAGGTAGGTCAGTACGTCTATCCTAACATGAGAACCTTCTCTCTCGGACTTAACATTAACTTCTAAAGAATTGACTCGCTATGAACAATAAGATTAAGATTTTCGCTTTAATCGCGGCTTCTTTCCTCCTGGTCTTCCAGTCTTGTTCCGATATGCTCGATGTCACGAACCCGAACAGTTTGAACGACGACCAGATCAGGGAGCTCCTCGCAAGTTCAGACCAGGCCAAGGTTGAGGAAACTCTCAAAGCGATCGGTTCCGGTCTTGAGAGCTACATGTGCCTTTCTCACTCTACCCTCAGCGGCGGTTTCTCGAACAACTACGCCAATGAGTATTCGATGAACCTCTTCCGCGACCTTGGTTGCGAGGATATGATATATGGTCACAACGGTATATCCACCACTGACGGCTGGGCAGCTTACTATTCCCACCGCTTCAAACCATGGTTATATGACCAAACTGCTGCCAACAACGGTTGGTGGTTCAGTTCTTCATACATCATCGCACAGGCTAACAAGGCAGCCATGTACCTCACCGACGAGGTTGCTACGGCTCCTGCCGCCCTTCCTTCAGTGAAGATGTATGCAGCTCAGGCCAAGACTCTCCGTGCTTATGGTTATCTCCAGCTCATGGAGCGTTTCCGCAAGGCTTATAAGTATGGTGGAAGCGAGCAGCAGGGTATGCCTATCTACACGGAATACAGGTACAACTCTCCGGTTGCTCCTAGCACCGCTCAGGAGACTTGGGAGTGGATCATCAAGGAACTCGAGACCGCCGGTCAGTATTTTGCTGCCGGAACCAACGCCGCCACCGATGGCTACGTGGTCGTGAATCCTTCTACCCAGGCTACTTACTGGCGTATCGACCGCACCATGTCCGATTATTTCCTGGCACGTGCCTGCCTGGACTATGGCGCATATGACAAGACCATCGCTGCTTGCCAGAGGATCCTTGCCAAGTATCCTAACCTCATCGATGAGGCTCACTACGGAGTCGACACCAAGTACCTGGACGATATCGCAACTCCTACCAACGAAGAATGGACCCTTGGCAAGAAGGATGTGAAGAATGACGACAACGCATTCCTCTCCATGACTTGCAACCCTGAGGCCATGTTCGGATGGACCAACGATGGTTCCCTCTATCCATACAGCTTCCTGAACAGCATCCAGCCAAGCAACTCCACTTCATCGATCTTCCAGATCAGCGAAGAGCTCTATGAGAAGATGGATGACAACGATTACCGCAAGGCCCGCTTCACTGACCATGCAATCTCCGAGTTCCCTTGGTTCTCTACCAGCGGTCACGCTCCTGCAAGCCTTCCTAAGTATGCGAACCTCAAGTTCGGAGCCACCATCCATCAGAACGCTGAAGAGCGCTCCTATGTTTCAGTCGGCTCAGACGTGGTTCTTTACCGTACTTCCGAGGTATTGCTCATGCTCGCAGAGGCTCAGTACATGGCCGGCAAGGAGGCTGATGCCAAGACTACCCTCAACAAGCTTCTTGCAGCCCGTACGAAGGCCGGTGCACCAACCCTGACCTGCGACAACTACAAGGGTCACCTTTCCACCATGGATCAGATCAAGCTCCAGTGGAGGATCGAGATGTGGGGAGAGAATGGTCTCAACTACTATTGCCACAAGCGTTGGAACGAGCCTGCCGTACGTACCGGCAGCAACCATTGGGTCAACTACACATGGAATGTAGAGGATATGGAATGGGAGATTCCTCTCAAGGAACTCCAGACCAACTCATACTGGGAGAGGTAGATTTAAAAGACAATGAAAATGAAAAAGATATTCGCAATATTTGGAATAGCTTTCGCTATTGCCTGTTTCTCCTCCTGCAAGGATGAGGTAGAACCTTTCATCGAAGCGACAGGTGTGTCCATCACCACGCCTACGCTGTCGATCTATCCAGGGGACTGGGTAACCATCGAGAATGAAGTCAGTCCTGCCAATGCCAGCAGCACTCTCAAGACCTGGACATCTTCCGATACCAAGGTCGCTTCCGTCGACGGATGGGGCCGCGTGTATGGTGTTGCTCCTGGTAGCTGCGTTATCACGGTGAAGACCGCTGCCGGCCACACCGCTACCTGCAACGTGACGGTCAAGCCTATCATCGAAACCGAGATTTCCATCGATCCTGCTGAACTGACGGTCTACTACGATGAGTATGAGACCCTCACTGCGACAGTCGGTCCTTCCAACGCTTCTTACAAGACCGTCACCTGGTCTTCCGCCAATCCAGCGATCGCATCTGTCGATGAGAACGGAAAGGTGAAAGGCGTCGATCTTGGCTCGACTGTCATCACCGCTACGTCCAAGAATGGACTCAAGGCTACTTGCAAGGTTACGGTCGCTGTCCGTATGCCTACCGAGCCTGAAACTGTCGATCTGTGGAAGAGCGACAAGGCCGGCTTCCGTGGACTCTATGGCGCAGCAGCCGATGAAGGCAAGACTGCCGGAACCGGCGGCTGGCTCAAGTTCGAGGGAGGTGCCGCTACCTGGACTGCCAACGAAACCGGCAAGATCCGTAAGGCTACCCTTACGCTCAGCACTGGTTCTTCAATTACCGTCACCCAGTTCGATCCGAAGGATTTCAAGGGTACATTCTCATTCCGTACCCAGCGTTTCTCCAACAACAAGACTGTCACTACGGCTGCGGCTGATGTCACCTTCAACGTCACCATCACCGATCCGCTCGTAGGCGAGACCCTCACCGACTTCGACGGCAAGACCTACACCAATAATCTCGGTCTCGTGGGCTTGTACCTCGACGCTGTCGCTGATGCCGTACTCGATGTCGATTATGCCGAGAAGAGCGCCCGCTTCGGCCTCTTCCTCGATGAGCGTAAGGCTCAGCCTGTAGCGAACGGGAACGCAACCTATCCTTTCGTCTGCTTCATCCCTGAGTGCGGTACGGTCTGGACTTCGACTGCCATGAGTAGTCCTTGGAACTTCGTTCCTATCCCGATAAGTGCCACCCAGAACTACCAGTGGCTGTGGTTCACCGTTGACAGCGACCTCAACGTTCTCAACTACAACTATCCAAACAAGCAGTTCCTGATTGGAAAAGACGGTTCCAACGGTACGACTATCATCGGTATCACCTGCGCCGTGGCCAAGAACGCCACTCCGGAAGCAGCTGACATTTACACTACCTATAACGTCATCTACCAGGCCAACCCTGGCAAGAAGATGGATACCGGCGGTTTCACCCTGACAAGGCAATAAACCGTCAAGCAACTAAAAAACCGGCCTCTTGGGGCCGGTTTTTTTATGGGATGCGGTGTATTACTTGAAGGCTTTCTTAACTGGTTTCCGGGACATCTCGAAATGGAGCGTGGCTCCGTCCTTGATGTCATCGTAGCGGATAACCGGTTTGGAAAGGCGTTTTCCGTTGAGCCAGGCGGCCTTGACATAGACGGTATCCTTGCTCCAGCCCTTGGTGGTCATCTTGATCTGCTTGCCGTTGGATAGAGTCACCGACATAGCCGGAACGCAAGGAGAGCCTACATAGTACCAGTCGGCGGCAGGGCAGAAAGGATAGAAGCCGAGGCAGTTGAATATGTACCAGGCACTCATCTGGCCACAGTCGT